>Ga0123355_10014393_pt1 | contig 12374 bp, 5 predicted proteins | sample TergutEmb28metaG_3_FD_89872 | JGI IMG/M metagenome (GOLD analysis project Ga0123355, IMG submission 89872) | Embiratermes neotenicus P1 segment gut microbial communities from Petit-Saut dam, French Guiana - Emb289 P1 | ecosystem: Host-associated > Arthropoda: Insects > Digestive system > Gut ...
TGTGTACAACCGATCTCGAGATGCATCATCCCCGTTGTGTACAACCGATCTTAAGATGCATCATCCCCGTTGTGTACAACCCATCTTAAGATGCATCATCCCTGTTGTGTACAACCGATCTTACGATGCATCATCCCTGTTGTGTACAACCGATCTCAAGATGCATCATCCCCGTTGTGTAAACCGATCTTAAGATGCATCATCCCCGTTGTGTAAACCGATCTTAAGATGCATCATCCCCGTTGTGTAAACCGATCTTAAGATGCATCATCCCCGTTGTGTACAACCGATCTTAAGATGCATCATCCCCGTTGTGTACAACCGATCTTAAGATGCATCATCCCCGTTGTGTACAACCGATCGTTCAGGACCGAAAGGAAGAACATCGGTTCAAGCCGACAGAATTGCTGAACCGCACTGATAAGATTCAACTGCGCTTTCTTGTAGAACGTGATTCATTTTCGTTGGTTTGAGCTCCTGTGTTTGTGATCTTCTTAAACCGTTCACCTGGAACCTTGGAAACCACATATGTACACACCTTCACATCTCTATTGTACTGCGGTATGACACACAGTCTCTCTCCCCGCGTCACCTCTGGTTATTACTGTACGCACATTACCATACAAATTACACTACTTACGTCCAACTACTCCCTCATCACATTATCTAAGTAATTACAATCTTAACACGCCCCTAACTCTGAGCATGCCGTCTCCCAATTCTATATATGGTTTCAATTCCTACAGTGTACAATTTCCTTAATAAGCACTTCTTCCTCATGTTATGGCATACCTTCAAATAATGTGCATGATATCCTCCATTTCGCCACATATGAGATAATGGGGAATTTTTTTGGCTTCTCTCCTAACCGTTTTAATCTACACGTCGCCGATCCCCACCATGACACCTCCCTCCCCTCCCCGCGTTTCAGCATCTAAATTACATTCAACTCTCTCACTTTTCTTTAACCCTTAACACGCTAACATGGGAAATATATTGAGCTCCTAATAATACCAGCAGATGGCAGATGGGATTTAACTCGGCGTTTAAAGGGTTAATGCAATAAAAATACGTGACGACATGTTTCGTCAGTACAGCTAACATACTGTCTCCCAGTATTAACATATTTGTTTTTAGAAATTCTGCAATAATTCCCTTTATCTATTAAACAAAAAAGATAAAGTTCATCCTAGAACAGGCCATGTAGGCACACAGGTATAGCTATATTCCTTCCTTAATCTCGGCATTAGAAGATGGTGGGCGATTCAAGCCACGTCCCGGCCGATTTACCCCTGGGAATGACCCAGTACCCATTGTATTAGAGGCTCGGTGGCCCCAAAGATGGTCCGGACGGGTGCTGAAAATCTTGCCCCCATCGGGATTCGATCCTCGAATGGTCCAGCCCGTAGCAAGTCGTTACACCGATTACGCTATCGCGGTCACCATTTACTAAATATTCTTTCCAAATATAGAACAATTCCATACGAAGTCTCAACAGCTTCAACCGTCAGTTTCTAGCGGAATACGTCAGGCAGTAAAGGTAAAGTGATCCCGTTACAGGCCCGGTGTGACCCAGAGGGTGGGTAGAGGTATAGCTCTACTCTTTCATGACCGCGACACTAGAAAGGGGTGAGTGGTCAGCAGCACGCCCCGGCCGCACTTTACCCCCGGGAAAGACCCGGTACCCATTTTACAGGAGGCTGGGTGGGCCCAAGGGCCGGTCTGGACGGGCGGAAAATCTCGTCCCCACCGGGTTTTGATCCCGGACCGTCCAGCCCGTAATCAGTCGCTATACCGACTGAGCTACCCGGTCCACAAGTCAGGCACTAACGACATTATTACACAAGGAACTGCAACCATTCCTCTGCGCAGTAGACGGTCCGGAAGAAAGGGAGCAAATCGGAATTCAGTATACATATGATCGCATACATATCGCTCACCGAATGCAACAGTGGCACAATCCAAAAATTGCCATTTCGAGTTAACACACTAATTGAGTTGAAAAATGTAACAACTACATATGACAATACTGGCACACTTCTTAGTTGAAACATCCAATGCAAGATGCCATATTTGTGTTACGCAGTTTCTATATTTTTCAGCTCAATCGTAGTATTAACTCCAAATACGCGATTTTTTATTGTGCCACTATTGCATTCAGTGAGCTATATGTACTACATACAAAGAAGTCCAGCTAAAATCAGACTCCAGCACGCCGCAACTTGATCGGCCGCAGAATGACCGCTCCGCCGCACGTGTTATCTCCCAGCAGTATGATCATTCGGCCACGTTAGTCTCACCGTGCTTTCATTTCCGCAAGGAAAAATTCGGCGCGAGTTTAAACAAATGATACTAGTTCAATTTTTTTTACTTTCTAAAATTGCATAACTTGTAATTGCGTAAGTCGGGGAGTGCCTGCAAACACATTTTAAGCTCAATAAGTGTAATAACTGTCTACGATTGGACGATCGAATAATCGGAGTTCAGCTGCGGATGGCAGCAACAGATTTTCTCCTCACTACAGCGTCCAGATGGGCTGTGGGGCCCACTCTGTCTACTATTCAGTGGGTAAACAGCGGCTCTTTCCTCGGGAGTAAAGTGGCCGGGGCTAGAAGGTGACCACTTACCCCACCATCGTGTCCAGGTCAGAAATGTAGCCACAATTCCGCTCCCCCATTTGCCTTCACGACGCGGTGCTTAATTAAGTGCAGGGATTTTATCTGCACCTTCCTTTACGTCAAAAGTGCAAAAGCCTTCCAACTACACGAATTCGTTCACTGTGTATCGGACCGAATTGACGGAAGAAGCATCCAACTCCGTAGCACAATGCAACACTCCGCATTAGTCAAGTAGCTATTCAATCAAACGTTCCATTAAGACCTAAATAAATACTACACTACAGTAGCGGTTATCGTGGCGGCGAGTATTAGAAATACGGAGTTATGGCACGTAACGCTGCGTAGTGCGTTAGATACGTAACGTTTGTGCGGATATCGGTGCCTGTCTTTAGCGTCGACCCAAAGATAGAAACAGCACGTTCCTTCAAAACTTTGACACCTATCTTCCACAATACATGGTGTTACATTCCATTACAACTTAATCTCAACTGATTAAGGAGCAAATCCGCTTCAGCAGGTATGAGTACTGTGATCCGTTAACTCCTACAATTAAGCGTCTACGCATCGTAACGACCTCTGATGTACAGTTTACGAGGAAAGCAGCACTGTTTCCTGTCTCGATGGGATGCGAGTCCGACGCAAGGTTGAATGCCAGCTTCAGATAAAGCTATTTTTGTGTGCACAATTATATACTATTGTTAGGGCATTTTTTCCCCCGTTAAAGTAAGTTTTCTATAGGGCTTACATTTTTAAACACATGAATTTCAAATTACGTGTCAAAATTCTACGTTGTTTTTGCCGCAAGTACTTCTTTAAAGAGTTCTCTACACGAAGTGCGAACTGGAGACGACGTGTTTATCCAACCACACACCTGCTCTCGTGGTTCATGGCCGAAAATGAAGGCCTATACAACAAATTATAATAAATTTCATTATAATGTATGTTGATATTTTCAATCACACACAACAAATTCAGCATACACTTGAGTGTTACGCCAACGGGGATGTATCATATAAAGAAAATTTCGTTTTGGTTAGTTTCGGTAGATATTTATATTTATATATTTATTTACCGTGCATTTTACGACGCTGTCGGCTCACATTATACAGGGTCTAGTGCCGAACGGAAGAATGCACAATAAGGCATAATTAACTGCGAAGGACGTGGAAGGAAGCATTCATCGTCCGGTTTGGGATATCGAGGCACCTGTCTGGACAGACTGAGGTAGACCATGAAAAACCCCAGTCAGGACAGCCGGTCTCAGACCAAGATTTAACGCCGGGTCCTATCGAAGTTCTACCTACTCTAGCGCGACGATCGGCCTCACACCAGTCAATCATACATTACTTTACATTATGCGCCTAATGACAATCAACTCTGTCCATTTCTAAACATCAACGCTCCGGTTGAATTCCAGGACAGTAGACCTACATGTAAAATCTATGATGGCGAAGAGAGTGTCCGAAAAGGCGTAACCTATATTTCACTGACATGGACGAACAATCAATTCATTCGGAAAGTTTCGCCGTAGACTTACTTGACTGTCAGATCTCCGGCACACGCCAGCAGCACAATTAATCATCGCTTAAACTTCACCAAAGCCCCATCATGCAATTGGACTCAAAAGTACACGTATGAAGTTCTCCCTGTGCTTAATTAAGTAAAACTCCATGCAGACGTACAGCTTTAGGCATTAACCTCGGTATTAGATGGAGGTCACGCCCACCTGCTGATTTACCCTCAGGGTGGAGGTCTGCACGTGCTTAGGCCTGGGCCTGGTAGCACTGATCTTCGGGTCAGGGCCAGTATCAGGCCTTCTGCAAAACGTTATCATTGAGATGTTATATAAAAGATCTCGGGTTTTATCGGGTTGTTACCTTCTTCATGAAAAGAAAAAGTTATTTCATAGTTGCGCTAATCTCAGGCTAGTAAACAGAAAATTAACAACTAACACACGGAACTGTGGCGCTAGTCTGTGCTGCGAAGTGACCTGCAAACTACGATGAGACTGCGTGTGAACCGGCTGAGTGAGGTGCGTGCAGAACCTATTTCATCGGCCAGTGTAAGAAATCTGGTTGTCGACGCTAGGAAATACGCCCAGATTTATTTTCTCAGGGATATTCATAGCTGTCCGCCACCATATACACAGTATTTCGAGGCAACACCTTCCACTTTTGACCGCCGGTATCTGATTGTATGTCCCGATCCTCAAACGCCAAAATAATATGTGAGCAATACATCAACCAACAAATGTACCTAATAAAATATAATATATGATAAGTATCAAACGCCTACATGTTTCGGCAACGTGATGCCATCCTCAGGAGTTTGATACTTGTCATGAATTTTGTTTTATTAGGTGCAGTTGTTGGTTGATGTACTGACTGTAACATATATGTAGAATACGCACAGTATGAGTAACATTACAATAATATGTGATGTTATTAGAGAAGTGTTCATTGCAGGAATATTGACTTTTATGCATTTAAAGAACTACAAGCTAGTGACAGGACAGTAAGGGCAGATTTGGAAATCGGGCTTCAATCGGGCTTGGATGAAAAGAAATCTGCCTTCGGGTCGGGCAGCGCCGAGCAAAATTCCAAAACTTCAGCCCGTGAAGACCTCTACCCCAGCACCGATCCGGAAGAAACTGAACAAAAGGAGAATTATTGGCCCTGGAGGGGGAAAAAACACGGTAAAAGTTAAAGTCCTCCAGAATATGAAGCCGCGCCGATTGGTAGATAGTTATCGACGTTTCGAAGGAATCGGTAACTACCTACCAATCGAAACTGCGTCATATCCCACAGTACTTGCAGCTTTATCAACAACGCTGTCAGAACCCAAAGTGTCGCAAACCAAGGTCGCTCAGCTACTGGCCTATACTAATTGATGAATGAACATACCAATGAAGAAGTCAAATATGCGGCTACATACATGAATGCATGCATAAAACGGTGTACTATACACAAAGGACTATGGACATGAGAGGAGAGACACACCGAACGTCGCCTGGGTCGTATTCGAAAGGCCCCTATTTTCAAATTTTGGGCCGAAGACCGGATAGCTCGACTCCCGGGAAAGGGTCTCAAATTCGTCCACAACCTTTCCTGTCACATCTCCTCCAATCCACTACTCACCGGTTATTTTTATAATCGATTTATGTAGCCTGGGTTGTTCAAGGAGTGGTTAAACATAGCATAAATAAATAAATAAATAAATAAATACATAAAAAAGATAGAAAAAGATATTACGCCTGAGGACAGGAAGTGGGAAGTTGTTTCAGAATGCAAAGGCGGTCCCTTGTTGCTTAATATGCTAACGTAAGTGGAGGTCACAATGGCTAGTGAAAGCTCTTTCTTGTTACCGCACTGGACATCCTGTCCGCTCGGCTTGCGACATCGAGAGGTCGAATTCTGGCTAGTGCTCATGAAGGTTCAACAGCCCAGCCGTCTTTGTTGTTATCTAACCTTCGTGTTATTATGGCCTACTACCTACAGTCCCCGTCGAGTGGACAGCAAGCCTGCAGAGTACTCGGGAAGTCTTGGGGTCAAACACTGGCTTGAAGATCGATTATCGTGATACAAATGCCCAGGACACGACATTTCCTTCCACATCCTCTCTAGTTGACCATTCACAAATGCTCCAACCATTCAACATTACATACCCTACGCAGTTGAAAATATCTGTAATTAGTCCAAGAATTAATTTATCTATCAATTAATATATTGCATGTCCGTCCGGAAACTTCACAGTAACATGTCACGTGGCTATTGTGCTCAGTCTAAAACGTCCCTTTCATTTCGAGATGCTCAAACGGTTGAGGTACCGGAAGAAGCAAGTACTAAATGTGAAGACGTCCTTGAGAATGGGTTTCGCGACTTTTCGATCTTTTTAACGCTCAATTTGCAGGTCATAACGTGTTCCGTTCCTAGCAAATAACCGAACTACTAACTAACCTATTGCAAGAAGAGGGCAGGACTCATGTTTTATAAGCCGATAATAGGTCAAAGGTCAGGAAATTCCTCCGTCTATTATGCAACCAACAGGTTCATCACCATGTTAAGATGCACTCACCACTGGAAACGTATTCGAACTACTTTAAACCAGTACAAACTCTTATTCTTAATTACTTATGATCAATTTTAATATTATCTCTTATCTATGCCTAGACCTTCTACGTGGTCTTTTCCCCATCAGATTTCCCGATTACAATGCTGTACGGATTTCTTGCCTAATTCATGCCCATTAGAGTTCCACAGGATTCTGATAATGGTAAGAGTATATCACATTTCGAATCTCTTACTTCATGAACTCTGTCCACTGTCCCAAGTTAATATAAAAACCGCACCTTTCGAGGACAGAATAGGTCCCCTTCTCCAGGCTTAAAAACCAAGTGATTTCAAATTTGATATACGTCGCTAGATTCCTACACATCTGTATTACAAAACTAATATAGAGCCGGTATTTACCCCCTTTCTATAAAACTTGAAGAGCAGAAAATTGGATTGCTTGAGACCTTTAATTACACAACTTTCCTCATAAAGTGAAAATCTCAGGACATCAACTCCAAAGGCCTTTAAGAACTTCATATTACAGTCTCGATCTCCAAGAAATGTTCAATATGCCTGCAGAACAGTTCTAAGGAACAGAAATGCAGTGTTTCTATTTATATCACGGGATGAAGGATGGAGTCCATAAATTGTATGATTCAAAAAGGTAAAGTCTGGAACTAAAAAGGGACCACAGCAGAAAATAAAGTCATGAACACAGCAAATTAGTAAACAGTAGTGCTGACAATAATGCCAACCGCGTCGTTAACCTGCTGGACACATGTAAGAATCGCACCCGACTTACTGAACAGTTAACAAAAAACAGCTTCGACCGAACAGTAAATAGATCACTTAACTTACAGATACTTGACCATTGTGTATACGTACACAGACTGGAAACTTGAAGGGTCGACGGTTCTGTAAATTCATGACGCTTTATATTAATAATTGTCCAACGAGATGAAACACAAAGCAGTCTATTTATTATTCTACAAGTTCACTCTATATGTTTCGGGTGTCAACCACACCTATCAGGAGTACGGTACGCAAAACTGTAACTATAGCCTACGGTACTGATCATATTTTTTGTGCAGCTACCTCCCTCCAACGTGGCCAAGTTGGCCATGTTGGAGGGAGGTAGCTGCACAAAAAATATGATCAGTACCGGAGGCTGTGGGGACCGCGGTAGCACAGTGGTTAAGGCGCTGTGCTACAAATTGGAAGGTCGCTGGTTCGATTCCAGAAGACGTCATTGGAATTTTTCATTGACATAATCCTTCCGATCGCACTATGGCCCTGGGGTCAACTCAGCCTCTAACAGAAATGAGTACCAGGAGTATTTCCTGGGGGGTGCGCAAGGCTGACAACCTTACCGCCATCCTGGCCCACTGTCACGTAATCTGGGAACCTTAACTTCCTGGAACCCTCTGGGCACCTCAGGCCTGTAATGGGACTGATTTTTTTTTTACCGGAGGCTGTAGTTACAGTTTTGCGTACTCCTGATGATGGGTGTGGTTGACACCCGGAACATGTCGAGTGAACTTGCAGAATAATAAATAGATTGCTCTATGTTGCATCTCGTTGGACAATTATTAATATAGATCAGCGATGCACGGAACTATAAACATAAAATTCATGACGCTTCTTCTTGTGTATACACAATGTCCCAGTTGAGTTGGAGGGTTTGAATTAACATTTTAATATAGAATATTTCCAATATTCTTGTTCGGGAATATGTATATAATTTGAATACTGTAATTAATGTACTTTCAACTCAACGATTTGCATATTTCAACGCACTGCTAGATATAACCTACAAGCTCGCATATTGTTGGTACAGCCGTACTGAAAAGCCAAGCGTACACATATGCGAGAAAGACCAACAAGATGGACACTTTTTCTTAATAATTTATTTCAATTAAATTATCCACGACATGTTTCGAACAAATAACTGTTCATGATCAGGAGGTCTGTACAAGCAGCTAACAGTATTTTACCATGCATCTTTATGAGCAGTATAGTCGCTGACGCGATACGATTGATGAATTGATCAATCGTATCGAGTCAGCGACTATACTCCTCATAAAGATGCATGGTGAAATACTGTTAGCTGCGTGTACAGACCTCCTGATGATGAACAATTACTTGTTCGAAACATGTCGAGGATAATGTAATTGAAATAAATTATTAAGAAAAAATTGTGCATCTTGTTGGTCTTTCTCACATACGTGTATCACGACTCACGGTTCAGAGAATGTAAAAGTCCACGTGTACATCTTGATACATGCGTTCAATGTACGTTCTATGTGACTGAAATATCTACCAGCAAGGTAATAATTACAGTTCTGAATATTTTAATACGTACATAAAACGACATAAGATTCTAGCCTGTATTACCCGAATTTAAACTGCTCTCAACTTTTTCATAAAAGATTTTGTATTTGTTACCGTCATTCCCAAACCGGTCCCAGTGGCCGCGCGGTTGTGTGTTGTGTGATGTCAGGTAGAGGTCTCTGCGACAAGCTGATCACTCGTCCAGAGGAGTCCTACTGACTGCGGTGGGTCGTTGTGTGTGATCTAGAAACCTCGTGAATGAGGAGGCCCTGGCCCACTGGGGGCTGTTGCGCCAAAAACAAGCAAACAAACAAACAGTCATTCCGAAACAGAACTACTGCAACTCTGCCAAATTTCTGAAGGACAGCAACCATGCACATTCAGTACTATGCACTAATCCTGCGTACGAAGATCACGATCTCCTGTGATGTGACGCCGCGTATTTGGTCATCCTTCGATAATGAAGTTCACGTTGCAGTGTCTACCAGACTACACGGCGTCTTATCCCAGAAGATCACAATTTTCTTATTCACCACCGTGATAACCCTAAACCTCGTCTGAATATCGTATTCATTTGACGTAACAGAAAGCGACTGGATGACATTCTCATGTGAAGCGCTTTGACGCCCATAGCTGTTGACCAACAACAATTAGAAGTCAAAACAAGTGTTGTGTGCGATCATCTGATTGTCATTCGGCAGGGATCGAATATTAAAACGAAACCAGGGCGAAAGTGAGGCTCACAGTTTACCGATATGGCGATACGCAAGAGTATAAAAGTGACCCTAGGTGTCTTACTTGTTAACACATCAACTCGCCCACAGCATGAAGGCACAGGTAAGTACAGCCCAAAAACAGCGTCGGGAGGTTCTTACAGGAGTGTCTGCTCACAAATGGAAGACGTTAGCCACGAAGATATACAATGTCTTTACAATATCATTGTGGCAGTGGCTTTAACTCAGGAATGTCAAATGGTATGAGAACTGCATATAAAATAAGTCGTAAAACAGTGGGCAATCACCCGGGAGACCTACACATTGGTGGCAAATATTATTAAAACGGATCTTCACAACCTCAGGATGTGGAGTGGATTTAACTTGCTCACGATATGGTGCAGTGGCGGACTCATATAAATATGGTCTTGTACGGTTGGGTTCCGTACGATCCGCGGGATTTCTTGACTAGTCGCGCGATTAGCAGGCTCTCATGAAGGACTCTGGTGCGTGATTTCAGTAACACTGTACACTAATTCATCTGTGGTTTATTTATCAGCGATATCAGTAGTTCAGTGTCCAGTGGTAGGAGGACTAGTGAATAATGAAATGGTGTGGAAAGGAGCGGTCCAGGAATAATTTAAGGCAGTAATTCGATTTTTGTCTTCTGTACCGCGAAAATCGCGAAAAACACCAAGTAGGATAGCCTCTCTGCAGGCGGGTACTCGAAGCCAGGAACTCCCATACAGGAATAAGCTGTCCTACGAACTCGACAGGGACTTCCATGTAAAATACTTTTGTAAAACCTCTTTGAAATTCACTTCTCTAGGCAGAGGTCGGGGTCACAGCCAACTGCTGATGTCAACGGTTGACCTCATAAAAGGTATAATGTTTCAGATGCTGGTGTTCGTTCTGGCTGCGATGTCGATGTGTCAGCAGGCGTCGTCAGATGTCAACAAGGTGGTACGAAAACGAGGGCTGTTACATTATACAGGGTTGGCCTTTACCCCAGCAACTAACCTGGGTTACCCCGCTCTCAGTATTCATCCCTTCCCTGCATATACTACTATCGCTTATCCAGGGTACGGACTTCGATACCCATTTGCTCCAACACTTCCGGCATACTATCCGGGACTTACAATTTACGGGTAACATGTAGCAACAGTGAAAGAAAATGTAGTTTTGGCGATTCAAACTGAAGACTAAGTCATTTACCTTAATCCTACTACAGGTCTCGGAAGTAACATTTGTTTTCTTGGCTTCGAAAGGATGTGGCATGAAGTGGTTGTAACATAATCTAACGTATTATTCTGGAATTTGTAGAAGGGACTGAGAGAACAACAAAACCTCCGTCAAAGTATGTTTTGGTTACTCTAACTGAAGACTGTAAATCATTTAGTCTGATCGAAACTGCAGCTCTGTAGCAGCCTTTCAACCTATCGTTCAACATGTTCTGTGATCTCTACCGTCCATAAAATAAGACAGCTTCTTTATTCCAAAATGACCGAAAGGAATGCAAAGAAAATTGGATAGAAACGCGTCACACGTTATCCAATATCAGATTCATGTTGCCAGTACAGGCCCCGCAACAACGCTCAATACTGTCAGTCCACAGCTCAGCTCCACCGTTGTGACATTAAAGTGTTACATTCCAAATGTATGAGTGCACTACTAAGTGAAATTAAATGCAGAATAAACATAGAAACGAAAGAGTGACCATGCTGAGTGGAGTGAGAAAACTTTTCACCTGACAACACGAGGACGGCCAGTTTTCGAAACACCGTGTGCATGTGTGTACAAATATAAACACATTAACATATACACATATAGCTATATATATAAATAATCAGGCGCATCTCTGCCCATGTCCAACAGATTGTGCAGATATAACGTGTAACGAATCAGTCATTGTCATATCCCTACAGAATCTCAACCAATTCCAAATGCATCTGAAGGCAATGAGTTGATTTCAAAGAGTACTTGTGTTTAGAATGTGTTAAATAAACTGATATAAAAATAAGAACACGTTTTATTTATTAGTTTCACGCAATACTTAAAGTTACATGAATCTGTCCATCCATCCATCCATCCATTCATCTATGTATGGAAGAAAACAGTGCAACTGGAGTTGAAGATTGTAGGTTACGTCCATTGGAGGACTTAAATACAAGCAATGTTAAAGTTCGGGTTTTGCTATTAGGGAGTTAGTACAGTCAAAATTGTGAACCACTGCCACTACCATCAGCTAAAAGAAATGTGCACATTTTGTATCATAGAGCGGGAGATTTTCATTTGTACTGGCTGACAGTATTAGCCCGTAAAACATCACACTTTATTCTTAATGTTGGCTGCAGCATACGTATTTTGACGCCAGGCGGTGAAATATACGCTTCTGAAGGAGCAGTGACAACTGGTTAAACTGCTATTACATATTTCAGTTGTAATACTCCGTCTTGGACGAGAATATCAATTACTGCGAATAAAATTAAATATTGCTTTAAACAACATTAAATAAATAAGTGTAAACATTCTTCCTTATTTCGATGTAAAGCAGGTACAGGTATAAAAATCCACACGTAAAAAAAAAAAAAAAACCCCCCCCCGGCACGCGGCGCCCCCCCCCGCCAACAACCAAATTAACCCAAGACACAAAACAAAAA
>Ga0123355_10014394_pt1 | contig 12374 bp, 10 predicted proteins | sample TergutEmb28metaG_3_FD_89872 | JGI IMG/M metagenome (GOLD analysis project Ga0123355, IMG submission 89872) | Embiratermes neotenicus P1 segment gut microbial communities from Petit-Saut dam, French Guiana - Emb289 P1 | ecosystem: Host-associated > Arthropoda: Insects > Digestive system > Gut ...
AACCTGTCCCGGTCGGCGCCGTCCGCCTCCAGCCACACGATACTGCCGTCGATCAGATCCCTGACGAATGCGGTCGCCTCGTCCGCGCCTGGCTGCCCCACCTCGGGTGCGTCCACCCCTATGAACCGGACGCGCTCGCCGTCCTCCAGCACTATCGTATCGCCGTCTATAACCCGGAAGACGACCGCCTGGGTCAGCCCCTCCGCACCGCCACGCCCGCCACCGCACCCGATGAGCAGCAACAGGATCACGGCCGGGGCGAGAGCGCGGCGGAAGGTTCCATTTGCGGGCTTCCTTTTTGTGGCTTCGGTGGTGAGGAATGTCATACGGCAATCATGCCATGCGAGGGTGGGATGGTGGAAGTGGGTGTCGTTTCGATGAGGCAGTACCGATGTAACGTTACGCATTAACGGTCTATTTATTAGGAAAACAATCCTGTTCCAACCAGATTAGGAGGAAAAATGCGCTACGCCGTGTCCGTTCTGGCATTCGTCGCCGGGATGTTGCTCTTCACTGTGGACGCCTCGGGCGAGGATCTGCCGCCAGCCCTTCGCATGATAATCGAAATGCAACGCGAAATCACCCTTGCCGCGAGAACGCCGCCGTCCTCCGCAGGCGGCGCCCTGGAAGACAGACTGCCGCCCGGTCTGCGTGCGATAATCGAGGCGAACCGCAGGATCGCCTTTCCGTCCCCGTACCCCGATCCAGAAACCGTCGCCGGGCTTTTCCCGATCCCCTTCGATCCTGACGAGGACGCCGCGCTCGCGGATATCCTGAGGGGAATGCGGCGGACGCAGGATCGCCGGTTCACGGGCGACAGGCACGGTATCTCCGGGACCGCCCATCTCGACGAATTCCTCCCGCATGAAAAGATCGAGGAGGAAATCCGGTTCCTGTTCGACCTGTTGCGCCACGGCTACGCCGGCTACCACTACTTTGGCGGCGACGGCGTCTTCCTGCCGATCCGCGACGGGATGCTGGAGCGGCTCGCCGGCATGGACGACCCGCTGCCAGTCTCCGCATTCCTCGACGACCTGCTTCTGCCGGGCTTCAGGGACGCGATCGCCGACAGCCGCTTTCAGATACACGATGCCGCGCTTGCCCCGCCCCGCCACACGGCGTACATGAACGACGAATTCACCTTGCGCGCAGATACCGCGGGTGACTTCGTCGCCGAGATCGACGGTGCCGAGTACAGGGTTGTCGGGGTCATGCGGGATGCGCGGCCCGAGGACGCCATCGCGCCGACGCTGACCGCGCAGGGGGAATTCGCCTGGGCGTTCGCCCTTGTGGACCCGGGCCCGCCGCAGGACTCCGTGGGGATCGAGGTACTCCTTGAGAATGCAGCGACCGGCGAAAGCCGCACCCTCGCGGTGAACCTGCCGCGGGTCGCCGCCGCCCCCGAATCCCCGGCGACCGCTATCGTCGGGACGGATGGGGTGGCGATCCTCGGGAGCAGACCTCTCAGGATGGGAAGCTTCGAGGCATACGTCGAATTCTTCCGGTCGGCGGTCTCGTCGCGGAAGAGCCCAGTTCTCGTCATGGATCTGCGCGGACACGGCGGGGATCTGGGCGACTTCGTGCGGGAATGGGTACGCATCCACACCGGGAGTGCGGAAACTGGTCTCTCGGCTTTCGCCACCGCCCCTGGCACGGAGACGCGGACGATGAGCGAACTGCGCGGCTTCTTCATCTCGTATCAAACGGAGATGGAAATGATGCGCATCGGATCCGTGGCGACTCAGTTGTCCGCGGCGAATCGCGAGGCGCGCGCCGCGGAGGTGACCGCACCCCCGCCGCGGGAGGCTCCAGCCCGGACACCGATTCCCAACGGCAATCTCGTCATCGTCCTAGTCGACGACGACACCGCCTCGGCCGGGGAGCTTTTCGTCGGCTACCTGCGCCGGCTGGAAAACGTTCTGATCGTCGGAACCAACACGCGCGGCGCTCTCCTTTCGGGAAGTCTGGGAAGGACGGCTCTCCCGCACAGCGGTCTGGACGTGATGTTCGGCACGAACCTCCACCTGCGCCCCGACCTGTCGCAGTTCGAGGGTGCGGGCTTCATGCCCGACCTGTGGGTGCCGCCGGGGGAGAGCCTTGAGCGGGCGCTTCTCTTCGTCGAGCGCTACGGACTAGCGGCCGCCGCCCCCCTGATAGAGAGAGGAGCCCCTGCATATGGAACTGCGGGCGGTTGTCAAACTTGCCGAGCTTACGGCTGCCAAGCGCCCGGGAGGGCGGGAAGAACATCGCACCGCCGCCCCGCGGCGGCTTCCTCCCTCTAAAAAACCGCAGCACGTTGAAACCGCCGGCACTATCGTGCTATACTCGGGTCGAGGAGGAGCGGGACGGCCCAGGGGCGTCCTGCGCATGATGCAGCATGAGAATCGACGACGAACTTTTCGCCCGGCTGGAGGACGCCGCCTGCCTTGACGTGTCGCCCGAGGAGAAGCCACGCCTGGCCGCGGAGCTTGAGAAGACCATGCGCGAGGTGTCGCGGCTGGGCGAGATTCCGCGCGGGAAGGAGGGCGGCGATGTTTGACATGAGTGCGCTGGAGTTGTCCGCCGCGATCAGGACGGGAAAACTCGGTGCGGTCGAGGTTGCGGAGGCGTTCCTTGACCGGATCGAGCGGGAAAACCCGAAGCTGAACGCCTTCGTCCTGCCCACGAGGGAAAAGGCCCTCGCCGACGCGCGCCGTGTGCAGGCGCGGATCGACCGCGGTGAGGAAATGCACCCGCTGGCCGGTGTGCCGGTCGGCGTGAAGGAGAACGTCTCGACCAAAGGGATCGCGACCACCTGCTCGTCGAAACTCCTCGACGGCTACCTGCCCGAGTTCGACGCCGCGGTCGTGGAGAAAATGGAAGCCGCGGGGCTCGTCGTCGCCGGCAAGATCAACATGGACGAGTTCGCGATGGGCAGCTCGAACGAGACCAGCTTTTTCGGGCCGTCGCGCAATCCATGGGATGTCTCGCGGGTGCCGGGTGGTTCGTCAGGGGGGAGCGCGGCGGCGGTCGCGGGTGCGCTTGTGCCCCTTGCGCTCGGCTCGGACACCGGCGGCAGCATTCGCCAGCCCTGCGCCTTCTGCGGCCTCACCGGAATCAAGCCCACCTACGGCGCGGTCTCGCGGCACGGGCTTTTCCCCTGTGCGCCCTCGCTCGACCAGATGGGTCCGATGGCCCGCGACATCGACGACTGCGCCGCCCTCCTCGAGGTCATGTCCGGTCCCGACCCTAGGGATGCGACCTGCGTCATCGAAAAGCCGTTCGACCTTGCCAGCTCGATTTGCGCCTCCCGCGGCGTTACTATGGAAGGAACCCGCATTGGGCTGCCGATCAATTACTTCGAGGGCGCCTTCGGCGGCGTTATGGAAGATGGCGTGAAAAAGGCGGTGCTGGAAGCCGCCCGCGAGTTTGCGGCGGCGGGGGCGACCATCGAGGAATTCGAAATGCCGCTCGTGGAATATGTCTTCGCCGTATACTATGCGATCTCCTGCGCCGAGATTTCGTCCAGTCTGGCGCGTTTCGGGGGGGGGAGGGATATTGAAAGCAAGCGTGCGGTGCGCGGCGACGGTTTAGGGTTCGAGGCGAAGAAGCGGCTGATGTTCGGCGCTCTCATGCTTTCGGAAGGAGCCGGCGACTACGACAACGCCGTCCATGCCCGCGCCCTCATCAAGGCCGCGTATGAAAAACTGTTCGGGCGGTTCGACATGATCCTGTCGCCCGTAACGCCGGGTGTCGCCTACGGAATCGGCGACGGCGTGAACGATCCGGTCACCATGCGCGCCGGCAGTATGTACGTCGCCTCGGTGAACTTGGCGGGGCTTCCGGCGGTGGCGCTTCCCTGCGGCTTCGGCGAGCGCGGGCTTCCGGTGGGCTTCCAGCTTATCGGAAAGGCGTTCTCGGAACCGGCGCTTGTCTCCGCAGCGCGCGTCTTCCAGTCGCGCACCGATTTCCACACGAAAAGGCCGCCCGCGGCGTGAGGTGCGGAACCGTCATCGGGCTGGAGGTTCACGCGGAGCTTTCCACCGAGGCGAAGATCTTCTGCCCCTGCCCTGCGGTCTTTTCCGCAAGACCCAACGCCCATGTCTGCCCGGTGTGCGTAGGGCTTCCGGGCGCGCTTCCCCGCTTCAATCCCGCGGTTCTCGAAAGCGCGCTGTTGCTGGGAACCGCGCTCGGTTGCGACATCGCCGGGCGCGCCGTCTTCGACCGCAAACATTATTTCTATCCCGATCTGCCCAAGGGCTACCAGATAACGCAGCGCCGGGAACCGATCTGTTCCGGCGGTACGGTGGAGATATTCGGGTGCGGGGCTGAAGAGTCATCCGCGGATGTTGTCGCGCCAAAGGTTATTCGACTGCACGGGATTCACATGGAGGAAGATTCGGCGAGGATCGTTTGCGGCGGGTCTTCTTCGCTGATCGATTTCAACAGGAGCGGCGTGCCGCTGCTCGAGATCGTCACGAAGCCGGACTTCGGTTCGGCAACTGAGGTGATTGCATTTCTGGAAAAACTGCGCGAGACGCTTTTGTTTCTGGGAATCTGCGACTGCAAAATGCACGAGGGATCGCTTCGCGTCGATGTGAACGTTTCCATCCCGCCCGATTTCGCGCGCACCGAGACGAAGAACATCAATTCGTTTCGGGCGATAAGGCGTGCGATCGAGGCGGAGGAGGCGCGGCAGATCGCGGTGCTGGAAGGCGGCAGCCAGGTCGCAAGCGAGACCCGCGGGTGGGACGACGCAACCGGGCGTTCGCACCCCATGCGCGCGAAGGAAGTCTACCGCTATATGCCGGAGCCAGATCTGCCGCCCATCGCCATCGACCGCAGGCTTGTCGAAAGGGTGCGGGGAAGCCAGCCAGAAACCGCGGCGGGCAGGCGCGAGAGGTATGTCCGCGAGATGGGTCTGTCGCGAGATGAAGCCGCGGCACTGACCGCGCACAAGGCGACCGCGGACCTGTTCGAGGACCTGGCGAGCGCAAGCGGAGAGCCGCTGGAGTCGGCGCGGCTGGTGCTGGGCGGGATAAGGCGGCACATGAACCGTGCGGGGCTTCCCGCGGACGGTCTGGCGGTCGATGTCGGCAGGCTCTCGACCCTTGTCCTTGCGGTGACCTCCGGCAGGATCGGGCGCGCCGCCTACGGCGAGACGGTGGCCGCGGTGCTGGAGCGCAGCGTCGATCCCGATGAATACATCCGCGCGCAGGGTCTCGCCCTGACCGCCGACGCCTCGGCCGCGGAAGCCGCTGTCGCCGCGGTCCTCGCCGAAAACCCGACCGCGCTAGCCGAGTACAGGGGCGGCAAGACGAAGGTGTTCGGCTTTCTCATGGGGCAGGTAATGGCGCGCCTGGGGGCAGGGGCGGATCCGCGGATCGCGCGGCGGGTTCTGGGGGAAAGGGTCGAGGGCCCTGGAACCCGCGGGTGATTGTCCAACCTGTGGCTGCCATGCGCCCGATAGGGCGGGAGGGACATCGCACCGCCGCCCTGCGGCGGCTTTCCCCCATACTAAATACCCGCTTTCGGATTGTTAGGCAGACAATGTGGTCAAATCAGACTCGCATGGAAGAGATGGTGGAGGGCTTGGTTCCTCCCTCCCTTTCCGGTAGGATGGAGGGCAAGGATCGAACGGAAAATGCCTGAAAGCACGCCGCCGCCCGAACGCCGGGTGTACGCCGACTACAACGCCACCACTCCCCTAAGACCCGAAGTGCGGGCCGCCATGCTCGATGACCTCGACGTCTTCGGCAACGCCTCCAGTATGCACCGCACGGGGCGGATTGCCCGCAGGCGGGTCGAGGAGGCACGCGACATGGTCGAGGCGCTGATCGGCGCGGCGCCGGGGACTACGGTCTTCACCTCGGGCGGCTCGGAGTCGAACAACGCTCTCTTTCATACTATGCGCCGGCTCGCCGAGACTGCGGGAGGGCGCAACGAGTTCGTCGTCAGTGCGATAGAGCACCCCTGCGTGTTCAATGCGGCCGGGCACCTGCGGGACGCAGGCTTCCGGGTGACCTTCCTTCCGGTGGACGCGGGCGGCAAGGTCGAGATCGGCGCGCTTCGGGAGGCGCTCGGCGAGCGCACGCTGCTCGTCTCGGTGATGATGGCGAACAACGAGATCGGCACGGTTCAGGACATGGTGGAAATCTCGGCGCTGGCGAAGTCGGCGGGGGCGTGGGTGCACACGGACGCAGTTCAGGCAGTGGGCAAGATTCCGGTCAGCGCAGATGAGATCGGCGCAGACTACCTCACGCTCTCGGCGCACAAGATCTACGGTCCAAAAGGCGTCGGCGCGCTGTATGTGAGGAAGGGCGCGCCTCTCCTCCCCATGATCATGGGCGGTCATCAGGAGGAAGGGCTCCGCGCCGGGACTTACAACAACCTTGGCATTCTGGGCTTCGGCGTTGCGGCCGGTCTTGCCCGGGCCGAGGTCGAAAGGTACGGCAGGGAGATGGCGCCGCTTCGCGACCGGCTGCGCGCCGGGCTTGCGGCGGCGATTCCCGGCATGAAGGTCAACGGGCACCCGACCGACGTCCTGCCCAACACGCTCAACGTCTCGTTTCCGGGTGCGGAAGGCGAGGCGATCCTTCTCTCGATGGACATTGCGGGAATCGAGGCCTCGACCGGCTCGGCGTGCGCGTCCGGAAGCCTCGAGCCGTCGCAGGTTCTTTTGGCGACCGGCCTTGGGCCGGAACTCGCCCACGGCTCGATCCGCCTCAGCATAGGCTGGGGAACGACCGCGGACGACGTTGATTTCATAGTGGAAAAACTGCCACCGATAGTCGCCCGGCTTAGGGCGATGTCGTCGGTCGCATATCAGGAGTGACCATGACCGACTGGATGTATTCTGACACCGTAAAAGATCATTTCACGAACCCGCGGAATGTCCTGATGGGGGACGAGTCCGCGTTCGAATCGAATGCCAGGGGACAGACCGGCAACATCAAGTGCGGCGATCAAATGCTTATGCTTCTTAGGATCGACGACGACGTCATCACCGACATCAGGTGGAAGACCTACGGCTGCGCGAGCGCGATCGCCTCGACGAGTATGCTGTCCGAGATGGTCAAGGGCATGAACATTGCGGACGCCTACCGGGTAAGACCCGAGGATCTGGTTAGCAAGCTGGGCGGTCTGCCCGAATACAAGATCCACTGCTCGGTTCTGGGCGACAAGGCGCTTCGGGCGGCAATCGACGACCATCTGTCCAAGACCGGCAGGGCGGGAATACTGAAGGAAGCCGTGACGGAAGTCTGCCGGTGCCTTGGAATCACCGACAAGGACATCGAGGCGGCGTTTCAGTCCGGCGCGCGGACATGGGAGGCGCTTCAGCAGGCGACGAAGATCGGCACCGCCTGCGGCGGCTGCAAGGACAAAGCATCGGATCTGCTTCACGGTCTTGAGCATATCTACGGGTAAGAAAGCGGTCGGTGGTCGATCGCCCTGTCTGTGAGCCTGCGGCTCCAAGTTGACGGTCGGCATTCAGCCCCAAGAATAAAATCGGCGGCAGTTTCCTCGAAACACCTCTTGCGGTTGCACATAAAATTCCCATAAACTGTTTCATGCGACAATCCCAGAGGGATCGAGAGCGCCGGATGTCATCTGGAATCGTCTCGAACCGAGAGGTTGCCGCGTTCATCGACAAGGAGAGGTAAAATGACGAGAGGATTTGGAAAAGCGCCGGCGATGCGTCGCATGGCGTTCGGTTTGGTCGCGGCGGCATCGCTCGCACTGGTTCTGTCGGGCTGTCCCACTGACAGCAATCCTGGCGGCAGCGGTCTTGGAGACACGCCGACCTTGAGCGGGCGGATGTACGAGGAGGTCATGATCTTTGGCTTTACCTTGTTGCCACCGAGCTTGAATATGGCAATAAGGTATGATGGGTACAATGGCAATCATACCGTTACCTCCAACCTTGCCGGGCGGACAGGGACAATCACCGACGGGCAGCTGAGCATCCAACTGGGCATACCTGCGGATAACGAGCTGTCTGCCGTGAGTGCCACGGGAAGCGTCTTCGATGGCTGGGGCTGGACCGGCGTTACGGCAAACCCTGCCGATGCGAGATTTGCCAACCTGACCCTTAATGTTGGCGATGACGAAGTGCGCAGAGTGTTTTCGTCCATGTCGGTTACTGGCATGACGGTTAATGCGAGTTACAGCACAGTTCACTTCGTGTATGTCGATCGCGACGTCACGATTCGCGGCACGGGCATGGAACTGCCTCCCGATGAGGATGACTTCTTTCCCTTCTCAACAACCACGGAAAGCTTCGACCTGCCCCTGCGCCGGGGCTGGAACGCCCTGCACATCAGGCTTGAAGGGAGCGGAAACCCTTTTGCGGGGGGAGTGAACGCAACCATGACCTTGTCCGTCGGTGAGCCGAATAACATTAGATGGGTTTTCGGCGATACGGGGCTTGATGGCGAGTTGCCGAATTTACCCTTCTAAGAGTGAGTTCGGCGAGATGTTGCGGTCACCGTTGGTGAGGGAACGCCGCTAGGGAAGCACTGATTAAATCCATGGGGATTTAATCAGTGCCTCCTTCAGTCTCATCTGCGCACCGTAGGGAGCAGATGTTGGAGGGAACCGCTGACTTCCTTATTTAATCAGCGGTTCCCTAGGCGCAGAACAAAGAGCGAACATCTGAGTTGTGGGAAGAGCCGGTGCGGAATTCCGCACCGGCTTTTTTCTGGGCTTTAGGGAAGCGCCAGCTTCCTACCTCCGTCCGCGCCCGCCGCCGGCCGCCTGCTCGGCGCGCATGGTCTTGACGATGTTGCTGTAAAGAAACCTGTCCTTCTTCTGCCTGAACTCAAGGCTTCCCGGCACCGCGTACTGGCAGGCGCCGGCTTCGGGGTTCACCGTGTCCATGCCGCACTTCCAGGCGCCCACTATCGAGAAGCCGGTCACAAGCGCAAGCACCAATCCAATGCCGAGCATGAAGTAGTTGTGTGGGTGGAGGAATGGCACGTCCTCCATCACGAAATGGCGCAGCGCCTGCGCCGCCAGCGCAAAAAGACCGCCGAAGATTCCTGTGAAAAGAAGCCGGTACTTCCAGCATTTTGCGGTGTCAACGGGAAGCTTCCCGGCCAGCACCCCGGTCTGACCGTTCATCATGAAGACGTGGTTCTTGTTCCGGTGCTTCGTGTTCAGCACCCACACCGGGAAAAGGCTGTAGTGAACCTTGCCGTTCTCGATATCGATGCTCGTGCTCTCCAGTTTCACCGAGGAATAGCCGGAGACCGAGCGGGCGAACTCCTCCTCGATTGACGCCCTGATCCGCGCGCCGGCCCTGTCGCGGCTTTTCTCGGCAGGCACGTCGTACTTCTCGGCGGTAAAGCCCGCGAGGAACGCAGTGCGGAAGGGCTTGAGATCCTCGTACCGGAACGGCTCTATCGAGTCCATGTACTTGTCGTCCATCTTGTCGGAACCGTCCGCGGGAATCTTCTCGAACGCCATTGCGCCGTCGCGCACGACGCTGTAGTAATCGGTCTTGATGTAATTGAAGCGCGAGTCGCTCCACGTCGTCACCTTCGAGGCTCGGTAGCGGATGTGCCCGCGCGCCCTCGCATCGAAAAGCCAGAACGGAACGTACAGCCCCTGCACGCCCTCGATCCGGTTTTCCTCCCAGAAGCTGTCCGGAAGGAGCCGCTTCTTCTCGCAGAACTTCGCAAGCGCGGCGAGTGCGGCGTTCCTGTCAAGCCTGAACGGAATAACCCAGTCCGGCCGCAGAAGCCCCGAGAGCCGACGCTCGACGATCTGCGCGTTGCCGCAGCAGGGGCAGACCATCGCTGCGGTATTGGCATCGCCCATCAGTTCCGCGCCGCACGAAGGGCAGGAGCCGCAGGTAAGATCGTCCACCTCCGCGCCCTGCCAGTCGCACGCGACGTCCATCTCCGTCCAGCAGATCCCTTCGCGGGGGTTCTCCTCCAGCTCCTTGCGGTAATCCTCGAGGTCGGCAATCTCGAACTCGCAGTCGCAGTACGGGCACGACATCCTCTGGCTTTCGGAATCGAAGCCCACCGCCCCACCGCAGTTGGGACACTTGTACTGTTTTATCATCCCCCGCCCCCTCTGGCGGCGCCGCACTCGGCACAGAACCTGCCGGAGTTACCGGCGTGCCCACACGGGCAGTTCCATTGCGCGGAAGCCGGATTCGGGCTTCCGCATTCCTCGCAGAACTTCCCGGTGTTGCCCGCGTGCCCGCATCTACAGACCCATCCCGCGGGTGCCGGGCTCGGGCTTCCGCATTCCGCACAGAACTTTCCGGCATTACCCGCGTGCCCGCAGGAGCAGACCCATGTTCCCGATCCCGCGGAAGGCACGCCGCCCGCGGGCGGCTGCGCGGCTTGGTTTGCCTGACCCATCTGGAAAAGGGTCGCGGGATCCATCCCCCCCCCAGCGGCTCCCGCCATTCCCAGCCCCATGAAACCGGTCATCGCGCCTGCGGTGTTGGAGGCCGCGGCTCTCATCGCGTCGCTCTTCGCGCTGACAAGGGTCGCGGCCGCCATGGTGGGGTCGCGCATTATCGCGGTGTCGTAAAGCTGCCTGATCCTGCGGTCGTCCTCCTCCGGGACGGTGCAGGTGATCCCGAAATCGACGATCTCGATACCGCGGCGTTCCCGCCATCTGTCGCTGAGAACCTCGTTGAGGATTCCGGCGAGCTGCTCGGTGTGAAAGGAAATCTCGTGGTACGCAAGCCCGCCGAGCCTGCCGAGCGCCGGCCCCAGCGAGTTGGCGATCTCGCTCTTCAACTGCCCGTCGAAGCCGTCGGTGTCGCGGGAAAAGTCGCCCGAGACGTTGCCGCTGACGTTGGCGAAGAAGAGCATGGGGTTGGTCATGCGGTATGAGAATGTGCCGTTCGCCCTCAGGCTCACCGGGATACGCTGATTGATGGAAGTGATGTTGACGGTGTAGGGAATCGGGCTTGGGGTACCGAACTTGTTCCCCATGATTTCCTTGGTGTTGAAAAAGAAGACCCGCTGATCCTTGCCCGGGATCCCGCCGAACTTGAAGCGTTCCCAGGTGCTTTTGAGCAGCCCCGCGACGCCCTGCCCCAACCCGCCGAAGAAGACGCTGGGCTCCGATGACTGGTCGTAGGTGAAGTGCCCTTCCTCGGCGACGAATTCCGCAATGCGCCCGTTGTCCACGATCATCGCCGCCTGCCCCTTGTTGACGACGATACCCGACCCGTTGGAAATAACGTTGTCCTCGCCCTTCCTGTTCGCACCCCTCTTGCCAGTCTTCCTCTGCCCCCTCGCGACGAGTGCGTCCGCACCCATGCTTTCCTGAACGAAGAATTCCAGCCACTGATCCGCGAGCGCACCACCTGCGGCCCCGACCATTGCCCTAATCAGACCCATTGGGTTCCTCCTTGAAATTCCGGGTTGCCAGGGAACCGCCGGCTTCCTATCCGCAGTTCCCAGATTTCCGACGAATCAGGCCGCGTTACGCCGCAGCCTTCCCCTTCCCTCTCGCCTTGTACGCCAAAAGCAGGACGTTGTAGTACAGGAACGGGAATATCCGCAGAAGCTGGATCGGGCTTCGGGTGCAGTAGCCGATCCACTCCAGCCCCAGCTCGAAGACCCTTTTCGACGGACGCCAGCGCCGGCCGTCAAGCACGTCGAACAGATCGCTGCACCAGAGCCGCAGACCATTGCCCGTCCTGCCCGCGTTCCGCACCAGCCACGACTCGCCGCCGCGCACGCCGTTGCCCACAAGAAGAAGCGACGGCGACGCCTTGCGGATCGCCGAAATCACCGTTCCTTCCACCTCGCGCCGGAAAGAACCGGGGAAACGCCCCACCACGCGGAGACTTGGATACGTCGAGACGATGTTTTTCTCGATCCGCGCAAGCGTGCGCTTCTTGCTCCCAAGCATATAGATCGAAAGGGCGTGATCCTCCAGTGCGCTAAGGCTGCGAATCACGAAATCGAAAGGCATGTAGCGCACCGGCTTTTTCCCCAGCAGGAACCGCGCACCGTCCACAAGGCACTTGGAGATCGGGATCACAAGCCGTGCCTTCTCCACATAATCCCTGTACTTCGCACTGCGCCTGGCGCGCAGGAGATCCCAGACCGAGAGCAGGACGATGTGCTGCTCCTCCTCCCGCCCCGCAAGCCGGAACACGGTCAGCTTCAGCGCCTCCGGCTCGATAATGTCGATGGGAACCTTGAGCAGGCGGATCCTTTCCGGCTCCGCGACCTCGGTGATTTCAACATCCGCTTTTACGTCGTCTTCCACGAATCCCTCTCCAGCAAAAGTATCCGCACGGCGGCCTGCGCATACAGGGCTGCGGTCTCGGTTCGAAGAACAGTGTCCCCCACGGTCAGGGGAAGAAAGCCCGCGGAAAGAAACCTCTCCGCCTCTGCGGGGGAAAAGCCGCC
>Ga0123355_10014395_pt1 | contig 12373 bp, 8 predicted proteins | sample TergutEmb28metaG_3_FD_89872 | JGI IMG/M metagenome (GOLD analysis project Ga0123355, IMG submission 89872) | Embiratermes neotenicus P1 segment gut microbial communities from Petit-Saut dam, French Guiana - Emb289 P1 | ecosystem: Host-associated > Arthropoda: Insects > Digestive system > Gut ...
AAGAAGAAGAAGAAGAAGAAGAAGAAGAAGAAGAAGAAGAAGAAGAAGAAGAAGAAGAAGAAGAAGAAGAAGAAGAAGAAGAAGAAGAAGAAGAAGAAGAAGAAGACATTATGCACTGTAACTGCAAGAGTGTATCCGTTTATGTAATATTAGCTTAGTTTTACTCATAATGGTTCCAGACTCCACCCAGGTCAATCACATAAGGACCTGGATACATTTTTACATGTCATATTGTGGCAATGTACCTCATATTTTCAAAACATTAGTACAGAACTGTCTGTAGCTCTGAAAGCTGTATTTTTGTATCCAATTCTGTCATTACCATAAGGAAATAATTATCAATATACACATATAGGAAAAGCTATACAATTTCACTAAATTTGTACTGATCCAAAATGAATGTGAGAATTAAATTTTTTGGACAGTGAATACAGGGATCATGGTCTTCGGAGACGTTTTGCCATGCAATTTACTGGAGAGGTATGAACATTTTGTAGGATCTTGGTACCTCCACCTTTAGGGCAAATCCTCTGAAGTAACGGTGACTCTGTGCCAAATGAGTGTCAGTCACATCCAGGAGACTATAATCTTAATGTCAGATGAAGTTTCTTGTTTAGTTAGTCAGTGTCTTTGTGCTTAGTATTAGGCTTACATTGTTTCTGTATTTAATCAGTAGTAGTTTTTGGTAGTGTTTTTAAGTCAAAAGTAGTCTGTGGCTGTCTTGTGCTTGTGTGTTAATTATACTTTGTAAAATCACTGGTTGTAGGCCAACAAAGGAACTTTATTTCAACAATTTAGCATGTTATGAAATATAATTGTTTTTATTCTGTATACCACATCAGTGTGAAAATGCAGCTTATAGTTAGTACCGTGTACTACAAAAGTGGGCTGCTTTTGGATAGAGAGCCTGTTTTCATTATGTGGGAAGAAATGTTTTTAGACCAAGCAATATTATTAGGAACAAATATTTTCAGGTAGTCTTTGAATTGCCTAAAGGTTCATTCCTGCATAATCTTGCACAGGTTGAATTTTACATGTCAGAATTACCATAAGAATATATGATACTCTACTCTCTGTCAGTTAACACTGATGCTATGTGACAAAGGCACAAGCAATTACTACTACATGTACTCTGCCATAAGCAGCCTGTTTATTTACTGATGTGAATTTCTGAATGGAACTTAAGTTCATTTTTGGGGGGTGTTCCTGAAGTCAGACTTGCAGAAGTAATGTCTCGAAAAACACAGGGAATGCCTATATTTGATATGCATTAACTGTTGCATGATTAGTTTTAAGGTGTAAAATGATGCAGAAAGAATTTATTCTTTTAGAGTCACCCAAAACTTCCTGAAAACATATTTGTATCAGCTTTTTTTAAAAAAAAAAAAAATGGACTATAAATGTTCTGTATGATTTGCATACATGCTAAGGAACTCGGAAGATGATAGAAGAATAAGATTGAGAAAGCCATTTAAAGTGAAAATTATGCACCTCTGCTTGTTTGCATGATGTCTGTTTGACTCTAGAGATGAGAGAATTTACTAGAAAAAGAATCTATATTGTTTAATGGAGTACAATAACAGTTTGTTTCATTGTAAATGTAGATTAATCATGAAACTTACGAATTACTTTGTCAGCCCTTTGAAGCTAGGAGTTCGTCTAAATACTTTTTAAATGTTTGCAGAAAACACACTATCTCCATTGAAAGAAAATTCCAGTTAATGGTGTTTAGAGCAATAGCACTATTCATTGAACTTTGAAAGATTCTGATGACGATGTATGATCACAGTTACATCTGAAGTTTTAGACATTGCGCATCATCTGAGGCTAAAAACCCAGATAGATTTGTGGTCTGGATTTACCTTCATCTTCAGGTGGAATGAAGAAATGGAGACTAGTTCTTTCTACTGGGGCTGTCAAAGTAGGTTCTCCTCATTCCCCTTTCCACCTGAAGATGGAGGGATAACCAGCCTCTGAAATAGTGTGAATTTCTATAGCCTGAGATGACAATGTCCAAAGTTTCAGTCATGTCTATAAGCAGTATTTTTTTTGCAAAATTCATACAAAACATATAAACATACTCTGTGGGAAATGGCAGAACTTTTTAATGTTAAAATGCAATATGTACATGGAGTTACTTCTTTGCTGACAAGGTCTAATATAAGAGATTTATTCTAACATGTTTCTGTATTACATCTCTTGCAGCTTTTCATCATCCAGTGGTAGTGGATCACACCCACGTACATCTTCAGAAAACAGGACCCCAAAATCCTGTACAACTACTACCAGCGATAATAATTCCATGTGTATTGTAGGTGTGTGTTTGTGTCTGGTATGGTTTAAATATTTTTTAGTGTGCAGTGATTCGTTTTTGTGGTTGTAGAAGTGGCGGAGTATTACTATGAGAGCAATTTCTCATTATGCTTATGTCCCTTCCTGTACTAATATTTCAGGCATATGAGGATTTTGAACAAATCAAGAAAAATAATGGGTAATGTGCCATGCCTCATTACTATTATGTATCTGTGTGTGTGTGTGTGTGTGTGTGTGCCACATGTGCTAACATGTAAAAGGTAGTCTGGTTGATATCTAGTGAAATTTAAAAAAAAACCTGCTGCCTCTATCTTTTACATTAATGATGGATGCAACAGGGTTTTCTGCAACATCCTGAATGTGTACCAAACTGTATGGCATCAAATCCCAGAAGACAGTACTTTTCAAAATTCTTTTCCAGTTTTCAATCGTATTAACTGTGATTATCATGAAACTTTATGGACCAAATCTAATGCAACGAACATGCATAAAATTATCACATCAACAGCTACTACAGGACACCATAGTGTTGTCTGTCTTTGTGTATCCTACCTTCCAGCAATGAGGCCATGGGAGAAGTCTGAAGGACGGGAAGTAGTGGCAGTGCTCAAGGCTTCCTACTTTCAGCCTACTGTTGCATCCTTGTCCAGTCCAAAGTACTTTTTCATATCAAAATTTAGAGCATGGCTGTCACCACCAACATTACTGTAATCAGATTGGCTAGATTACTGGAAAGTTATATAGTGAATTAAGTCTACTCTTTTGGGCTCATTTATTCAGGCAACGGTTTATGGAACAGGTGATTTGTCACCACCTTCACATTGCAAAGACTGGGTTTGATCCCAGGTCAGTATGTATGTGATTTATAGCAGAAAAAATGGCACTGGGACAGGTTTTATGAATACTTAGATTTTCTTGTGTCATTGTTATTCCATCAGTGCATGATACACATTTTTACTTCATCTACCATTGATACTATACAATTTTAGCAATTGACAGTGTCACTAGTAACACACTTCTCTTTCTTTCTTCAGTGAAGCTAGTTTCCTTATACTTGTATCGAATGACTCCAGCAGAATAATTCCCCTCCACCGGTTTTACTTTATAATGGAGACATAATCAGTCACATATATGCAGCGTTTTTAGGATGCTACATTGCAGTCTGACAACAGCTCAAGTTCAGTTGAAGTGCTGTAGTAATAAAGATATAATATGCATATAAATACAAATCTATACAGTTTTAGTTGATGGTGTATTTATGGATGTGAGAAATGTCTGGAAAAGACTTAAAACAATTGTAAGGGCACACTTCTGATGTTTGAATACTGACTTGGTGATAATTCTTGAAGACTTGTTCAGAAAACATGTCATTAAGTAATAATCAATATTTTACAAACTTTATCACAGAACTCTACTGAATAATAATTGTATCCATAAATTCCTTCAGCATGAAGATCATTAATTTTGTGAGTGTAATATTATTCCATTCTGTTAGTCACAAACAGGCATCTTTTTCCAGAAATTAAGTAAATTATATTACTTCTTGAAAGTTATTCATCCTGTTGTGTTCTTATGAGATCAGTTAATAAGTAAATGAATAAAAACCTTTAACACAATTAACTCTGATACTTTGTATTGTAGCAACATGTTTCAACCTTACCGTTCAGTAACACTTAAAAGAAAGATATAAAATTGCATTAGCTAAAATGGGATCTCATCTTTACAAGTAAAATATGTCTTATATTATTCATGTTGTTTAGGTCATAAATTAAAATAGTTTAAAATAAGGTTGATAAAATGAGTTGGTGTTAGGCAGAATGTTGACAAGTTGAAACGGAGCAAGTAGGCCATTCTGTTGTTATGTTGCACTAAGCACTTGTCCAAAAGGTATGCTCAGTTTTCAGGTGATGGTATGTAATTGTAAGTTTGGACTTATTTCACCCATCGTACAACATAAAAACAGAACAGCCTATTTGCTCCATTTAACCACTCCGACATACTGCCTATCACCAGGTGATTTTATTGACCTTATTTTAACCTATTTTAATTTAAACATAAGTAACATGGAAAATACAAGACAAAATTTAACTGTAAAAATAACATCTTATTTTAGTTAACTCAATTTTGTATATATTTTTTAAAGTGGCACTGAATGGCAGCCTGAAGATGATTCATTAGGGTTGAAAAATGCTGCTACAATAAAAAGTACCAGAGTTAGTTGTGTCAATGGTTTTTATTTATTTATTAACAAATTATATTACAGGATCTCAGCAAACTTCCAGATTTTCCGTTTTCATGATAATTGAATGCCTAACCATGTATTACTGGGAAATTACACATTAAATTACAGTTTTAATGCACTGCTGAAAGTTAATTATCACTTTGCATTTAACTGCTGTATCCATTGCTCTCCTCTCTGACTTAATTTACGCTCACAAAATGAACAATATTTAACATGCTGGGTACTTCTGAGTTCTTGCTTCATTTATAAGTGATAAATATTACAGTGTCTCCTTTGTTGCTCTTTGAACACATTCAAACACTTTGACAATGATGACTGTGACTTTGGGTTGTGAAATTGTACTTTATTTAGGTAGGTACTCATGTTTTTCATGGGCCTGGTAGCTTACCCATTATAGCGACTGACTGTGGGCTGGACGGTCCGGGATCGAATCCCGGTGGGGACGAGATTTTCCGCCCGTCCAGACCAGCCCTGGGGCCCATCCAGCCTCCTGTACAATGGGTACCGGGTCTTTCCCGGGGGTAAAGTGCGGTTGGGGCGTGCTGCTGACCACTCACCCCCTTCTTGTGCCGCAGTCATGGAAGAGTAGAGTTATACCTCTACCCACCCTCTGGGCCACACCAGGCCTGTAACAGGAACACTTTGCCTTTACTAATGTTCTGCAGATATCTGCTGCCTCAATTCTGTTGGTAACCATCTACCAAACTCTATAGCCTGACTTCCCAGACGATGTAATATTATTAAATACAGCCATGAGATCCTCATAATCTCATACAGTGTCACAATGGTGTTTCACGGTACACTTGTTTAAATGGTTTTTGAAAATCTATGTATGATAGACAAAATAATGTTATAAACATTCAATTAGAATCTACCACTGGCGAAGAAGATTCAGCCCTTAAATAACAAGACTGTAATTATAGGAATGGGCAGAAAGAGGATACAGAAATTTATGCTGAAGCATTTTTGAGAATCATGCAACTAGCAAAAGAAGTATGAGGAGTAGAGGATGATCAGTGATTTCTTAGAGTGTCATATTGGATGATCACTAAGTGTGATAATTTATTTTCTGTTCTCTTTAAAGCTTTGACTGAAGGACGTGGTCAAGCACGTGGTGAAGTTGGTATTGCAGCTCTGGATATTAATTACCCACTCCTGATATTATGCCAAATTAGTGACAATCAAACGTACATTAATACACTTACAAAAATCAACGTCTTGAATCCAGTTGAGGTATGCTGGATTTTATACATTTATTTTTCATAATGTTATGAAGTTTGTGGACTAAACCAGTAGCTGCGTATAGTTAAACTGTTTTTTTCATAACTATATATCTCCATGAAAACAGTCATGTAAGCAGTCACAAGATATAGTCAACTCTGTATGATATTTAATGTTCTCACACCAGTGACTATTATTTTAGGACAGTAAGCCATACTGCCTTATACAAAGGTGGCAGCATTCCACAGGAACTGACTGCCTTCTTCATCAGACCACCTTAAAATGTGCAAAGTGAATAGCCAGGGAATTTAAGCCTGTTCTGAATATTGTGCTTATAATACTGAATTATCATCTGCTTTAAATCTGATTAGAACTGAAAGTGTGAAAGTAACTAATCTTTAAACATACCACTGTACTGTATTTTCAGGTAGTTCATCTCAGTTTGCTTTTTTACAGACAGTTTTATGTAAGATCAACTTTATATTGCCTTTCCAAGTCCTTGGTCCATGATGCAATCTTCAGAAGTGTACCAAAGAATTCTGGAAGAATTACTTATTTTTCCCATCTAAATAATATCCAAAGCCTCAGCCTTAGCTAGATTCACCTCTGTGAAATTTCAAAGATCTAACCCTGGCACTTGTATGTAAAGAGTTGATTAGGACATACATTATAATATTATAGAATATAACAGCAATGAATTTAAGGAACTCTCTTCTCATGACACTGTGTTATTTTATAGGTGGATACCAACATTTCAGGCACAGTTGCCTCCATCTTTTGGGTTCAAGATAAGATGCTGAGAAGGTTCAAATGTATGCAAACATTTCAAGCTATCAGGTCTTTTGCAGGATACACTTTTTTCCATTACAGATATTAGTACCCAACACCTTCTGTGATATGCAGTTAACAAGTAAGCTTTACACACTTGTTCAAGAGGCATTCCATACAGTGAGTATTAACAGTGTCCTCAGGAAGCACTTCAAGGACAGTGTAGGACTGCAGCAGATTGAGAGTCTTTGTGCTGACGAATTCTCTTCAGTACAGATAGTGGTGTCACAGAAGTAAGTGTAACGTGAGAGTTGAGAACTTCTTTATTTTGTGTTCTTATAAGTGCTTACTAGAGTTTAAAAGGAACATGACCCTCATCTTCAGAGATGAAGGCAGCATTTTCCTCCAAAACATCAGTGAATTGGTGCCAAACTATATGGTACTAGATCATAGAAGATAGTATTTTTCATGTGCTTGAATGATTTGTGGTAATTGCAACTTTTGAAAATAAGTAGAATTATGGCAGAAATTACAGAGGACTATAATTTTATTTACTTGCAGATAATAAGTAAAATATTCCATGAAGAACATGAAATAACTGCTTTATTTTATATTCATCTGTGTTCTTACATTAATCACATGTTTGTGTTGTTAACAATAAGTTGTGCAAATAACTGATATTGCTTATTTTCCTGGTCTGTAAATTTTAAGTCTTCTAGATCTGTTGCTGTTAGTGTGTTTATTTTATTGCTGTCTATTATGCAAATATATTATGTACATTAAGTACAAGGTCTGATTAATATTTGTGGACATAACCTCACAGTTTCATACCATTGTTGTGTTTGTAACTGTTGACTTACAAACCATAGTCCATAACAGTATTTCAATTCATAATGTGTAGGTATGCTTTTGTCTATCACTGTCAAAATCCACATCTGTAGTTCCAATTGTTCATTAGTTATCTCCATCCAATAAAAGACAGAGAAAATTTTCTTATGACTGCCATGTTGTTATGTTATATTTTACCATATTTATTACACCTAAAGTTTCATGTTTGCTGAAGAATTGTTACCATTCATCATATCAGGACAATATATTTTGTGCTGGTAGTGTTGATCCCACCCAACAAACTTGTGCAACCATCATGTTGGTATTGCTGTTGGTAGGAAATCATTAAGCGTGGCACAGGGATCACCAAAAGTGGAATAAAGTTATTACCAAGTACTGTGAAATTTGTTTAATTGGTTGAAAGACAAGCAGTCAAATGGAATGGTGGTGTCATAAGTCCACTTTTATCCTAAAGAATGGAAAGTAAGTGGAAACAGATAATATAACTTGGTAAATTACCTGTGTACAATATTTTAACTGAAATGCATTGTAAGCACCTAAACTTCGTACTTCAGCTTTCATAAAATGTTTATTTATGAATTTTGTCTGAAATGTCATTTATTTTTTATAAGCAGTGTCAAAGAAGTTATGAGTCATTCTTGTCTAAAGTTTTATTTACTCTCTTACAACAGGTTTTATGCTTTGGCTGCAGCTGCAGCTTTGTTAAAATATATTGAATTTGTTCGGAATGTGTTGTTTGCACCAAAGAGTTTGAAAGTTGTGTATCAAGGATCACAGAACACGATGGTGATAGGTATGTATTTTTGTACTTTGAGACAACAGATAGATACTGTTAGTTAACACTTTGAAACACAATGTATGTGTTGGAGATTTAATATGAACCCACCTTACATCAGTTGCTAAAGCCAGTTAAATTTATGGTGTTCTGGGATGTAACATAATGTAGCTTTAAAGAGGAATTAGTCTACCAGAATCCAAGGTGGTACGTCACAGGCTACTTTAGTAGTGTATCTCATCATGGTTGGACACAGACAAATATTGCTGAATGCTGAGTGATCCAAGCTTGTAAATACAACAAAAATAAAATTCTAGCCACCTGGGATGTTACAGCGTGTTGAGGGATAAATACTTACCGATGTTTAAATGGGTTACAGTAACTTTCATCTTCGGAGTCAGTCATGTTTGACTCTGCAGATTATAAATAGGTAGTTGACTGGTAACCAATCATGTTTCAAAGGATCATAGTACCTTCATTTTCAGGGTCACTCAGTCCAGGAAGCACTCTTCTTAGGCAACTTGTCCCTTATGAAGAAGTGCACTATAACAGTTCGAAAAGTTGGTAAATATTTGCGAGTTGACATGGTGTAACATTCCAGTAGACATGAATCTTCAGTAACACTTCTGTGAGAACCTGAAATCTTGCAAAACCATTACCATTATCATGTGACTGATCAACTGCTGCTTGCCTATGTATTTGTTGGTGCACTGAGTGGGAAATATATTTTAAGACCCTTAATAAGTTATGTATACATTAACATAACAAAATATACATGTAGTATGTAACCAAGTATTGTGTTCCTTCTGATAATGCAGTTGTGTTCTTTTTATCCTTAGACATGAAGACAGCACATTTTCTAGAACTGGTTTTAAGTCTGCGAGGTTCCAATAATCAGTGCAGCCTTATGGGTGTTATGAACCACTGCCACACCAATGGTGGAATTCGCCTGCTGCGGTCAAACATACTAGAACCTCCATGTCTGCTTGAAACTATTCTTACTCGACTGGATTGTGTTCAAGAAATAGTAGAGAAACCAGAACTACATGTTACACTGGAAGTAAGCCAGTCGCATTCTGTGTTTGACCACTCTAAGATTTTAATATTTGTTTTAAATTTTACAAATTAAATAACTGAATTCCTTAGTCTAATAAGTGGACTTTCTATTCTGTTACAGAGTTAAGCAAACCAACTTGTTTGTCACCTGTGCTGCATGTAAAATCAATGATGGCGGGTGGCAATATCTTTGGATTTATGTTTCCTCCCCCCTCCCCCTTTTCTTATTTCTCCACTGGTGTTGAACAATGATGTTTTGAATATAACGTTCACCCCTAGAACAAGCCACGAGGGCCCAGAAGGGGAGTAGAGTTATAACTGTACTCTTTCTTTAACCTTGGCGCTAGATGGGGGTGGGTGGTCAATGCCACGCTTTGGCCCCTTTATCCCCAGGAAAGACCCGGTGCCCACTGTATAGGAGGCTGGGTGGGCCCCAGGGCTGGTCCGGATAGGTGCAGAAAATCTCTCCCCACCCCGTCCAGCCTGTAGCGAGTCGCTATAATGACTACACTATCCCAGCCCCCAATGTTTTGTATATGCATCATATAATATCAGGCACAGCATTTCATATCTTGTATGTTGTGTTCTGGTTGGTAAGTTGGTGTAAACAAATGATGTTGGTGGGCATGTTTTCTCTGGTGGAGAAAAGTCTAGTAATAAAATTTAGGTCTGATTGGTGAAACAATCCCACATTTGGTTACTCCGTGTTTTAAATTAGATGCCTTGTTTATCGTTTGTTTCAGAATTCTTATAACTGGTTCTGCTGGTTGACTTCCATTTTCCCTCTTTATTCAAAATTTTCATATTTGTTTTCCATTAATGCCTTTCGGTTCAAGATATTCAAGATTGTGATTTTGGTCTCAAACTCTTTAATCAAGATACATCATACAGAACAAAACTTTTGCATTAACTAGGTTGATCTCAGGGCAATTTATGTGGAATTTATGATAGAGAAAATGGCTTGGGGATGGGTTACCTTCTGAGAACTTCAGTTTTCTCCTGCTGTTTTTCATTCCATCAATGCTCAATATTATTTTTTCTCACATGCCATGTAGATACTGAAAATGTCACTAAAAGGGAATAATAGTTAAGCCATTAAGAAATGAGAAATTACTGTGCAACCTAGGCAGAATAAAGACTGATATTCTTACATCTGTTGTAAATTGGCAGAAATATATAGTGTTGCTGTTGTTGAGTTTTATGAATGGAATTCAAACTTTATCCTTTGTAATCCTGTCAGTTGTATTTGAAATGTACAGCTCGAACTTTCTCTTTTTAGTGAGAGAATCTTTTTCTATGCTTAGATTTTGTTGTTGATTGTTTTGCAATAATGAACGGATTCCTCTTTTCTGATGTAATATTTTTTCATCTAGTTTTTTCCCTTTGCTTATAATATAATTACCATTTTATAGGGTTGAAAGGACGAAATGTCTCCAGTCTTTTCCATCTTCCCACAGTCTTTCCTTTTTGCTTTCTTGTAATGCTTTCCTCTCTATTTGATGTCCTTTAGTTCCTGGCTGAATGGTCTTACTCTAAGTTATTTCTTGGTTCTGTGTCTTTGGAAATGTAATCATAATTTTTTGTCCCATAAACCAAACTTAACGTCCACACTATGGGATGTGGTAACTCCCTGTTCGGGTAAAGTATCAGATCACCACAGAAGCTAACACTCAGTAGCAGTAGTCAAATGATGGCTAGGGCTCCATTGAAGCTGTGCCAGGCGCAGGAAGCCAAAAATTAATACAGTACTAACAGTACTTTCAAAATCATAAAAACTTTAGCAGGTTGCAGGTTTCTGTGAAATGTTAGTACACTTTGCAAGAATACATAATATTTAATTAATTTATTCCATAATTAAGCATTTATTACTTATTCTGTATCCATCAGGTTTTCCTTTTATGGATTTGTAGAATGAATATAAAAAAATAAATAAACAAATGGAATCACATTGCAGAAGGCAGCAGTTTTGTACCCAGTGCCACGAAAACTGAAAACCTCACAAATTTTTGTTCGCTCTATTTGTGTATTTTATTTATAGTATTAATCCCTAGATAGTGTTAAACATGCCAATTTATTCTTCACATTGTACTCTTTTCAGGTCTGACACTGTGGCATAATGTAGGAACATGATGCTTCTTCATTGTTGGTGTCAGCCTTTGTAACTGCAGGGTATCAAAATCTGAAAGATTACAATCTGAACAATCCTTGCTGTAATAATTTGAAAATTTATATAATGTTTTCATTGCTTTCAGTCACTCATACCAAAATTCTGTGATGTTGACCATTTACTGATGTTATGCATGCATGTACCACGTCAGGATACTATGGAAGTGGCTGAGACACAGATGAAATACACTTTACTTCTGAAAACAACACTGGAAATATTACCAACACTCAAACTGGCTCTTCGGACTTGCAAATCCAAGTTCCTGTGTGATGTCAGAGAAGTATGACTTATAAGTGAATATAACTTAAGAATCCCAGGGTGGTGAATATTAGGATTAAAGCCTTGCGAGATGTTCTGCCATGTAGTTTGGTAGGTAGAATGTTCCACAGGAACATAGGAATGTGCTCTCTCCATCTTCCAGTTAAAAGAATGAGCCATATGGAAAACCAGGGATCGTGATGTGACTCCTGTGAAATGTTGGCAGTTCTCTGCCAGAGTATAGGGCATTGTGTTCCAAAAAGCTGTAATCTTAATAAATTAATAAGTTTGTGCAAATTGTCAGTTACTTTTCTCTGCCTCAGTTATTTCCAGACCAGAAAATTTTCATTCATAATCTGCAGAACTTCTGAAGCATGAGATTTATCTGATATTCTGATATTAAAAAATGCAATCATATCTCACAGAAAACACACTGCATGTATGCTACAAGTATCAGTCACTTTGTCTTGGAAGGGTAATAGTCACTCTTTGTGCTGAGAATTATATGAGACACTTAAACACAACCTGTGTTAAAAAAAAAGGTGTGTGATGTTAAAAAGAGGTAAAGGTATTACAATGTCCTTGTTCCAGGAGGCATAGGCATACCTTGAGGTGGGGGGGGGGGGGGGCAGGGGGGGGGGGAGGTTTCCCCCCATAATTTTTTTTATTAAAAATAGTTTTTTGTGTTTGGGGGGAAGGGGGGAAGAAAAAAAAAGGAAAGATA
>Ga0123355_10014396_pt1 | contig 12373 bp, 9 predicted proteins | sample TergutEmb28metaG_3_FD_89872 | JGI IMG/M metagenome (GOLD analysis project Ga0123355, IMG submission 89872) | Embiratermes neotenicus P1 segment gut microbial communities from Petit-Saut dam, French Guiana - Emb289 P1 | ecosystem: Host-associated > Arthropoda: Insects > Digestive system > Gut ...
AATTTCCGCTGCCATACTTATCGTAGTCATGACATTCCTCGTTACTGCACCGAGTTTTCCGATGCATGAAGTTGCAGCAAGCGGACTAATCACACAAGCAGATATTGATGCTCAACAGCAAGCTCTGAGAAATCTTCAAAACCAGCAACAAAGATTAGCTAATGAACGTCGTCAACTGGCAGGAAATATCACTAATCTTGAGCGATCATTCCGTTTGATTGCCGAAGAAATTGCACTTACACTTGTTTTGCTAGAAGAAACCCAAGCAAGTCTTATTTTGATAAATGACTTCATCGATCAACGCGAGGAAGAACTCGAAGTACTCGAATACAATTATGAGCAGCGTCGTCAGCAACTTGCTACTCGTTTGCGTGTAATGCACGAAGATGGTGGACATAATCTTCTTGAAGCAATTTTTGAGGCAGATAATGTTTTCGAATTACTTTTGACCATCGACCTAATTAACACGCTTGTCCAACGAGATCGCCGTGACCTCCAAGAATTAGAACGCCAACGAGCATACATAGTCGATCGCCGTGAAGAGCTTGAAGTTAATCGTATTGCCGCGGAACAAATGCGAGCTTTTGCAATTTCCGAGCAAGCTCAACTTGAAATAACGCAAAATGAAATCAGCGATGAAATTGTGCGATTGCATGAAGAGCAACTTAGGAATGAGGAAGCCAGACGTGCTTTAGAAGCTGAAGAAGCACGATTTGAACGTGAACTTCAAAGAATCATTGCGGCTTTCGAGGCACAAAATAGAGATCATGGTGACATGTTGTGGCCTGCACCGACTAGAAGCAACATTACTTCTTTTTTTGGATACAGGCGCAACCCATTTAATCATAGCATACGTACTTTTCATGGAGGAATTGACATTGGTGGACCTGTCGGCGAACCTATAGTTGCAGCTATGGCTGGAACAGTAATTTTTGCCGCTTTTAGTGGCGCAGCAGGAAATATGATCGTTATTGATCATGGCAGATGCAATCAAACAGGAAACAGAATCCAAACCATGTACGCACATAATAATGTAAATCGTGTCCGTGTTGGTGATGAAGTTGAACGCGGACAACTCATTGCCGATATGGGTCGTACAGGAAATGTTACCGGGGCACATCTTCATTTCGAGGTGCGTGTAAATGGCACTCGTGTGAATCCTATGCAATACTTCCCATGGCACCCTCAAGCAAACAGAACAAACCCCTAAATTTCACAATGGAACACTACATGAAATCAAGACAAATCCCATTATCACGAGTTATACTCATAGTTTTCATTACTATACTCCTCACCGTCCAGGCTACCTGGGCGGTTGGGTTTATTATGCGTCGTAACGACGAAAATCGACTCCGTGCCGAACTGAGTGATCTCTTCATGCTCGCCGAAATACTCGATATACTTGAAGAGCATTCTATTCACGAAATTAACAGAAGTGAACTCGTTGGTCTCTTAGCTGATGAAATATTCACCAGAATCGGAGACCGCTCCTACGGGGGCTTTTTAACGTCTGAACAATACCAAGCACGTCTTGATGCCCGTACCGGCACACATGTCGGAATCGGCGTCACCGTACAGCACCACCCTCACAGTATTGAAATTTTGGATGTCAGTACAAACTCACCGGCTGCAAATTCCGGATTGCGTGTCGGTGATCTAATCACTTCAATAGAAAATAGAACAGTCGAGGGCATGGCAAACTCAGAACGTGTCGCCCTCATACGCGGCGAAGAAGGCACATACGTCAATCTAACCCTTGACCGCGGTGGAGAAACTATAAACGCCCGCGTACGCCGAGCTCGTTTGCAACTTGCACCGCCAATTGTCTACAGTCTCGCTCCCGATGGAATCACAGGAATCATCCGCATTCGCACTTTCGGGGATGATCGTGTCAGAACTCAGTTTAATGACGCCCTTGAATATCTCACCAATTCCGGAGCAGAACAGTTCATTTTCGATGTGCGCGGCAATGGCGGAGGCTCAGTTGGCAACGTTGTCGCAATTCTTCGACAGTTGCTACCTGCCGGTCGAATTATCACTCTGAACTATGGCAATGGTACCAGCCAGACACACTATGTCGAGTCTGACAGCGGTTTTGACGCCCCAATTGTTGTTTTGACCGATGAGAACAGCGCAAGTGCTTCCGAGCTTTTCGTTGCCGCACTACGTGACAACAACATCGGCACTTTTATTGGTACAACTACTTTTGGTAAAGGCAGTGTTCAACGATATTTTCGTCTCTCAAATGGTTCAGCTATCCGTACGACGGTCGGAATGTTCTACCCGCCGAGCGGAATCAACTTTGACGGTGTTGGAATAATCCCTGACATTGAGGTTCAACGAGAAGGTAATATCAATTTCAACGAAATAAATTTTGAGTATGACAATCAGTTGATTATCGCACTTGAATATTTCAGATAAAATAAAGAATTCCGATTGAAAACTTTGTTTTCAATCGAGTAAATGAGGTATATAATATGAACAAAATATCAATTACTTTTGATGGTCTCAATAAATTGAAAGAAGAACTAGAGTATCTAAAATCCGTTAAACGCAAAGAAGTCATCGAGTCAATCCGTGTTGCTCTCAGCTTCGGAGACTTGTCCGAAAACAGCGAATACGACGAAGCCAAAACCGAGCAAGCAAAAGTTGAATCACGCATCCACGAACTGGAGCAGCTCCTCCTTAACGTTGTACTCATCAACGAGGACGATATCAGCGCAGACACTGTCAGCGTCGGTGCAAAAGTTACTGTGAAAAATCACAATTCTAACACCAACATAGAGTATCACGTGGTCGGCTCGACCGAAGCTAATCCGCTCCAGCGCAAAATTTCTGATCGCTCACCCATCGGAGTGGCGATTATCGGCGCCAAAATCGGCGAAGTTGTCACTGCAACCACCCCAAGCGGCGAAATTAAACTGGAAATTGTAGAAATAGCAAAGTAAGCGAGAAATAAAATGATAGAATCTAACGAAAATTTGCACAATACTATCGAAGATTTTAACGAGCAGCAGCGAATTCGCCGCGAAAAGCTCGCCGAACTGGTGTCCGCTGACCTCGACCCATATCAAATTACATTGTTTAATGTCGATGCAACCGCCGACCAAATCAAGGCGAATTTCGATGAGTACAACGGCAAAACTGTCACCATTGCCGGGCGCATGATGACCCGTCGTATCATGGGAAAAGCTGCGTTTGCTAACATTGAGAATGCTGACGGCAGTATTCAAGTTTACATCAAACGCGACGAAGTCAACGAAGATGTGTACAATAATTTCAAAAAGTGGGACATCGGCGATATTATCGGTATAAAAGGCAGAGTGTTCCTCACTCAAACTGATGAGATCTCGCTACACGCGAGCGAAATTTCGCTACTATCTAAATCATTGCGTCCGCTTCCGGAGAAATTCCATGGACTCACTGACACGGACACCCGCTATCGCCAGCGCTACCTAGACCTCATCATGAGTCCAGAGGTACGTGAGACATTCAAATGTCGCAGCAAAATCATCAGCACAATGCGCGAATTCCTCGATTTGAGAAACTTCCTCGAAGTCGAAACCCCTATCCTTCATAATAGCGCAGGCGGAGCAGCTGCACGCCCGTTTAATACGCATCATAATGCACTCGGAAGCGACTTTGTACTCCGAATTGCACTCGAACTTCATCTCAAACGCTTGATTGTCGGCGGATTCGACCGCGTATACGAGATTGGACGGATTTTCCGCAACGAAGGGCTGTCCACGCGTCACAATCCGGAATTCACCATGCTCGAACTCTACCAAGCCTACACAGACGTTGGCGGTATGATGGAATTGACTGAAAGCATGATTCGTTACATCGCCGAGAAAGTCTGCGGCGGCACAAAAATCACTTTCCAAGGCACAGAAATTGATCTCGGCAAGCCCTTCACACGCCTAAGTATGAAAGATGCGGTTAAGCAATATTCTAGCGTAGACTTTTCAGAAGTGCAAACTATCGAACAAGCGCAGGAACTGGCAAAGCGGCACAATATCGAGTATAAGCCTACCCATGGAATTGGCGGAATTTTGGAACTTTTCTTCGAACGATATGTCGAAGACAACCTCATCCAACCCACTTTCATCACCGAATATCCGGTTGAAATTTCACCACTTGCCAAGAAAATGCCCTCCGATCCCAATTTCACCGAACGATTCGAGCTATTCATCATTACTTGGGAGTTCGCTAACGCATTCTCAGAGCTCAACGATCCCATCGATCAACGCGAACGCTTTGAAGATCAAGCAGCAAAGAAAGCAGCAGGCGATGCCGAAGCAAGCGACGTAGATGAGGATTTTCTCACTGCACTCGAATACGGAATGCCTCCTACAGGAGGTCTGGGACTCGGTGTTGATCGACTAGTCATGCTCCTTACCGACAGCCCGAGTATACGTGATGTGCTGTTATTCCCGACAATGAAGCCACTTCAACCACAGTCAAAAGAGGAGACACAATGAGCAAACATGAAATTGCTCCGCGCGCAAACGAACGAGTGCGACTATTCGCACATTTACGCGACCCAAATGTCACATTCAAGCAAAAAATGTCTCACTTTTGGCATTATTATAGATGGTACGTAATTGGAACCGTAGTCCTCTTGCTAATATTCGGAATTTTTGTTCACCACACAACCTCACAAGTCCGCTCCGACGCCGTTGTTTTGTATGCCGGTCCGGCGCAGCTTGACCACTATCAAATCAATGAACTCAATCGAGCTCTGTCCTCTGTCATGAGTACAGGTTTTAGGCATTATGAAAGTCGTGTCGTACGCATGACTCACTTTTTGCTTATGAGTGAGCAGCAAATGAACGACATGCGTGCAGAATATATCGCTGCAGGCAACGAGCCTCCCGCTTTTTGGGGTATGAGCGAAAGATTCCATCAATTCAACCACGAAATGATGACAGGACAATCGGTTATTCTCCTGCTCGACCCGCATATATTCGAGTTGCAACGCGGCATGAGACGACTTGCCTCACTTGAATTAATTTTTGGTGAGGGGCAAGTACCTGATATTGCTTGCTGTAACTATGGAATCAGACTTAGCGATACCGAATTTGCACAAAATTTTCGTGCATTTGATGTCTTACCTGAAGATACTATCCTCTCTATAAAAGCACCCGTAATCACCATGCCACGCGGTTTTTACAATCACCAAAGACAATTTTTCCGAGATATTGTCAATTTCAAACGTTCTGACTAAAAATCAAAGTCCCCTCGAATTGAGGGGACTTCTTCATATTACGACTTTGCAAAACTTGCAATTTTTCCGGAGCCAACATAACTTTCACGACTTGATTCACTTATAACTACGAGAGTGGGTGCTGACGAAACTCCATGCTGTCTCGTGAGCGTACGCTCTTCTTCGGCATAAATGAGAGTGTACGGAATTCCTGCTTGATCAAGCGCCTCTTTAGCAGGACCACAATTTGGACAAGTCTTTGTGACGAAGAGCAGATAACTGTTATCAGCCAATTTTGTAGCAACTTCCTCATTCACTAGAGCAGGAACATCAGCAACCGCGATTTGAGGAGGAGCTACCGACGCATTAATTTGCGTAGCAGGAGCAGGAGTATTAACTGCATATGTCATACGGTTTTTGTATTCTTGCGTTTTACCTGCATTCCAGTTCTGCACAGGACGATAGTATCCGGTGATTCTGCTGTAGACTTCTGCTGTTTTTTCACAAGTAGGGCAAGCAAAATGCTCACCGGGAATATACCCATGTTCACTACACACCGAGTAAGTTGGGGACAATGTATAGTAGGGAAGAGTGTACTTTTCAGCAATAGTACGAATCAACGCAGATGTCGACTGCCAATTGGGCATTTTCTCGCCAACAAAAGCATGAAAAACCGTGCCTGATGTGTATAGAGTTTGTAGCGAATCTTGAATATCTAGTGCTTCGAAAATGTCTGCGGTAAAGCTGACAGGAAGATGACTGCTGTTAGTGTAATATGGTGTTTGGTCACCGATAGCAGCAGATTTAATGTTCGGATAACGCTCAATGTCATGCTTAGCAAAACGATACGACGTACTCTCGGCAGGAGTAGCTTCGAGATTGTACAAATCTCCAAACTCCTCTTGATAATCGGACAGACGCTCGCGCATATAGTTCAGTATATCCTTGCTGAACTGCTGCGTTTTCGGGTCACTCATATCCCCGCCAAGCCACGGCGCATTCAATCCGACCTCATTCATCCCAACCAAGCCAATTGTAGAGAAGTGGTTGTCGAAGTTACCCAAATAATGCCTCGTGTACGGGAACAAGCCTTCCTCAAGCAATTTCGCGATTATCGTGCGCTTGGTCTTCAAACTGCGCGCCGAAATGTCCATCATCTTGTTCAAGCGAGTGTAGAACTCCTCGGGAGTCGCGCTTAAATAAGCAATCCGCGGCATGTTGATGGTAACAACACCAATCGAGCCGGTAGACTCACCGCTACCGAAGAATCCGCCCGATTTTTTTCTCAACTCACGCAAGTCAAGACGCAAACGGCAACACATGCTGCGAACATCGCTCGGTTCCATGTCGCTGTTGATGTAATTCGAGAAGTACGGAGTCCCATACTTCGCCGTCATCTCAAACAGTAGCTTGTTATTCAACGTCGGACTCCAGTCGAAGTCTTTCGTGATTGAGTATGTCGGAATCGGATACTGGAATCCGCGTCCGTTAGCGTCACCGTCAATGATAATCTCAATGAATGCACGATTGATCATGTCCATTTCGGGCTTGCAATCGCCATATGTAAAGTCCATCGGTTTGCCGCCAACAATAGCAGGTTCATCTTTCAAGTCACCGGGAACTGTCCAGTCCAAAGTGATATTGGAAAACGGAGCTTGAGTACCCCAGCGACTGGGAGTATTCACACCATAAATAAAGGATTCGATGCACTTTTTGACTTGATCGTATGAGAGATTATCTACTTTGATAAATGGCGCTAGATATGTATCAAATGATGAAAACGCTTGAGCACCCGCCCACTCATTTTGCATAATTCCAAGGAAATTCACCATCTGATTGCACAGCGTAGCAAGATGACTAGCCGGCGACGATGTAATCTTGCCCACAACACCGCCAAGTCCCTGCATAATCAACTGCTTTAGCGACCATCCGGCACAATATCCTGCAAGCATAGACAAATCATGCAAGTGAATATCGGCATTACGATGCGCGTTTGCAATTTCCTCATCATATAATTCGCTAAGCCAGTAATTCGCCGTCACTGCTCCCGAATTGCTAAGAATCAATCCGCCAATAGAGTATGTGACGGTAGAGTTTTCCTTAACACGCCAGTCGGTGACATTGACATAACTATTGACAATGTCTTTGTAGTCAAGTATAGTCGAGCGCATATTTCTGATTTTCTCGCGCTGCTTACGATATATTATATATGCCTTAGCAACATCGCCGTAGCCTGCGCTAATAAGAACCGCCTCCACGCTATCCTGAATCTCTTCAACTGTAATCTGATTATTTTTGATCTTGTCCGCATAGTCCGATGTGACTCGCAGAGCAAGTAGATCTATAATATCCGAATTATATTCTTTGCCCTGTGCTTCAAAAGCCTTGGATATGGCGCTGCTGATTTTGCTGATGTTAAATTCGGTGACTTCACCATCACGTTTTAGTACTCTATACATTGTCATTTCTCCCAATCTTGCATTTTCGCTTTGTAGGAGACATTATATCACAAACAAAATTATCTGTCAATAGAAAAACAAAAAAACACACTATATGTGCATTGTCAAATAAATACAACCACAACATATAGTGCATTGTGTCGATGTAAAGAACTAATTCAGTCGAAATAGTGTGACATATGTCCCACTGTATTTGACACTTTTTTGTACAATGAAATTTTCGTACTCGCCAGATGGAGAATTAGATTCAACTATGACAATTCCGTCGAGCGAAATTATTTCTCGCCTAGCTATAATGTCAAGCAAACTGCGAATATTGCTCCCTTCATATGGAGGGTCAAGAAAAATGATATCGTACTGTACTTTTGTTGTCTTGAGATATTCTTTAGCGTCCAACGCAGCTATGGTACATTGCTCAAACAATTTGCATTTTTGCGCATTTCCTTTGATAATTTCACAAACATCCGCTTTTTTGTCGATGAAAGTAGCACTTTCCGCGCCACGCGACAGCGCCTCTAATCCCAATTGTCCACTCCCTGCATATAAATCCAACACTCTTGCTCCGGGCAGGGAAAAGTGTAATATGGAGAACATAGACTCTTTGACTCGAGCTGTAGTTGGACGGGTCGTTTCCTCGCTCGGGAATTTCAATTTCGTCCCTCTTGCGCTGCCTGCGATTATTCTCATGACTTTTTACCTTTCTTATAGAATTCCGCTATTGCCTGTGCATCTTTTTCATTGATTCCGCTCACTTGCACAAGTTGTTCAACAGACGCACGCTTTACTTTGTCGATTTTCTCAAAATGTTCAAGCAGTGCAGCAGCCTTTTTAGCACCAATTCCGGGAATCGATTCCAGCGTGCTTGTCTTGAGCGAGTTGATTTTCGCCCGTGACATGGTCGCTGCGCTGTAGCGATGCACTTCCTCTTGGATCTTGTAAATCATCGTGAATACCGCATTTTCGCCGGTCAAATCAATATCGCCGTCACCATCCGTCAGAGTCCGTGTCTTGTGATGCGCATCCTTGACCATGCCAAATGTCGGAAGTTCCACTCCCAGTTCCTCCAGCAGCGCACGCACCACTCGCACGTGAGCCCGTCCTCCGTCGAGCAGCAGCAAATCCGGCAACGGATTCACGCTCGTCGTTGTCGGAGCTACGCGTCTCGATACTGCCTCACGCATGCTCGCATAATCGTCCTGCGTATCAGTCGTACGGATTTTATATGTTCGATAGCCCAATTTATTCGGTTTTGTGTCAACATATGAAACCAAGCCCGCATAAATGAACTCATTCCCCAAATTGGAAATGTCAATCGCCTCAATACGACTCGGCAAAACCTCGAGATTTAACAATGATGCCAGTCTTATCAACGTCTTGTTCTCACGCTCACGCTCTTTTTGGTAATGCAAAGCATGCTCGCGAGCATTATGCAACGTAAGTTCGCACAATGCTTTTTTCTCACCGTTTTTCGGAAATATAATTTTCTTCTTTGAAGTTTTCGGCGATAAGGACGAGAGATATTCTTCTATCATACCAATAGAATCTGCCTCAAGAGCAAAATCAAACAATATGTCTCGCGGAATGTGCTCTTGCTTGCTGTAAATCTCGCAAATCAGAGACGATATTGTCCCTGAATTGATGATCATATCTGATGTGATGATTGTGTTCTTGACATCAATCAGCGCACCGCTGCGAATAGAGGAAATACTTAGGCATGAATAAGTCTCACTTTGATGAAGTGCAACGACATCGCACTCCACATCCTCCGCCACGGCAACTTTCTGCTTCTTCCAAAGTAGCATCAGCGCATTCAGCCTATCTCGCCATTGTGCCGCAAGTTCATATCTCATCCCCTCGGCAGCTTGATTCATTTTTTGTGTCATCATATTTTGCACTTCTTTATAGTTACCGCGTAAAAACGACCCAAGTTCGTTATATATCTCTTGATAATCCTCCGCCGAAATCTTCCCGCTGCACGGAGCTACACATTGTTCAATGTGCGAGTACAAACAAGCACGCACTCTGCCGATATCGCGAGGAAAAACATATTTGCAGTGATGAATCTTAAAGAGTTTGCGCACCGTCGTCAGTAAATCATAGATATTTCCGCTATACGGACCATAGTATTTAGCGCCATCTGAAATTCTCTTCCGCGTGATGGACAGGGAGGGGTACTCAGTTTCATGACTCACTTTTATGTACGGAAACGATTTGCCTTCTTTGAGCAGTATATTATATCGGGGCTGATGTATTTTTACCAATTTACTTTCGACAATCAAAGCCTCAAGTTCAGTATTGGTCGTGATAAATTCAAAATCTGCTGCTGCAGCAACCATGCGCCGCGTCTTATCGTCGTGACTTTTTCCCGAAGCGAAATATTGACTGACCCGAGCCTTGAGAGACTTGGACTTACCGATGTAAATGATCTTCGCCGTCTTGTTCTTCATTATATACACACCCGGCACTTGAGGCAAATCAAGCGCTTTTTGGTGTAATGTCGCCTTGGGATTGACAGTATTGCTCATATCAAAGCCTCCTCCGAATAAAATTCCCCACGAGAAAACGCGTGGGGATGGTGTTAATTTATTTCATCAAGCTCATAAGTTATGAGTTCAACCATAGATTGCATCGCCGCTTCTTCGTCAGTTCCGTCGGTAATTATTGTGACAGTCATGTCCTTGACAAGACCCATAGAAAGCACGCCGAGCAAGCTTTTTGCATTAACTCGACGATTATCTTTTTCCACCCACACCGATGCCTTGAAGCTAGTTGCACGTTGAACGAAAATTGTTGCAGGGCGAGCGTGCAGCCCAATTTTATTTTGTATCTTGACTTCTCGTGAAAGCATACCATTCATATTCCTCTATCAAATATTACTACATAGTATACCACAATACTCACAAAAAATCAAGCATATTGTCGATTATGCTTTCGCTATCCTGTCATCCCGGGCTTGATCCGGGATCTATTCCCTTGCAAACTAACATCCTTCTTCACAATCACCGGCAAAAACGAAATCCCCAATGCCGCAATCGCAGTAAGGACAATCTCCGGTCCCATATACGAAATATTATATACAAACGAGTATACAAGTATCAAACCCAGTCCACTAAATGATTCAGCAAACCAATCGCCAATATTACCTAAGTGATTATTGAACATCCACTCTGCATATTGACCAAAGAAAATAGCACCTGAAATAAAATGAATAACAAATCGCAATCCAACCGCTAGAATACTGCCCCACAGAAGTGCCATGCCTTTATTCTTCATATTTCTGGTCAGAGCAGCGAAAGCAAGAACAGTGAAAGCAACTATGTAATCAAGAAACAATATCAATAATACAATTCCTAATGTATATGCCATTTCTCCGGGACGGTCGGGCAGCAACAACCACGCCAACCTCCCAAGCCCAAAGCTTGTCATGAAATTAAGTACAGCAAACACAAAAGAGCAACCCACCGCCCACTTGAACCCATACATATATGCAATAATAACAATCGGCAGCATACCTACAAGGCTAACGCTTCCTCCCATAGGCAAAGGAAAAATCGGTATCGCTGATAAAACAGTAGCCAATGCAATCAATACTGCAGAAATAGTGAGTCGCTCAACATTCCGACTCATGTTAAAGCGGTTAGAAAATCGTGTAGACATAGTAAAACTTCCTTTCGAGAGCGCAAAAAAACCGTGCAGACATAGAAAATCTGCACGGCAAAATAGCCATGTAAAGTCGCAAAAGCGATCGCATTCTTCCTACGCCGGCATTACCCGGATTCAGGTTCGAGGGTTCGACCTAAAGTCATCTCAGCGTCACGTTTGCACGTGGTTTGCACCCCTGATATTTTATTGTGATAACAGTATAGCATATACTTTGGGGAATGTCAACCCCCAATTGACTTTTAGCTGCTACTCTTGACAAATTCATTTAAATCTTGTACAATTATATGTGATCAAGCCGTGCATTCGCGCTATATGTCGCCGAAAGGTATTATAGTGAGGAAAGTCCGGGCTCCACAGGGCAAGAATAGCGGATAACGTCCGCCGAAGGCAACTTCAGGAAAAGTGCAACAGAAAATAACCGCCGCTAAGTTTGGAATCATCGGGTCTGACATTAATGGACATCTTCCGTCGCCTCGTGTCACCAACAAAATTTGTGTCTAAAGTCACGGCAAAGCCGCGCCTACACCACAGAATTTTGTCGGACTCGACGACTCCAGACTTAGCGGCAAGGATGAAAAGGTGAGGTAAGAGCTCACCGGCGCACTGGCGACTTTGCGCAAGTGTAAACTCTATTCGGAGCAACACCGTATATGGGAGAACCTCGGTTCGTGCCTGCCCGGCACATTCCCATGGGTGGCAAGGAACGGCGTGGCAACACGTCGTCAAGATAGATGAGTGCAACCCTCGACGACACGCCAATTCGTCGATGGAACAGAACCCGGCTTATAGGCTTGATCATAGGCAAAACTTTTTGTAGGGGCGGCAATCTGCCGCCCGCGGACGACCGAGTCGGTCGTCCCTACAGCGATAGCTGTAGTTATATAACGGAGACCCACCATGTCTAACTTCACAATACCCCAAGAAATCGCTAATTACCTCAGTCTTCCTGTCCATTTCGACGGGCACATCGAACTGACCGAGGAACTACGTGATGGCGAAATTCACCTCGTTTGCACGCAAAAGTCTCTCGCTAATCCTGATATAG
>Ga0123355_10014398_pt1 | contig 12372 bp, 7 predicted proteins | sample TergutEmb28metaG_3_FD_89872 | JGI IMG/M metagenome (GOLD analysis project Ga0123355, IMG submission 89872) | Embiratermes neotenicus P1 segment gut microbial communities from Petit-Saut dam, French Guiana - Emb289 P1 | ecosystem: Host-associated > Arthropoda: Insects > Digestive system > Gut ...
AAGGATAGCATATTTGTGCATCGAATCCAATATTTCTTGAACAGCAAGAATTCAGCATAATTAACCCCCAGCCCAAAATAATAAATTGTAAAGAACGCAGATAAACAGATATAGGCGAATACAACACCAGCCAGACCACGCAAAATATGCCGTTCCATGGACTTTATACTTCACATTATCCTGAGAGGAAAATCTCTCCCATTAACGGCCTGAACAAGCCCTTAAGGCTCCAAAAGATTGAGGCGTCTAGAATTTCTAGACAATCGAATCACGAAGGTGGTAATGTTGTCAACCCTAGGCACCGGCCATCTTTACCCCCAGGAGATATCCTGGGTGCTCATTTCTGATGGAGGCTGAATAGACCCCAGGGCTATACTGCGGCCGTAAGGATTAAATCAAGGAAAAATCCCAATGACTCCTTTGGGAATGGAACCCGCGCCCTACCGGCTTGTAGCGCAGTGGGTCAAACAATTGCGCCACTGCGTATCCCCTTCATATTCCCCTACTACATTGAAATGTAGAAGCGTGTCATTTGAATCCTCTCTTTAATCATGGATTATAATCACTTTTGGAAATTTTAATTACTATCAAACAAATTTTACACAGCAGCATATATTGGTTTGATCGCAAACATTTAGCTGTCAACTACTAATACGTTTTAATACATTTGGGAAGTACTTTTTACGAATTGACCAGACATGACCAAATTGTGTCGAAACATGTCGCCGCAATAAAGTATACAAAATAAAATAGCCGTGTTTGACGGTGCTTAATGCCTTCGTTATTGTAGTTAATTTGGTATGCGATGAAGTGCTGCAACAGGCAAATTATCTATGGTCAAGCAATGAAAGCATAATGGGAATGTGGAAGTGTAGCTGCACTCATTCTTAAACTTTACACTACATGTACGTGATTAGTCAGCGTCACATCTCGGCTGCTCTAACACGGGAAGAGATCCCTTTATACACATAGGTTAGGGGACTAGTGGGGTCACAGGGCCAGCCTGAGCGTTTTGAATAACAGAAAAATTTTTACCTCTACCGGAATCCGAACTACAAACAATTTCTGGATAATGTTAATAAAAATCCAACCAGATGTAACAGTATGCAGATATTTATTTACTACAAAGTCACTCTACATGTTTCGGGTGTCACAGCACCCATCATCAGAAGTACTAAAAACTGTAACCACAGCCTCCGGTACAGGTCATAATACTGGTACAGCTACTTCCCTCCAACGTGGCCTGATCAGGCCACGTTGGAGGGAAGTAGGTGTACCGATGTTATGACCTGTACCGGAGGCTGCGGTTACAGTTTTTAGTACTTCTGATGATGAGTGCTGTGACACCTGAAACATGTAGAGTGACTTTGTAGTAAATAAATATCTGCATAATATTGCATCTGGTTGGATTTTTATTAACATTCAATTACGATGCACGGATAATGAGCTTAAAATTCCTGGATAATTCAATCCGTAGCCTAGTCTCTACAAGAGCTGCGCTCTCCTGTGGAAAGTGTATCGAATTTTAATGTCTCCCAGTTAGAAGAACCAGCGGAGTTAATGAAAACAGAAATGTTAATGAACTGAATGTCTTGGGACAGATCTGCGGCCACAGACACAACTTTGTGTGTTGTGTCACTCACGTGCTAAAGAGATGGGCAAAGCAATGAAACGAAAAAAGACCCACACCTACAAAGGTATAACGTAGACAGAGAAGAAGACAACTCATTTTAAATGTCCGATCAGATAATTTATGAGGGACATAGCACATAAGGAAAGGGACGAAGGAAGTTAAAAAAAAAGTGAAGGAGGTGGAGGGAGTACTGTGGAATTTTCAAAGAATACAAATGTCACGCTGGCCTTCGTGTTTCTATTATGCAGGGGGTGAACGTATAACAAACCCGTGCGTTATAAACTCTAGCTCTAGTGCCGTTAAGTCAGGGTTACAGATACGTTTACTGCCCCTTATAGGTTTCCAAAGAAGCAAAGCCCTCAAGCATGCTGAATGCCATTTAAATAGTTCAGAAACATTACTACGTCAATGCAAAAGAAATACAACCTGTTTGTAATGAAACCCAAAGGTAAGTGAACATTTTATTCTGCTTCAAAGTCGTTTTCATTTGAAACTGGTAATTAGGCTACATAACAAACACTGCGCGCCACATATCTCGTGTGTTCATATCGATCTACATTTACGTAGTCGGTAACAGTGTGGTGCAACACATTTCATTTTGTATTCTTCCTGCTTTATTTCTTTCAGCAGTCTACCAGCGTGTTCTCTGTACACTATGTGGAAAGACGGGTTTAGTTATTTCTCATTTTTAAAAAGTACATTTATTCTAAACTCCAAGATGTAGAGGGCAGCATCGAATTATACAAAAAATATACGTATTTTAAGCAGAATATTTTATTCTACTTTTTCTTTGTTTCTGTTTTTTCTTCTTTTGCATCACAATCTTACATTTTCCATTCTTGGCATAAATTTTATACGTTATTGGATAGATAAATTCCTTCCCTGTGGCAAGTATGCTTTTAATACAAGCTCCTTTGTCACAGGTTTCACTGTAGGGTACGTCCGAGAGTACAAATTTTATTACATGCAAATTCAATACAAAGATGAAATTTATTTATAGATTCAGATTAACACAACTAAAAAGAATGCTGTATATTTTTTTATCTCCACTACAACATGTTTAGGCCAATTTCTGTGGTCGACTGCAAGTAACTGTACTGTTTACATAAACAGTAACTACATCAGCAAAGGCCTTTAACTCTCGTTACGTAAAGCGTGCAGCTACCTGATGATGGTCATAAAAATGGGCCGAAACTTGTGGTAGTGAACATAAAGAATATACGGAATTCTTGTTTGTTGTATTAGCCTGCATATATAAATAATATCGATAGAAATCAGTACGGGATAATGACTTAAGATAATGACACCTGTGTTTAACACAAAGTGTCTTATTTTTACGACACTCTACCAATTCTTATTTGCTCACCATTTGTTATCTTCTTTCATCTCATGAAATATCATTTAATCTCTGCAGTTGATAAGTAGTAGATAAATAAAAATAGTCAATGGGAATTCAGAGAGGGCAAGTATGGCACAGAAACGTTCATAAATACGACTGGACCTCGCTGAAGGGAAGACTCTCAATCAGATTAATCACATATTGACAGATAGGAGAAGGTATTCAAGTATACTCGATGTACGATCTATCACGGGAACTGACTGTGATACTGATCACTATCTGGTGGTTGCAAAAGTTAGGGAAAGATTGGCGGTAAGTAAACAAGCAGCACATAAGTTTGATGTGGAAATATTTTATCTCAGGAAGCCAAGATCGTGGAGGTTAGGAAAGAGTATTAGATTAAGATCCCAAACAGGTTTCCAGCTTTGGAGAACTTAAACGTTAGCAAGGACATAAATAGGGCTTGCGAAAACATTAAACAGAATATCAAAAGTCAGGGAATTCTCGCTATCATTCGGTGCAGGATCGTTTGTCTTCCAGTTTGCTATCCAAAAATTTAAATATTAAGATATACAGAATTATAATTGGGACCGCGATAGCACAGTGGTTAAGGTACTGTGCTACAAATCGGAAGGTCGCTGGTTCGATCCCAGCTGGTGTCAGGGGATTTTTCATTGACATAAAATCCTTCCGATCGCACTATGGCCCCGGGGTCGTCTCAACTTCTAACACAAATGAGTACCAGGAGTATTTTCTGGGGGTAAAGGCGGCAGGTGCGTAAGGCTGACAACCTACCACCATCCTGTGCCGTTGTCACGAAATCTGAGAACCTTAACTTCCTAAGAACCCTCTGGGCCTGTCCAGGCCTGTAATTGGACTGTTTTACCTTTACCTTTACAGAATTATAATTGCCGCTTCTTTTGTATGGGTGTGAAACGTGGTCTTTCCACATTGAGGGAGGAACGTAGGCTGATGGTGTTTGAGAAAAAGGTGTTGAAGAGAATACTTGGGTCTAAAAGGGACGAGGTAACAGGGGAATGGAGAAAACTACATAATGAGGAGCTTAATAATTTTTACTCTTCATTCAATATTATTCGGGTGATCAAATCGAGAAGAATGAGATGGGCGGGGCATGTAGCACTTATGGGGGGAGTATAGGTACATACAGGATTTTGGTGGGGAAACCTGAGGGAAAGAGGTCGCTTGCAAGACCCAGTCGTAGAATAGAGGATAATATTAATATGGATCACCAGGAAGTAGGATGGAGGACATTGACTGGATTGATCTGGCTCAGGATAGGGAAAGTTGGAGGGCATTTTTAAGGTGGTAATGAATCTTCGGGTTCCATAAAATGGGGGGAATTTCTTGACTAGCTGAGAACCGGTCAGCTTTTCGAGAAGGACTCTGCTCTATGGAGTAAGTAAGAAGTAAGTATTAATATTTTTCTTTCGGTTTATCAACTACCCCGCTAATGCATAACATTTCGATACATTAAGTTAAAACGAAACGCACTTTCGAACCCAGAAAGGGAGAGTATGAAGTTTTGTTGTGCTTATGATGTACGTGTAGGTCTAGGTAAAGATACAGCACTTCATTATTAGTACCGTATTTACACACACACACTCTCATATACAAATGGGAATATCATTTCAAATATACCAGCTCGTTCAAAGCCTCCGTATTTTCTGACTGCTTGTTTCTGATAAGGAACGAAATGTCAAGCGCTTTGCTTAGAGCCGACAGTTTCAACAAGGCTGGTAAAATCTTAATATATTGCACCGTCAGTATATTCTGCTTTGATATTTATTAAATTCCAAGAAACGCATTTATTAGGCAGCATGTGCCTTATTATTTTGCATTATATTTTGTCCGACATGTTTCGGCTTTGAGCCAACATCAGGAAGCTATAATTTGAGATGCTACACAAGATATATGAATATCCATTAACACTAACGAATGTACAGAATCGAATCCGGGCCTCCGCTGTGAGAGGCTTGTGACATCAGTGTACATTTGACTCGTTTATTCAGTTCGTACTTCGAAGAGAACACAGTGCGCATCCAATAGGACACCAAAAGTCGAATACTGTGTAAGCTGTAGGGAAGTGAACGCTATATAATGCACTAAACTTACGGTACACTAATGTACACTGTCCATGCAAGATGTAGACTTTGATGTGTTAAATCTAACGCTACACATCCAAACGAGTAAGCTCAGAGTGTTATTGGCATACCATATACAATTTCGGCGTCTTCAATATGGGCTTATAAAATAAGAATATTCAATCATGTAATGTGAAGCTTAATACAGTACGTGTTCTTGCTTGTCCGTTCTTGCGCTTGGAACTATTAGTCAACGTTGGCCATGAATTATGCTCGGTTTTTGTTACTGAAGCAATATCGCGTTTTATAAAGATGAACTGATGTTCGTATCGACTATTCTAATAAGTACAAAGCACATTACTTTAACGTATGCCTTGTACAATTCCTTGGATCCACTGACTAGTCACGCAGCATTCAATAACCATATTTCTCTTCTTCAATAACAATCAGTAGGTTTCAAATCAAGCACACAGCTGTCAAATGCTTTCAGAAACCAATCAATATTCTGTCAAGAAAACTTGCAGTCGGTTATCAAGTCCATTAAAACAAACACAGTATGTTCATCATAATTAAAAATCTGTTGTAAGGGACAGATTATCTAAGTACAGGGCTATATATCTAAGAGAACCAAAATGAAAACATGAGAGAGTCCTTTACGTCCGAAATTTTTCGTATTTTATCCCTGAAACTAGAAAAAACAAAAACATTTAAATAAAATTTCGATAATCTCTTCCACACTTTTTCAGTCGCGTGAATTTAATTTTATTTCTATGAATCCAACATACCTCCCACTTGTATGAAATTCAGACAGAAATTAGGCTACTTATATCCTGACAGACGGAAATATTGTGATATGTATGAACTTACATAGCACAAAAGTTCTGGAACTCTCGATATTTTTTAATTAATTTTCTCAAAAAATACAATTTCAATAAAGTCACAACTGTAGATTAATATAACTATGTTTTCGCTGAACAAAGGCTTATATTTATACACACTTTTTTTTCTCCGTAGTGCAACATCACCCAGTGGGCCAGGGCCTCCTCATTATCGAGGCTTCATACTGAGATATGCCACATTTGGTAGGACTCCTCTGGACGAGTGTTCAGCCCGGCACAGAGACCTCTACCTGACAACACACAACACTCACAAAGAGACAGACATCCATGCATGAAACAGGATTCGAACCCGCAATCCCAGCAAGCGAGCGGCTGCAGGCCTACGTCTTAGACGACGAAACCGCTGGGATTGGCCTTATTTACACACAGACCTATGAACTGAGATGGATAGAAGCTTAATATAAATACCCAGTGACATTTGTATATATTTTGAAAATCACTGTCTATTGTTAGACAGACCAAGAAGACTTATAAACAAAAATTGGCGGACAAAGACCGAACTTTACTCGTACAATGCTGCCGAAGTAAATTCATCCAACCCCATCTAGCGCCGAGGTCAAAGAAAGAGCAGAGTTACAATTATACTCCTCTTCTGGGCTTTCATGGCCCGTTCTAGGGTGAACTTTACTTTTACATTAACCACAATCGTCCTTATAACAGATATGGCGCCTGCTGGCGTGGCGACAAACTAAAGACTGTTATATCCAAAAACAGAATTACAGTGCCACCCATTGTCATATCCAGCTGCTATCGATCCACTTAACATTTGTTCTTTTCAAAGTTTAAATTAAAATTGTAAGGCAACCAATTTGAATGGGATCGTTGATATTTAAAAGAACTCGAAGTCAAAACTCATTATTAGCATTGAAGAAAATAGTACTGTTCCAGTTTCTCGACATGGTAAGTATTTAAAAAAAAATACAAGAAAAATCCTACATTTCAGACTTCGTAATTTGATTTGTAAACCTTATTTATATATCACTGTACATTTCGAATTATTACTAAAAGAATTTTGTGCAAAAAGCATAAGATGATATAAAAAAAATATTGTTACTTGATATGAAGGAAATGAAGAAAAAACCGTCGGAATGCAAATTTGCACACATGCAGGTGTCATTAGGCCTACAGATTTCCTTTCTTGGCCCTCTGAAGACTGACTTTCATCTAAAAGTAAGTTATACATAAACATATTTTCCTACCTCCAAGAGAAAACTCCGTGTCCATTAAAAAAAAAAAACAGCCAGCTATTGCTGTTTAGAGAAACGTACAGTATTTATTGTGAGACTCGTATCAAACTTATAAACACGCCGTGTGGGCAAAATGCAGTTCTCTAATTTCTACAACAGATGGTAGATCTATAGAAAGATAATACCAAAATAAAATTAAATGTATACTCCGTCTGACACACCTATCTGATTATTTTATTATTTTTCTATTATTTGGCTACTAGTTTCAGCCTCAAAAGGCCATCATCAGGCCAATATTTAAAATAACTTAAAAATGATGGTTCGTATATTATTGACGAGTTTTGCTCTAAAGGTGAAAGAGCTATTTTATGTGTTTCATATCCCCGCATTAAAGAATGCATCATACTTCTAAGATAAACTAACGATTTCACGTGACCATAAGGAAGGCTATAGAAAATCAAATGCAACCCCAGATGGTTTCATTATACATTTTGTCCATTTAGTTTATATTGGTTTTGTTCTTGTTATATGAACCCCTGATAATGATCACATCAGTGACCAGAACATGTTGGTGAAGAATAGTAATGTCATTGAAAATATTTATAAATGTGTATTTGTTGGTTTATCATATACGTATTGAAAGAAGTATTTGGTGATACATAATGTAAGGTGAAAAGAATACTAATCGCAGAAGGTTTCGTTTCCATCCGATAATTGTATGGATTATTATGTTTCGCCGACGCTATGTTCGGTCCCCATGTCACTCACTCCTGGTACCCTTACCATACCCCGTGGCTCTCACTCAGCTCTCACAGATGCTACCCAATAGCAGCTGTTTTCACACACCCAGGCCCCACACGGCCACAATGTCGAAAAGAAAATTTCTGTCGGAGGGAATGACAAAAGAAGCCGGGATAAATCAACCAGTATTACAACTACGCTACGGGTTGGACGGCCGAGGAATGGGTGTCTGTTTCACGGCAGGAACAGGAATTTTTCTCTTTTCCTCAGCGTTCATACCAACACTGGGGCCAAACCAGCCTCCCTTTCCATGCGTATCGGGGGACTTTGCCCAAAGTAAAAGTGGCCGGAGCGTGTGGCTGACAACTTACTTTTATCTAGTGTCAACATTAGGAAGGATAAGAGTTATATCTGATAAAGCAATTCCTGTACAGCCCTGGTCAGGCCCTGGGGGTTCTAAGAGGCTGAGGTTCCTAGATTTCAAGACAATCGATATACGAAGGTGGTAAAGTTGTAAGCCGTACGCACCGGCCGCTTTTACCTCCCAGTAAATAGGCCTAGTACTTATTTCTATTAGAGGCTGAGTTGACCCCAAGATTAGTTCAATGAAAAAATTCTAATGACACCATCGGGAATCGAACCCTCGACTTTCCTACAGTGCCGCCACCATGTGCCCCTCTAGTAATACCTGACTCCTCTGCATATGTCTTCAAGGAGAGCACAAGGAGAAGTTTATCTTGAACGAGGACGAGAGAAAGAATCAAGGAAGATAATGAAGCACAGCAAAAGAACAAAGGGGAACCCATCGCACAGGAAGAGAGGGGTTATATCTTTCTGAAAGGAAAGTTGTTATTTTCCAAAACGAAAAGCAAAACACGAGGTACTTACATCGTCATCATCATCGTCGTCATCACCATCGTCGTCATCATCATCATCATCATCATCACGATTACTGAACAATGAAGGTCAATTTATCAGACAATGAGCGGTCTAATAAACAGAAAAGAGATTGCAATCACAGGAATCTTCTTCTCCAGCAGCGGAGGTAATGACCATATGTGCCCTTTTACCGTGCATCTGTGTACTTATCTGGACGTTATTATCTTAATTGCGTGAGCCGGGCCTCAACAAATGAGGTTAATGTGCGCGGGACGATCTGTGTAATGGTTATGAAAGTGGAAGGCCGGGGGAAGAACAAAGTCTCAATCAGGCACTCTTGTTGACACAATGTGACCAAAGAGGACGCATGATTAGAGGAATGGTGAATGAACGAAAACTAATGTGTTTATTTGGTATGATTTGTTTATTGCTGGAAACATCTTGTCTAAGAAAGACGAAGTAATTGTGGATACTCATAAGGAAGAATTTCTTGAAATACTTACACAAATCACCAGAAGTATTTATTGTATTTCTTATAACGATGTTTTCGGACGCTGAAAATAATAAAGCAGAATGATTGGACGGTAGTAAATGGCGAATTAGAAACGACGTGGAAAGATGCCGTCCTGGTCTACTTGGAGGTCCTGTAGCTGAACTTCCCCGGACGAACTACGAGAAACAACGAAATCCTCTCATGATACGCGCTCCGCCCGAACACAAGCCAGAAGCATTACTGTGAGAGTTCTGACGTTTCCACGGAACTGCAGTCTTGTGAGATGCAGTACTCGATCACTGGGCTAACGTTCCGAGACGTTTCGAAGGAACGCCATACTGCCATCTCCCCCGAGATTTACAGTAATGCTTCCCTTCGTAAAGACGCGAACCGGTCGCCCAGTGACGCAGTGGCACCTTCCACAGAACCGAAAACGTCAGAAGGGTTAACTGCTTCAGACAACTGAGTCGGCAGCCCCTGCATTTTGATGTAGTCAGAGGCAGAGTTCAGGAAGGGCTAGACGTGTACCTCAGATGGACGAAACTTAAGAACTAGCGTTGGTTGATGGAGTAATTTCCAGGTTATATCACGCCGTTTTCTTAACTGCCAAAATCAGCACATATAATGATCATGACTGAATATGTTTTATGGCTAAATAGCCCTAGTGGGTTGTGCCTCCTATATAAAGTTCCTCGATCACACCCAGACACACCACACTCGGTAGAACTTCTCTAGACGAGTGAAGGGTACATCGCAGAGAATTCTACCTGACAACATACAAAACTTACAAGACACAGACGTCTATGAACCTGCGGGATTCGAAACCACAATTCCAGCAAACGAACGGCATAGGCCCACGCCTTAGACCGCGCGGACACTGGGCTTGGCATGACAGTTAATTCGGCCTATTGGTATTAAGGAGGATAGCTGGTCAAATTCATTCCAAAGAATGATGGAGTGAAAGAAATGATAACGGCCTGCATAAGTTGATAAAAGGAGAATATATTGCTAAATGTACAAAATCACAAAGATTAAAAGAGTGGGGACATCTTAGTAGAACGGAAAATAAAAAAGTAGTTAAGAAGATTACTGATGTGACCTCTGTGGGATTAAGAACTAAAGGACGGCCAAAAGGATAGTTGGAGAGACGAAATGTTAATTATTTAAAGAAAACGAAACTGAGAAACTGGAGCCAACATGTCACAGATAGAAAAGCCTGGAATGAACTGGTGCAGGGAGCGACAAACCTTGTTGGGGATTTGTTTCAGAAGAAGGCAAAAGAAGGAGAAGAAATTAGGTCTATGTTTTGGTAAGTCTTCGGAAACAGGAAGTCCTAGCCTGCTCCAAGGTATGACATTGGGCACCTGCCTCTAGAGACTGAGAACAAAGAAAGTTATCAGGATAAAAGTTAAATTGATTTACTTTGCAATCGGGTGTCTCCTGCATGTCAATAAGCTTATAGATTTTTACCTCTAAAGTAACCTGCTTGATCGATTTTAGAGACTACGGCAAAGGTAAAAATGTCCCTGTCCACGTCTTGAAGGCATACAGTAGGAGTGGAGGTACAGCTCTACTTATACTGAACCTCGGCACTAGATGGCAGTGTGTGGTGTTTATCTTCATGTCCCGGTTGCTTACCCCGGTTAAAAAAACAAAATCCAATACTTTTACAGTAGGAAGGGATGGCCCCAGAGCTGAATTGGACCATTTTGAGAGGGGAAAATCTCTGTATGGAGACTTCGGGTTTTATGATGATAAAGCCGGGAGACTACGTTGGGCAGGGCCTGCGAGACACATAAAATACATAAAATTTCCGTGGGGATGTTTTGAAAAGTAGCTACTTACAATACCGGAAAGAAGAAAGGAATGTAAAATCAACGTGGATGACACGAAGATAAGTTTGTGGATGACACTTGCACAGAATCTTAACGAATGGCGGACTTTCGTAATGGCAGTAACAAGCCCCGATTTTAACTAATTGAAGGTTATTAATTAGTTTATTTATTTATTTACGTGTTTGTAAATATGTGGAGTCTACAGATTCAGCGGTAAATTCGGCCTTCCCACGCCACGAAGGCTTGCGCAGGAACATAGCTGCACCTCCACTTATTCTTAACCTCGGAACCAGATGGAAGAATTCTGAAAGTCTGAAAACGTGTTCCTGTCGCGGCTCTTCCTTCTGCTTCCTTGCGTATCGGGCGTGACAATAAATTTAGCGGGTGGGTGTCGGCACTTGTTTTTCATTAGCGCAGCGCCGCGTGGTTCTCCAAACTAATAACGAACCTCATAAACTAGAAACAAAAACATAGCAAACACGCCCCGCTGCAGGAAGAGCGCACGACAAGTAATATATATTAGAAATTAGGGAGTAAGTTGGCGAAAACCGGAGAAGACTGGCTGCTTCAACACCTTCGAGTAGGAATGACGTAAACTCTACGGTTACAGGCTAAAAAAAAAAAAAAACAAAAAACTAAAGCTTGTTTCCAAAACAACTGTCGCGATTTGTCACCCGAATGTCCTTACTGGGTTCCTTAGTTGTATAGTCCTCTATGATCTTCGGTTTCATTTATCATAAGGCACCTATTGCTCTCCATCCTTTATCCTCTGCCGCCAGCTCTTCACTTTTAGCTCTCGTACATAATTCTCTGCATCTTCCACTCACCTTGGTCTCGAACTTAAGACTTCTGATTTAGATTCAGGAATCATGTTTTCCATCCTTGTTTGATCCACTCCAATCTCAAGGACACGTCACTTCACACTTATCCCTTCAACATCCGCTGCCAAATTAGCGGTTTTACGAAACACCGTTCTTGGTCACTTATCATTCTGCAGACGCATTTCCCAGTTACTGATCTATACATTTTCCTCAAAATTTCCCTCGTCCACTTTAGCAGTCTTGGGGACCGCGGTAGCACAGTGGTTAAGGTGCTGTGCTACAAATCGGAAGGTCGCTGGTTCGATCCCAGCCGGTGTCAGTGGATTTTTCATTGACATAAAATCCTTCTGATCGCACTGTGGCCCTGGGGTCGACTCAGCCTCTAACAGAAATGAGTACCAGGAGTATTTCCTGGGGGTAAAGGCGGCAGGTGCGTAAGGCTG
>Ga0123355_10014399_pt1 | contig 12372 bp, 8 predicted proteins | sample TergutEmb28metaG_3_FD_89872 | JGI IMG/M metagenome (GOLD analysis project Ga0123355, IMG submission 89872) | Embiratermes neotenicus P1 segment gut microbial communities from Petit-Saut dam, French Guiana - Emb289 P1 | ecosystem: Host-associated > Arthropoda: Insects > Digestive system > Gut ...
AGAAAAAAAAAAAAAAAAAAAAAAAAAAATATGGGGAAAAAAAAAAAAAAAAAAAAAAAAAAAAAAAAGAGTATTTGAGACTAAGAGAAGAGAAGTTATCGAGTTTTGAAGAGATTTCGTCATGAGGAACTCTATGTTTTGAACATGTCAATCGCATGGGAAGAAACGTAAAATTCAGACCCAAGGTTTTGATGGGACCCGGAAAATACGAACTACTTTGAAGAGGTGGGACTAGAGGGGACTAAAATATGAAAAATGAACTTAAAGAGATTACGTGGGAGGGTGTGGACTCTATTCCATTCAGCTCAAGACACGGGCAAGTGTCGTGTTATTCATAAGCACTAGTGCATGCCTAGGGCAATAAAATGCAAGAAATTTCTTGAATAGTTATAACAGCCATCAGCCCCTCAGCAGGATATCTTCAACTTGCAGCTCAGTGGTGTCTTCAGTTTCTAACATAAGCATTTTCGTCTCTCTGTTGTATGCGGTTTTCATCACAACAAGTTTTTATTTGTGTGAATCGTAAGTAGTTATACAGAACTGCCAATACACATTAGGCTAGACCTACGTAATGCGGGAAACTTCCGCAAAATTTGGTCTATATGCGGGCAACATGTAACTCAATATACAGAATGACGAAAGATTCAGTATAGTCCTTCCAATAATTATGTTATATATATATAAATTTGTGTATTTTGCCATGTGCTATAAAAATAAAAGATACTGATAATAGGAAAAATTTATAAAATATTTAGTTCAGAAGACAGGCTAGGATGTCGCTATATTTGGGACATATTTATAGAATGAATTAATAAAGTTATATGTGTGTCTCCATAAAAAAAAAAGAACTCCAAAATTGCTTGGATGTTCTATCTTGGCTTTGTAAGCAAAAGGATTGAAAGACCTTTCCTCGTCTTGAACGTTATTCTGCGGACAACATAGCACTGCCGTTTGACCAGGCCTGCACCAGGAGAATATTTCTGCAGATTATAAAGGAACAAAAGACTTCAGAGGTGACAGGTGTGTTGTCCTAAAATACAGTGCCGAGCAGACTGGCACGCAATCTTAAGTATTATACAAACAAAATACTGTCATGTAGTTCAACAGAACTCAGTATTCCTCTTAACACAGGCGATTTAACTTTGATATATTTCATTCCGTTGTGTGTAAGAAAAATGAATCAATAAAAAGTCCATCTAACACAAGTTTGTTTATTTGTTTCTCTACTTCAAATAGTCGGTGTATATAAATGACTGAGATCTCAATCCCTGCATGCATGTAACGGTGAAAAACTTCTAGATTTTGCTTGTAAAAACACGGCCTGGAAGTGACCGGCATGCAGCATACTGCCTACCGCCTGCAGTAAACTAAACTAAACTAAACTAAACTAAACTAAACTAAACTCCGTGGCTTTAGTCCGCGAGCGAACAGTAAACAATAAATAAAAAACCAAAGCTGTGTTAGGCGGAATATTTTGATTAGAACTGATTAACACGAAACATTCATTACACATATTCTGTAAATTGAACCCTGCATGTTGTACACACTCACCCTATGTACGTTTTGTGCCCTGTCTAGCTCAGTATAGTAGGTGAGACTTCTTCGGGATACGGGTGGGGTTCATCGAATCTGATAAGTTTTTTTGTTGGTCACATCTGAATTTTTATTTAGTACCACTGTCTTTCTGTTTATGCAACCCAGGTAACTAATTAGCAATTAGATGGTACATTTATACGTCAGCATATATGCCTGTTGATCCGATTGTTAGCGCACCTCAGCGGACACACGTCCTCCTCGTGTTAGTGATGAAGCACACATACATTCTCGTGAGGGTAACTCACTGTGGTATACACCTGAATCTTAGGAATTCGGCCCGCTTCTTTGAACTATCAGAACGCCCCATCCCGGTTAATGAACATCGTAATGCTGCCTTACTGCACCGTGCGCCTCATTTCCGCTCGAACCAAATGCCTTGTACTCTAACTCGACCACCATACCGTGCTGAAAGGAGGCAGTTCTGCCGCGAGGCAATGTTGGACTTCATTGTCGTTTTTTATGAGGGGGGGGGGCTGACAAGGGGTTGTGGAAATCGATCAAAGCTGCTTTGGGATGCGCAAAGTACAATCGCGGCAGGCTGCGCACCACTACGCGGGTGTTTGTGTGTGTCAAGCGGAACATGGGAAGGTCCTTTCTTGTACAGTACCTGTCCCCGATTATCCGCCGAGACATTGCTGGGCATCATCAAGACTGCTGTGGGGCCTACGTTCGTCTCGGCGATGGGGAGTTTATGGACCACGTTATGAATCACAGTGTCGGCTTCGTCGATTGACGCACTGGCGATCACACCAGTACTAGAGGGGCCACGTCGAAGCACGTGAAGCTTTCCTTCAGTACCTATAACCGAAAGGTGCACTATATCTTCTACCTGTTCGGAGCTCTATGCCGTGCGCGCAAATTCGACCCCTTCACCATGTTCACCTTCAGTGTCAGAAGTGTGGACTGGTCTCTGCTAGCTCCACCCGCCACTGCCACACTTACACCACTTTGCCTCTTTTGCATTGGAAATTTTCTTGCAGTGGTTGGCTTATTCTATGGCAGAACACACTTCATTACCTTACATTAGGTGTGCGAGATACCACTTGAAACCAACAGCACGGTCATCTCGAAATTTATTCTAGCACCATCTTACCTTATGTAGTGTTCCTATCAGTCATAATTACACAAATCACACTCTTCTTTTCTCCCATCTAGCACCACTACAAGAGCAATCAAAGCAAAACAAATTATACTATACACAAACACCTGTCTGACTGCTCCTTCTTTACGTTCACAGCCAAACCATCCTCACGGATACCAAGATCAAACCTGTTACAAGCATTAGTACACTGCATAATTACAAAAAACCACGTTAATGTTATATACACACTCAACACTACATTATATATTAGGGGTAGCTATTATAGTACATACAGGATAAAATATTCAGGAATATTAAAATAACCAAAGCAGTGACCAGTAAGGTTTGAATGCAGTGTTTAAGATACTTCTGCATTTTCATTTCTGCCCATACATTTCAAATTCTATGTTAAGTCTGAACTATAAATTCTGATCTGTTAAAACTCTAGTTTATTCCTTGGTTGTTTACTTTCCAATGTTGTTTGTATTCAGACCATGGAGAACTGAATGGTAAGATGACTGGTGAAATGGAAATGATTGGGAAGGAGTTGTAGCCTAATGGGGGTACTATCTGGGAATCTGCTGGGAGAGAATAAGGAAAACCATGAAATTTCTCCATTAGGATAGCTGATCACCTGGTGGATATGTGAACCATGCTTCTTGTGAATACAATTCAAGTACATTACTGCTATCCTCAGGTTTAATCTGTTCAACAAATGACAGTCTTCTCATTTCAGTGAATTTATTCACATCATTGCTTACAAATTCACACAGGCATGCTGCTACAGAGTGAAATCTGTGTTTCAGTCCTCTGAAAAAAATTGAACTAGAGATTTGAAAGGTGTACTAAGCATCACTACTGTAAGTAGTTCCAGGACTTTTTAGTGTCTCTTTGCAATGTTAAAAATGTTATGTCCCATCATTTGGAAGAACAATAAAATTAAAAATGTTCCTCACTTTAAACCTTCATACTTTAGATCTCATGATGACACATTACATTTTAAGACAAACACTTTTATCTGTATGTCCAGGAAAGTACTTGCATCTCATTTTTGAACACAAAAATGTGAGTGGTTTCTTTAAAATAAATGCAAGCAAGTGATAATTAGTTCCCTCCCACTTCAACTTTCAATTTTCAACACATGCATAAAGGTATAGGATTCACAAGTGCACAAGCAAACATGCAGAATTCATTTGGTTTCATATGATGTGTTTGTCCCTTGGTTTTCAGATTACAGGCAGCCTATGAGTATAAGAGAAAAGACAGATCTTCATGTAACGCTGTCATCAGCATAGAAAATGTCACTAACACTGCAGAATTTAATTTTAGGTAGGGCATGGGGCCCTTTTCAGAATACTAGACAGTTTACATAGCAGTTTGTTTTACAATCAGGTAACATTTTAAATCATCTAAGCATAGCACACTGAATATCTCACTAGGTGTTCACCCTTATGCACCTCAAAAAGCAAAATGTTACGCATTACCAAAATGCAATGTGTATCACAACATTTTTGTTCTGTCGTCATAAGTTTTAAAATGAAATTAAGGGTAAAAACAGGAAATAAATATGAGAAAAGAAAAATGGTGAATATTTTTCAAAATCCAAAGTGGAAACAAGAATATGCTATAGAAATTAATAATAAGTTTGAAATACTGGAAAATTTGGGCGATGACGATAGTATGAACAATAATAATAATGAAAAATAGAAAAACATTAAAACAATAATCAAAGAAACTAAACAGCAGCGTATAGAAACGGATGAAGGCACAGAAACATTTAAAAATAAATGCTACGATGAGGAATGCAAGTTCGCAATAGAAGAAATGAAGAAAGCAAGAGAAAAGTAGTTGATAAAAGGAAGAAGGGAGAAGGAAGAGTAGGAGTATCACCATAAAAGAAAAGAAGCTCAAAAAATAATTAGGAATAAGGAAAAGACATACAAGAAAAATGTAACAGAATCAATAGAAGAAGATCAGAAACATAATAACACAAGGAAAATGTATCAAACAGTAAAACAATTTAAGAAAGGATATAAATATAAATTTAGCATGATTAGGAACACAAAGTGAGAAATGGCAATGAATACAAAGGAGAAAGCAGAAATATGGAAGAATATTTTGACAAATTACTGAACACAGAAGAACCAAGGGAATTAATTAAAAAAGGAAATAAAGAAATTAGCGAAGTTGAAGTTGTAGTAGAAGAACTCACTATAGAAGATGTAAAAGAGGCAATAAGAAACTTAAAAAATAACAAGGCAGCTGGAACTGATGGAATACATCCAGAATTAATAAAATACAGAAGAAATAAACTATTGAATAGAATGTATGACCTAGTAAGACAAATGTGGGAGGAGGAAAGAATACCTGAAGAATGGAAAGAAACAATAATAGTTCCCCTACACAAAAGAGGAGACAGAGATAGGTGTGATAATTACAGGGGAATAGCACTGGGAAATGCAGCATACAAAATTTTGTTGAATATATTGGGAAAAATTAAACCAAATATTGAAAAAGTTATGGGGACTGTCAGAATGGATTTGCATTGAAAATAATAAACGAGAAACTTTGGGAGTATAATCAGAGTGTACAATATTTATTTATTGATTTTCAAAGGGCATATGACTCTATACATAGAGATACACTATGGGAATGTATGAAAGAATTTAAAATTCCCACTAAATTAATAAATATGTGTAAAACATGTGTACAAAAGACAAGAATGCCATTAGAATAGAAGGAATATTGACATTTTTCTTTGAAAATAAAACAGGCTTGAAAGGGTGACCCCTTATCACCAATATTATTTAATTTGGCATTACAAAAAGTGATACAAAGTATAAAAATGGTTCCTAGTGGTATAAAGATTGGTAAAGAACAACTGAATGAATCAGCATAAGCAGATGACATTGCATTAATTGAAAAAAATGAAATAGAAATAAGAAAATGTGTTGTAGAAATGGAAAACATTGCCAGAAAGTTTGGACTACTACAGATAAACCAAGAAAAGACAAAATATATGATAGTGGAAAGGAAAAACAGTTTAAAGAAAAATAAAATAGGATATTTACAAGTAAAAAAATTAGAAATTTGAAACAGTGGAAAATTTTAAATATTTAGGAGTTATACTTACTGAAGATAACAATAACCAAATATACTTGCAAGAAATGATAAAAAATGCTAGCAAAACATATCTTATGCTACAAAATTTTTTTAAAAATAAAAACATATCAAAGAAACTAAAATTAAGACTAAAGAACACAAAAATAGACAAAACATTAACATATGCATCGGAAACTTGGACACTAATAAAGAGAGATAGTAAGCAATTGAACATTTTTGAAAGGAAAGTGTATAGAATAATTTTAGGCCCAGTATATGACAATGAAAAAGAAAACTGGAGGATATTAACCCATAAAGAAATTTATGCAAGTGTTAAAAAATCTACTGTAATAGAGACAATAAGTTCAAATAGATTACATTGGTTTGGGCATGTACAGAGAAAGGAAGAAAATAGAATTCCCAAAAGGGTATTATATACAAATTTGGGAACAACAAGATTGAGAGGTAGACCAAGAAATAGATGGCAAGATGAGGTGAGAGAGGATTGAAGGACAGTTGGTGGAGAAGGGTGGCAGGAAAAAGTACATAACAGAGAGGAATGGAAGAAGCTCCTGAAAACGGCAAGGAATCGTCACATTCTGCACACACCAATGGAATGAATGTTCAACCTGTCTTCTTCTTCTATATCATGCATCACAATTAAAATTCTCAAATACAAAGCAGACAAACTTGAATATAATGTCATGAAAGAGACTGATTAGTTTGTGTTGGTATAAACAAGTGTTGTTATAACTGAGCAGTAAAATGTTATGGTTAAGTGACAACTGAATTGGAACCACAGAGTAGGTGACTCTATATGGTAGGTGTTGTATAAACCAATGTTGTTAAAAGCGGATTCGAATGTACCAAACTACAGTAGGAGTTTATTAAGGTCAAAATATTTTAAATTATGTTACACTGGTATATAATACAACAAACCTGCCCCGTCTTGTCAGTTTTTGTGGAGCTCATATGGAATTGACAGTTTTTTTTTTTTAATTCAATTAAACGCAAATTTATATAGGTTTACACATTACTTTTTTAGTTGATATATTTTGGGCAATAACTGAAAACATAATTTGAAAATGTGTTTAAATTAATACTTGTATACATTCTAAAAGCTCCAGGAATCCCAAAAGAGCACAAAACAGTAATACAGAACTTGATATGCAATAGTAGGGGGTGATATTTGAGGTTCTCACAGCATTGTTTCCAAGGATTCAGGTTTTCTGGAATGTGATGCTGCGTGATTTGGTTAGGTTCCTGACATATCATAAGAATGTAGTGTCATCATCTTCAAAAGGTAAGCTTGAAATTTCAAGCTTCATATCCAGGAAGACCTGAATCCCCAATAATTGATTTAAAGATATTTTAGCATAATTTGAATACATTTTAATGTATTTATTATATTTTAATATAAATGAACTTCTACTATAGTTTGGTATATGGTATTTTGTCTGGCAAGTATAATAACAAAGCATGATATGGTAATAAAAGGCAGTGGATGAACAACAGGACAAAAACTTCATGCATACATTGTAATTTATGCGTGTCAAATTTTCCATGTCTTAAGGAGCCCAAGGGTCAAAACATGTAGAGTTCATGAATGGTGTTTATAAACTCACTGACGATTTAAAATGTTATTGGATACATATACTGGTGTAACACTACAGAAACGAAAGTTAACATGAATGTGCGCTGGAAATAATGGAGATTTAAGATATGTTACATGTTCTGTAACATATGAAACTTAAGTCTCTGTACTTCTTGTTTATCCTACAAGACTTTTGGGATATAGAGGTTTACTCTCAAGATGTGTTAGAAACTGTGTAATACAACTCAGTATAAAATGTGTCCATTCATGACTTCTATACTCATATTACAGCAGTGCAACATTAATTCAACTGCAGTGCACTCCAACATCAAGCAGCTAAGCAAATTCTTGACATATAAATTCATAGAAATTGTCACTACAATATTTTAAATCCCTGTAAAAATCTTTCAGACGTAATTATCACCAGTACTTTCAACTACCACCCATATTCATATGTATTGAAATCTCACACCAGCAATGGATTCCAATGTATATGGTTTGGTTACTGGCTGTGATTCCATATTTCTCTTCTATATCCACTGTGATTACTGCAGCTTGAGTACGTTGTGAAACTGTATGTATAAATATAAACACATTTAAAGCAATAAGAGGTAAGATTTGTTTGGTTTTGTGATCAATGAGGCTATGCAGTTCACAATCTGCAGGAAACAACATCCACCCTATGGTTGGTGGTAAAAGTCTATTTAGAGGAACTCTGTTGAGCATATTCTAGTACTAAGGTGCTATAGTTGTATGTAAACCAAAATTATGAGGTTCACAGATCCTAAATTTAGATGAAGAAGCAAGTGTATTTGATCAAAATTATGGCAATCAGTACACAGAAATTTCAATGTAAAGCAGTATGTTTGCATCAAGTTCTTTCCATCTTCTTTATGAACACACAGCACAGGAGTAGAAAAAGGTGACAAAGTTTCAAAACGAGATGATACCAGATGATTACGTGGTGTGGTATCTTCTGCAGTGCTGGTTACAACACACCAAAGACTGCTATATGAAATCACAGCCACATCAGAACTCTTGGAGATAATGGCAAATCATGACGAGTATAAGAACTGCAGTTAGACCATATCAAACATGCACACATGGAAGGCATGGTACTGGGGGAACAGGGCACATCTACAAACAAGACAGCTGGGCCTGTAGCTCTACAGCCCAGCATCACAGGGATGCATGAAGAGGTCAGAAACAGATACAGAGGAGAAAACATGGAAATGTTTCATAACATGACATTTCACACATTTCCATAAATTAAACTCGTTTTTTACACCAGGCACGTTCAGGCTACATAAATCTGACTGGCTGAGAGGTGAAAAGAAACAATAGTTGCAAGTTGGTAATGAAAACCTTACCTAAGAACTATTGTGACAAGTAAACACAAAAATAAGACCTTCATGTAGGATTAAGTTTCAATTCCTGGTTGTAATAGCACATGCTATTAAGTACAGCTAATTCTTACATCAATTACATTTGCATTATGAAATCTCAAAACATAATATGACTATTTTCAGACAAACCTCCATATCAAGAAACCATTACATTGTAATTTAATAACGTATGCACAGCGCTTAACAAAAACATCTACTAAAATTCATTATGTAGCTTAAAAAACAGTGCCCCAAACATTTTGACATTAGAGAGTCTGTTAACAAGAATGGAGTCTAAATGCTATGTATTCTCAATCCAGAAGTTACACTGACTTCAAGAACAATTATATTTGGACATACATTGTGGTCAGAAAACTTGAAAGAAACAGCTCATTTTAATATATCAGCATAGATGGGAAGATAATATGAAATTGCATCTTAAGCAAACAGGCAGGAGCCTGTGGGATAAATTATGCGAAGAAAAAAATTTTGAGGTCTGTGCTATATTAATATGAAATAATACTAAAAGAGTTTCCATACTATGCATCTATAGAGCTCCAACTGAAGATATAAATTGTTTCAAAGATCAGTTAGAGGCCACAATGATATACCTAGAACATACAAAAGCTCAATTAATAATATGTGGGGATATAAACATGAACTATTTTATAGATAATAATAAAAAAGTTCAACTACAAATGTTGCTGAACATCTTTAATTTACAACAAGCACTAGACTTCCCAACTACAGTAGGCTTATCCTCCGTTTCACTGATAGACAATTTATTCTGGGATAAGAGCAGGATAGGCAATTTTCATCTTCTTCCAGCACTGAATGGCCTATCTGATCATGATGGTCATATCTCAATATTGGAAAACTTCCAAGTGAGCACGAAAAATATTGTTCAGAAATATTAATCGAGACAGATTAATGAAGATACAATACAAAATTGTCAGCTAGCATCAGAGAATGAGAACTGGGAGGAGATATAGAAACAGGACAACACAAACAATAAATTCAATGCATTTCTTAACATATTTTTAATAAAGTATGAAAATTCCTTCCCAGTAACACAAAGGTGGTATGTAAATAATGGTAATAATTGGATAACTACAGGAATCAGAATATCCTGTAAGCGCAAAAGAAGTTTAAATATTCTAGTCAAAGGCTCACATAATCATGTGCTAATGCAGTTTATAAGAAATACTGTAAAATATTAGCAAAGGTTACAAAAGAAGCAGGAAACTATATTATTATGAATTGATACACAAATCACAGAATAAAATATGGAAAACATGGAAGGTCATCAAAAAAGAAACATCTAAAATACAGAAGACTGATAATATTTCACAAAGGAGAATGCAAGATAAACAGATAAATAACCCCACAGAAATAGCTTATGTCTTTAATAAATACTTCATAACAGACAAACTACAGAGAACTTGAAAAGAAAGGAATGCTGTTAAACTTTTACATGAAAGCAAAAATGATGATATACTAGAAACGAAATTAATACATACAACTGAAACTGAGATAAAACATGTCTGAATCAATGAAATAAAAAATCTCTGCAGGATATGAAGGAATCTCATGTAGAATCTTAAAATACTGTACACACGCAATTGCTAAACCTCTTAGTCATATATGCAATGCATCCCTTAACCAAGGTATTTATCCTGATGACTAAAATTTTCAATTGTGATGCCAACTTACAAACAAGGAGAAAAAACTGATGTAACTGATTACAGAACAATTTCATTAATAACAACATTTGCAAAAATTCTGGAAAAAGTGATGTACAGCAGATTAAGCCAACACCTGGTAGAATGCACTTGGTTTCGGGACCTCAAAGTCCCAATGCACCTAGGTCTCAAAGCCACCACCTGAACGTAAACAAGATTTTGACACTTGAACAATTTGGTTTTTGAGAAATAGTAATACTAATGCAGCAATTTATTCACTAACAGATCTTAATGGCCTTAACCCTTATCCTGCTAACGTGGAGAATATGGTGAGCTCCTAATAATGCCTGCAGATGGCATGTGGGATTTAACTTGGTGTTTAAAGGGTTAAATGAACATAGACAAATAGTTTGTATGTTTTGTGATAAATGGTTAAGGCTTATGATTCTGTGAACTATGATATTCTTCTAGATAAGCTTTGCTATTATGGTATCCACGGTTCAGCATTACTTTGATTCACATCTTATCTGGAGAACAGAAGACAAAGAGTTGAGATATTGCATATTGAATGTGGTGAAACTTCTTCAGGTTGGGAAACAACAAAAAATGGAGTACTGCAGAGCTCCATTCTTGGCCCATTGCTATTTTTACTGTATATCACCAACATACTAATCAATGTAAATCTTTAATTGAACTTGACAGTATCAACAAATGGTGCATGACTAGTGGTCTATTGTTAAATTTGAAGGGAACTAAAATATTGAAATTTGAGTCTAATCAATAAAATAACGCCTCTTTTTGAATTACATATAGGGATGAACAGATAAAGAGGAAATGAACGTCAAATTTCTTGGGTTGGAAACTGATAAACATATGAATGGCAAAATGCATACTTATTTTACGTTACCCACACTGAACAGGGCATGTTATGTGATTAGATGCTTGAGCATTATAGCACTATTGAAACTCTTAAGATAGTATATCATGCCTATTTTCATTCAGCAATGATGTGAGGAATAATCTTTTGGGGTAACTCCCTAGACACCATCAAAGTTTTTCTTCAGCAAAAGAAAATTGTAAGGACAATATTGTGAATTAGTCCCCGAAGTACATGAAAATAACATTTTAAAACTTTGGGAATACTCACAATGCCTTTGCAATACATATTACCCTTAATGGAACTTTTGGGTCATAACTTGACATATTTTTCTCGTAATAGTGAAATTCATAAACAAATTTACAAGAAATATGAAGTGTCTACATGTCCCAAAAGTAAACTTGTCAGCATTTCAAAAAGGTGTCTATTATATGTGTATAAAAGGTTTTAACACTTTACCCAACTGGATAGCTGACTTGGTACAAAACGAGATGAAATATTTAGGTAAACTTAAAAGTGTACTAATGATGGAAGAGTCATTTTATTCAGTAATCGATTTTTTAGACTACTGTGGAACATTATGAGAAATTGAATGTGTATGACACATACACCATGTATAGTGAAATACTGATATCATGGATGTTTAAATAATATTTTTATAAATTATATATAGAATGTTCAAAAAGAAATTTATTAACTCATCCAACACAGACTTATACTGATGGACAGGTTTACAGAGGTTTATTGTGTCATTGTTACGTAAGTGTCTTTCATACCAGTTATTTTAATTCCTAATACAGTTTGTAGGAGCTTATTTATAATCATGATGATAAAGCAGTATTGTTTTATTAAATTGCTTTTGAACAGATTCATATTTTGTACTCTTAGCACTATTATATTGGTTGTTTTTGTATTATTTGATGTTCTTACACATATTAACCCTTTCCCCTCCCTAACGCTCCAAAGCGCTTGGAATTTAAAAGTCCCCTCCCCCTCTAAACGCTCTAAAGCGTTTCTGGTATAGTACGTAAATTTAAATGTCCCGTGAAAAAACT
>Ga0123355_10014400_pt1 | contig 12372 bp, 3 predicted proteins | sample TergutEmb28metaG_3_FD_89872 | JGI IMG/M metagenome (GOLD analysis project Ga0123355, IMG submission 89872) | Embiratermes neotenicus P1 segment gut microbial communities from Petit-Saut dam, French Guiana - Emb289 P1 | ecosystem: Host-associated > Arthropoda: Insects > Digestive system > Gut ...
AAACATGTTGAGCATTAAATAAAGAAATAATAAAGCAAGTGACATCAAGTTGGTCTCTCTTTACTCAACTATGAAGATGATGCACGGTCCAATAAACATAAGTTTGTTTTTAATTCGTGATGTTTATGAGATGTGTAAAAATACGGCACAGCCAGACAGGCCACATATGGCAACGTAATACTGGGCATACCCTTTGCGTGCTGGATATTTAAGGTTACAGGCACACACTCAGAATATGTAATACTTATTGCGTTTCCTCGGTAACAATGGTTTGGTGAACACGTCTCAATGTTACGCTTATATGTACACTGTCTTTCCTGTTAAAGTTGTGGGTAGGATAGACTGCAATTTCTTCTTGCAATGAAACTGCCCTACTTATCTGGGCCGTCATAAACTTTACCAAAAATAGCAGTGAAACGATAATTTATGAAATGTGAAACCTACGGCTTAAAAATACATTAAAGATAAGTAGACGAACACTGTTAAATACTACGAATTAGCATGTAATTGCCGCCGACGCAACAGTTTATTTTTATTACATCTTTAGACTATGTGCCATATATTTCGACCCACATTTAGGTCATCTTGAGGCCAAACATTTTACGTAAAATAAGTAACAATTTCACGCGGAACCCGTACGTTGATCTGTGGCTGCTCCACTTTGCACGCTAATTATCAGCCTAGTGCTGTGAAGTCTGACATTTCTTTGATGCCCCTTAAATGATTTACTCATCGCAGTGGCGTTTAAAATAAAAGCCGTGGAAGATAACGACACTCTTCGCCATGCGACATCTTCATGTTTTTACGATCTGCCGGTTTTGAGAAATTTATAAAATTTGGTTAGTGCCGTATATTGACCGATAATGTCAAGGTGAAGTGGCTGCTGTACAAGCCACGAAGACGCACGGGGAAATGAAATTATTGTTACGCTTATTCTGAATCTTGGGGACATTGGACGGCACGTAGTCAGTTTCGTGACCCTGCTGCTTTACTCCCAGCGAAAGCGTCCCGGTAACCTGAGTGTTCCGCAGAACCGGTCTGGACGGTCTGGAGGACAGAAAAATAAGATTCCTCTGCTGACCGGTCCGTGGCCTAGTAACTGTAGGAACTGCGCTAATCTAGGCCCTTTTCTTTTACTGATAAAAGGCAAAAGGTAAAGTTCACCCTAGAACAAACCACGAAGGTCCAGAGGGGGAGTGGAGTTACAGCTTTACTCTTTCTTTAACCTCGACGCTAGATGCGGTGGTTGGTCAATGACACACCCCGGCCGCTCTACCCCCGGGAAAGACCCGGTACCCATTGTATCGGACGCTGGGTGGGCCCCAGGACCGGTCTGGACGCGTGCGGAAAATCTTGCCCGATCGGGATTCGATCCCCGGACCGTCCGACCCGTAGCAAGTTGCTATACCGACTGCGCTATCCCGGCCCTCTTTCTTTTACTGATAAGAACTGAAAATGCATTCGTCCAACATTTACTGGGTATCTTGAGCATAAGGTTAATCGAAACCTGTACAAGAAACATGCGGATAGGCAGACGTAAATGACCTCTCATTGTGCTCTTATTTTGCTAGTTTGTACAAAGTAAGCAAAAGGAAGATGGGGAAAACAGTACTTAATTTGTCCTCCGGGCGCAAACGAGGTTATCTGATCACTTGGAAAGTAAATATACAAGTTTGCTACACAAATCTGTGGTCCAGACTGTCGGTATCAGCAGAGACTGGTAAGTTATTTGCATAACGAGACGGAGAAAAGCTTGTTACGTAGGCGGCGCGTGTTAATTATGGCTAAAGGAAATACCTGCTCTAAATTAGCAACTGCCACTGATCACGCTGCGCCTTTACGACAAAAGTGACACAAATAAGGACTGTAACATTTTACAGGAAATGAACAAGAAAAGTAGAAAGAGATGGTGGCTTTAATACAACACGGAACACAGCAGGTTTTTGTGCATGCAAATATGCCTGCAGATTCACGGCGTCGTGTGCTTAGAAAAGAAACTGCACTGCCGCTTCTTTTTTGCAATTAAAAATAAAAATGTTTGCCTTGCGTCACTTTTCGCGTGACGATACGAATTGTGTATTTAAACCCCCCTCCCCCGGGCAAAACCACAATACGAACGTATGGATTGCATCGCGAATCAACACGCTGATGACGTCACTGTAAGTCAAGGAAGTCTTGTCAGCTACACACGGTTTCACAGTTCAACCGTTCGAACATTAGAACCTCTGTACTCGTGGTTTGTCTCCTTATGTATAATTATCTGAGAAGGCGATAATCAACAGACGTGCCAGAGAACTCGCGTGTTTACCAAAGTTTGCCACTGGATGCTATCCTCAGCCATTCTCAGTACAGTCCACAATTTCACGCGTTTTTTTTTTAAATACCCGTGTTATGTTATTCTCCAATCTAAACCTACGCTACACACGTGGTCCCCCTTCCCATGAAATATGGAATTCCGAAAGACACCTTACACATCCCTCTACCGAAAACTCTCAGTTCCATTCTTATTCATTATTCGCAAGCTACAGAAGTCCAACATGCAATATAACATCGTGAAACTAGCAGGAGACTAACGAAAATGTTACAGCATGGTCTCGATTATCCGAGTCGCGACTGTTGAAGGATCCTTTTCGTCCGAGCCATCGCCTTAAAGAATTTTTCTGCGTTTGAAATGTGGGGGAGGTTTGATGTTTTGACAGTGTGACGTAATAGTATACATTCTATTGTTACTGTACTATTGTATACATTGACATTCTAACACAAAGTCATATATACATATATAGTACTTGTTGATACATTATGTATATCATGTTACATACGTAATCTTATTTTCTAAATTGTCGTAATCCGTTAAGTCCGAACTATTAGGTAATTCGAGCCAACCCCAGTACCTTTCACCTCGAACTATCGAGATTCTAATGCCTGTAGTTTGGCTTGGATGTTATCCGTTTCACATTTTTCTCCCAAACCACACCAAAATGGCTCGTGGTTCTGTCGTGTCATAGATCTGCTCGTATAAACATCAACACTATAGGCACAAATTTACCAATTTTTGTCATTTTCGGTCTGAACATTATGTCGTTTTTAATTTTTTATCTCAGATTTCGTGCTTATGGCGGTTGTGCGAACTTGTGGAGTAGGAAAAACAATGGCGGCACTGAACGTCAAATCTGAAGCAGAGTAGCTGCGATATACAATCAAAAAGGGATGCTTCACTTACTATGGCATTTCATTACAAAAAGCGAACAGTGCGCAATGGTGACAATGCGACATATTTCGGCAAGATGATGACCTCTCGACGAAATCCAACTTTATATCAGAAATTTGTCAGGTGGCATCTGTTTGTGGCAGGAATTGCTTTGATACCCAAAGTCAAACTATTCAGTAGTCCAAAAGAAGACACTATACCAACGATGAGTGCTTGTATACACGCACGTGTCACATGCATTAGAGTATTGCTGCTCTGTAGAGTGAGTAACCAAAATATAAAGACTGGAAAACACAGATGTGGTCAAGCATCGGAGTGCTGCTGAAGTAATATAATTCCTAACTTGCGGGGCTTGGGAGCAGGTTGAAAAGGAGGGAAAGGGAAGCTGTGGGTATCAGTCAGTACTTGTCTGAATGTAAAGGGCCACGCAGAAATCAAATTCAAGCTACCGGCATTCGTTAAATTCCTTCCTAGGTTCAAGCTGTCACTCCTAGGCTGTAATTATCAGTAGATACTTGACCATTTGCCACAACTGAGCCTCTTTGGCACCTAATGGTTGGCCATGAGCATTACGTAACGAAGTTGGGGAAGGTTACGAATCCGAACATAAATGTCAAAAGAACATCAGGCCATGAATGGACCTACTTCATTCATCTTGAGAGAAAGAATTGGGTTTGTTTGGTAGTAGTCGGTCTCTTTTGTTTCGCTCTTTTTAAACCTGCAATCGCACTTCGCGCTCGAGTGGTTGCAGTTCCTGCTTCTTGTTGTGGAAATCCCGTGTTTGATTCGCGAACCCGAGGTCGCTTGCACTGACTGAATTTTGTATGTATTTTCTTTCAGACGCTCCACAGGCATTTCGGAGATAGCAACTTAAAATATGACACGACAACATATTTCCATGTCCTTTGTAGTTCATCATTTATTTTCGCCTTTCAGCACACGTGAAAACATATATAACCCACGCACATGAGGAAGTTCTCCAAGCAGGCCGCGATACAAAAGACTTCTTCAACGTTACATGGTGTTTTGAACTGGTAGTTGAAATTGCTGTAATCTGAGATGTGATGTTGCTAAAAGTACACGAATATTTACGTTTCAGAGGATCGTGCTACCTACATAACCGTTATATCTTAGTGTTGTTTACCTTTTCAACATGTTGTATTTTAAGATGTCTTGTGTGTATTGTTGTTAGTTGTCTCATGCGTGTTGTTGTAGTTGTCTTGTATTGTTGTCATCTTATGTGTATGTGTTGTACTATGTGTGTATTGCTGTTTTTTACTTTAGATGCCGGACTGCTGGCTAGACCTCGACACAGGGTTTTCTTGGTTTCCCTGTGTCTATAAGCAAATGCTGAGATGCTTCCCAAGATTCCAAGTCGCCACTACATGCTTCTCATGTAGCCCTCCCGACATAAATGTATTAGTAACCAATTTCATATTTTGTATACATGTAAAATAACCACTGTCACCGGGTGGAAACCCACTTGCAGTTAACAACAACAACAATAATAATAATAATAATTATTATTATTATTAAACCCTGATGACGGAGTCCTCAGGATTGTCTGAAACATCTGTACACTTTTACCAGCCTATAAGGCGTCACATTCCATAAGCCAGCAATTTTCGCAACCACCGCTATGTCAGAAGCTCCAATATGAGTTACTAGCTCTTCGTCCAATCCAAAAGTTTCACACTATTATGAAAGCCATGGTTGTTCGGTCTTCATATTTTTTCCCAGTTTCATGTTCATACTGTCGCCGTAACTAAGACTAGGACACTGAAGTGGCTTTCTACTTGTATTAGGACTTCCAACGCTCCTTTGTATCCCCCATCCAAGCATTGAATTTTTATTCATTTAATAACCAAAACTGTATCAGAAGACACACAACGGCTGCCCTTCTTGCTTATGTAATTTTTACTGTTTTCTTGTTTCATCTTGAGGTCTAAAGGCATTATTGAATATCGAAATATAGCCTGTGCAAGATACACATATTTGCCACTGCTCTTGCACGTCTACATCAAGGCAATGGTCAGGACCGGAAGTAAAGGCTAAGAACTAACAAATCGAATGTGTAAAGCTAATATTCCAAAAGTGTGATTCGCTAATAACGGGACTGGGTACTGTCGAAACGACGACGATCCGATTGCTAGTGAAGCATGACCCTTTCTCTTTACCATCACTCGTAAGTCGGCTATGGGGCATAACACGTCTCTTGTTTCGTGGGTACCGTGGGCTCTGTCCTACAAAGTTTCCCATCCATTGGATACAAGGGACTCTGTCCTGAGTAAATCTGCTTCTGTTTGAAATGCCTTACAGTTTTGGGGAAAAGGGTGAGTTTATATTTACCTCCATGTCCACCATGGAGCATTGTTACCTTTATTTCTATACCAACCACTGGGTATTGCTTTCGTGTAGAAGATTTTACCAAATGAAACAAACTAGCTACCTATAATTTAAAATTTTTATTAGGGTAGGGACGAAAGTGCTCGCCCGGTTCTTCTTTCGCCAGCCGTTATTTAAGACATGCATGACTGAACAGCCGAAGTGAGTTTTAGAAGATAGTAACGAAGGAACAGAGGAAGATGAAAATTGAGCCATCGCCGGGGCTTGAACCTACTGAGACGGCACGTGCTTAAGATGAACAATAAACGGCGGCAAATGTGCAAGACCCACTATCAGGCGCTGACGTGACGACGCAAAGTAAAGGTTGGAGGCTCACAACGACATTTGTGTACCCACCAACAAACTTCCATTTACAGATGCATGCAGTATGCTAAATACTGCGTGCGAGAATTGCGCAGTACTCATCTACGTCGTGGCGGAAGCCTTCAAGTCACGCAAATACTTCTTTTGTTCGTGAGATATTTTTATTTCATGTCTTTTATCGTCTTCATAACGCAATAATTAATTCATACATCGAGGCGATATTTACCTCAGCCATTTCCATTTGTGTTCCTTATTATCCGACAATTCCAACTGCGCGATCCTCCTTCGGTCCCGCTTAGGTTTGATAATCCAGACTTTACTGTGTATCGATGCGTGAAGTCGAACAGCCTTTTCTTGTGTTCGTACAGTAGAACTACTTTAGAATTACTGTGTATAAGCGGGTTTTTGTGAACATGGTGATGAACTTGCTGCTTCTTTAAGATGCTACGAATTTCTTTACTAACTGAGCGACTTTTATGTTTTCAAGATTGATTCCACGCCAAGGAGTTGGTTTGGTAGTGAGTAAATACAAAATAAATTTCTAATATGTAAGGGCTGAATACCATAATGTAGGAAGTGGATGAGAGTCGGAAACTAAGAGATTAAATTCAGTATATCATAATGGAAAACTACAGTCGTGACGAGACCTAAATGGAATAACGACTTGTCACGCTGCCAAAGCAGTGCCGACTTTTCTCAGTTCATTCAGTCCCTCTAGGCGAATTCTTGATTGAAAAAGTAGAGCAAAACCTGCGCAGGCCTGGATAGGCCCTGGGTGTTCCAGAAGTTTGAGGTTCCCACATTTCAAGACAAGGTTGTCAGCCCTAGGCACCGGCTGTCTTTATCCCCCAGTAAATATTCTTCGTACTCGTTTCTGTTACAGTCTGAGTGAACCCCAAGGCCATAGAGAGGCCGGCAAGAATATGCCAATGAAAAATTCCATTGATACCATCGGGAATCGAAACCGCAACATCCCGGCTTGTAGCGTAGTGCCTCAACCAACTGGATCACTGCGTACCCCGAATTCTTGATTAATCCCTTCAAATTCTAAACAAGCCTTGGGTTATGTGTTATCCCTGATTCACAATATATTGTCGTGTTAAAATTTCTTGTGAGCTAATAGATCGTAAAAAATTCAAAGACGAGTAACTTAATAAGCAGAATTAAAAAGTCATCAACCACCAATATGAAAGCAGGGTGCTAAAGAAACTGTTTAGTCCCAAAAAGGTGTAAAGTAAAATGTATTGAAAAGATTGCAATACACAATTTCGTAATTTGTTCTATTTATCCACTCTTGTCGGGAGGTTAAAGTGCAGGCAATTACAGTGGGGGTTAGACATATAAAACTAATAGGCAAGTGAAAAGCTATAAGGAACTATTTTCCAGGAAACCATAACAGTTAGCAGCCATCTAACCAGTCACATAGCTGTTGTACAAGGAAATCATAAAGGAAAATTTGAGCATGATCAGGATTTATGAAACTGAAAGGTTCTAAAAAATTATTTAAAGAGGCCTCTTTCAAGAAATTGTCTCCATATTTGCCTACAGTGCCATGGGAAAGCCAAAAACATTTTTTAAAATAAAATTCAGACCAATGAAGAAATGAGAAAGACGCTGAACCAGCGACACGCCTGCCTAATTGCAGTTTCTGCTGGGTTCACTGCCTTTAAGCAATCTAATCTGGAGACAGCGCTTCATATTCCTTCATTTTCGTTCATACGTTTAATATACTTTACATTGAAATAAAGTGAAACGCCAACTTGATGCAACTAGGCAATTTTATTGATGTATTCTTAGCTCGACATGTTTCGGGTACATACATTAGATGCATTAGATATTGAGTTGCAGCATATGGTTTTCTGCGTAGGTCGTGTTTACGGTGCGGATGGTGCCGTGTTGTCGCACGGCACTATCCGCACCGTACACATGACCTACACAGCGGCTCTCAGGACCACCACCCGTCCAAAAATTCGGTGCAGAAAACCATATGCTGCAACTCAATATCTAATGCTCCTGATGATGGACGTATGTACCCGAAACATGTAGAGGTAAGAATACATCAATAAAATTACCTAGTTGCAGCAAGCTGGCGGTTCACTTTATTTTATGAGGAAGATGCACGGTCAAACAACCCTCATACTTTAAATTCTTGAGAAATAAGCATTTTATACTAATAGCTTTTCTTCAACATAGCTTTTTCGAAATGTTGTCAACGTTTGAGCCATTGAAGCAGCTATTTGTTGTCCGACATAGCATCAGGGTTTCGAATACTCATTATGGCTGTAATTTTTAAAATAGAGAAAAATTGCCATTGTAGCAACTCTTCTATCATTTCCCACATAAGATCTCACGTGCTTACCTTGAACGGTTCGTTGGTTACATTTGCCATAAATAAACCTACACAGGCTTATCGATATCGCGCAAGTCGACATGTTGTTATTTATGTCACTGTTATTATGTAAAGGACAATTGCGCATCTCTCGAATGCCTTTCGCAATACATAACAGTGCAAGCGCTAACATGTAAGCAAGCAAGCACGTACAGAGGGATTACTGTGCGATACTATAATCTTATCCGTCGTTAAACTTAAGAAAGATAAGAAAAATTAACGATTTAAAAGTAACAAATAAACGTAGCCAATTGTACAGTTCTGTATAATGTTGCAGTCACTATCATGTGACATCATCGCACTCATCAACGTTAAGTCCGAATTCGCCTAATGTAAACTTTTGGTTTATTTTTATTGTCAGATGCACTGTAAGTCACGATGTCATTGTTCTGTTCTGTAGAAGTAATTTATAAAGTATCACGTTCCTGCTGGCTTAACATAAGTTATACAACCCGTCACAAAAAGAGCTCTAAGTACACATTTATTAATGATGGTGATTTAGAATTTGACGGCCAAAGCCTTGGAAACGATTCGTTTTATGTGCGAAAATGTGGAATAAGTTCAGAGTAGAGATAGTGGAGCCTGCTTTTCTTCGAATTCTTCAAATGTTTCACTCTACATGGTGCAGCTAGCAGTACCTATAGGCTACATTAATAATGATAACACACTACTTAGAGTATCAAGTCGGTTTATAATTTCCAGCGGTAGGTAAGGCCCGAATGCTTCATATTTACCCGATATGGCACAAAAGTACGCTACGCCATAACAACGGTAAATATTGAAAACACGTTGTTTGACATGGTTAGTATTTAGGAGTCGTTATTACTATTATTATTATTATCATCATTATCATCATCGTTGTTGTTCTTGTTATTGTTGTTGTTACGTTGTGTTGCGCGAGGATCAGCGTGTACTTCCACACAAGATAAGATCTGACACTAAGATGATACTACGTCTTTCCGATCTCGTAATTTGGAATCGCCGCCATCTTAGTATTTTTGGTGGTTTGAAAATGGAAAATATAGAAATTGGTTGGGCTCCAGTGACGTGATGTTCGTAGGCAGTTAAATGGTAATTCTCGTAGTTTAAAAGTACAATAGGGTCTCGTTTTACGACGGGGTTACGTTCTCGAATATTTGGTTGTATATCGAATCGTCGCAAAACGAGTTCTATTTAAATGGTTTAAATTGAGATAGGTTCATGGGCCAAACAAATTAGCCAAATAATTTTACAGTTTACAATATTTATTTTCGTTATAACATACGATTTTAATTTAATGAATTAGGTATATAGAAAATTACACAGGTAATTGAAAAAAAAATTAATCAAATCACTTTTTATTTCGTTGAAGAAGGCTCAGGCCGTAGTTCAGAAGACATCAAGAAAGAAAGTAACGTTAACTGTTTTGATGTTTTCTTCTTTTCTGTCTTTTTAATGGACGTCATGGGTGGAAAAAATCAAAATCAACTTAAAAGAACTGAACTAAAATAGAAAAAAAAAATGCACATCGAAAAAGAGCTAGAAGCGCACTAAGTAGAGAAAGTACGCGTGAGTTGCGACACGAAGCATCACAAGTCGGGAGTGCTCGGTCCGACTCGACAAGAGTCGTAAAAGTGAATCGTCGTAAAACGAACCGTCGTAAAACGAGATCCTACTGTACAGGCATACAAGCAAGCGGATGAACAATCGGACAAAACGACACCATGTTTTGTGTTTTTAAAAAGGAAAATATTTTAAAATCAGGCTTATCTCTTTTTGTATTCTTGGCCTCAGGTCTAGTCTAAATGCTCAGGATTTCTCTTCGGTTTCTTCAAAGAAGAGGCCTAATTTTGATGTGAATGCAGGTGTATGTAACGCTGCATTTTCTTCGCATTTCGCACGGGTAATTAGCCTAAGATCTTTTTACTTACAGGGAGGGAGGATCATTACATAAGAACCCAAATGAGAGAAATGTAGCATTAACTGATCTGAATGGGTGGTTCATTGTTATATTCTACTATATGCTGACGGATGAATTCAAGAAACACAGAAAATTTATAAACCAGACTTGTAAGTAAGCAGATGAGAGGACGGATATCACCACCTGGCTTGTCTTATTAAAGACAGGTCGAAACTTCTTCCAAAATGAGTTTTCCAGCGAGTGAGATCTAGTGATTCCTCTTTCAATTTTCCGTACCTTCTCATTTCCTTAAGGTAATCCAGTAGCTGTTTACGTCTTCTTCCTCGTCTTCCTATCACTTCTACCCTTCACTCTATTTTTCCTTCAGTAACGTGCTTCAGAAGGCAGTTCCTGCGCAAGATGTGACCAATCCAGTTAGCCTTCCCTGGTTTTATTGTATGGATGATTTTCCTTTCCTACTTGACACTTTTTAATGCCTCTTCATTTTATACAAGATCGGTCCAACCGACATATAGTAGAGGGAGTAGAGGGATGCACTCCACTCCACACACACACACACACACACACACACACACACATATATATATATATATATATATACAATGATGTATCAGTCAAACACAACAAAACCTTATTATGTTAATTACTGTGTTAGGGCAACATGTTTCGATTCTTATAGAAAAATCTTCCGGCCCTTCTAAGATACAGATCCTTACTTAGCAATGTTTAAAATGAAGGTCCTGAAGATGATGCTATAAGAATCGAAACATGTTGCACTAATACAATAATAAACATAATAAGGTTTTGTTGTGTGTGACTTGATACATCACTGTATATTTATATATGTGTTAAACACTTCGGGATGGCAAACATTAAATAAACTCCACACGATGATTACATCAGCAGGACACAGTCTTATCGAATTGGGTCAGTACAAGCACCACGTGTCAAATGTATGACTCAACATTCAGAAACTTTTTTTGTGGAAGGTTTTGTTTACCACGTCAAGGTATGCATGGTGTTAACGTAGGCGTATTTTAGGGGCCCGCATGCACACTACCTGATAACGAGTAAACACATCTGTTTCCTGCTTGAAGTTTAATATGCGACGAAGTTAGTCTGAACCGAACTGACCACGTTTTGACGGTCCCTAAAAAACACCGTGTTACCTTAAGGACACGATTTTGTCTTTAAGTATTGAACCTAACAATGTGTGTGTGTGTGTGCCGTCCAATTTTTGTGGTCGTAGTCATGGTGTTGTGGATGTGTGGAAGCCTGGAAGGAGTAGCAGAGTTATACTAGATCCATATTGGAGATTCTCCTGGCTTGTTGGCGGTGAATTAGACTGAATCAAATGCATCGGGACTGTCAAAAGTTCTTGACCTTTTGATTATGCGCTTGAAAGTTGTGCGCTAATAGAGATAAATGAATGTAACACGATTATCGTTCTTTCCTTCATTTTTGTCTATCCAGTTTGTTTGTAACAAACAAAATGGAATTAGTGCAGGCAGTGTTTATGAAAACGGACAGCAGTCTTCCTTACTGCACGTATGTGTGGCAAGTTTCTCTCCGGTAGTGTGTGCGACAGTTGCTAGGGATTGAAACCATGATCTCTTCTCTGAATAAATAGCTGCTTTCTGAGGCAGAGTTCATCTTGAGAAGCTAGTAGTCTCTCAGCTACTCAAGAAATTACTGCCGTATGCAAGACCGGACGATTCAGTACCGTGTTCACAAAAAACGACCACTTGACCCAGTCCGAAACAGATCAATCCGGTTTACGCGACGTTTGCACACAGCTGTACTAAGATCCACTGTTTTAATGTTGCACAGGGGTTTCAAACAATAAGGCAAGGAACACTGTGAGGCCGAGAAGGATAAATGCTAAATTAGATTTCTACATGGCACACGATTAGCAGATGGTAGACATCAGACCTGCACTTTCCATATTTAAGCATTTAGCCACCTTGCCACATAGACTCGCATCCCGCCTTAAAAGAAATCAGCGGTATCTGTAGCTAGGACGTAATAGCTGGCTTCACACCGGCGTTTGTTGTACATCGCTTGCAAGTCATGTGGTTCTCAATGGATCCAAAGAGATGGAAATCACTGCGGGGGGGGGGGGGGGGGGGGGGGCAAATGATGCCCCTTCCCCCACACACAAACAAC
>Ga0123355_10014401_pt1:0-7500 | contig 12372 bp, 9 predicted proteins | sample TergutEmb28metaG_3_FD_89872 | JGI IMG/M metagenome (GOLD analysis project Ga0123355, IMG submission 89872) | Embiratermes neotenicus P1 segment gut microbial communities from Petit-Saut dam, French Guiana - Emb289 P1 | ecosystem: Host-associated > Arthropoda: Insects > Digestive system >...
CGGGGCCGCGGGGCCAGTTTCCAAGATGGCGTCGCAGCAGGAAAAGGCTTTCTGTGTGCTCCGTTTTGAGGTGTCCAGATCTGTGATTACAGTGCAGCGTGAGTTTCGTGCACTGTAATCACAAATCTGGACACCTCAAAACGGAGCACACAGAAAGTCTTTTCCTGCTGCGACGCCATCTTGGAAACTGACTCCGCGGCCCCGCAGTAAGCATGAGAAGCGAACTGCTGGTAGCGCATGAGAAACTTGGACAGTTGCTGCTGCTGACGGTGTACGTTGTGGCCGTGTAAGGTGACAAATAAATGTCTTGTTAACTTTTGAAACTCCACCATTCTTTTGTGTATATCCTGTATAGTGTATATTATTTGTTTTGATCTGTTCCATAAGATTGTCACTGGAAAAGAAATTACGATTGACTAAAAAGTCTCAAAATAAAATTTAATGACAAACTATTGTTTAGGGTACTGAAATATAAAATTTCGTAACACGTGGGATTTGTTGATCGGACATATTTGTTTAAATTATAATCAGCTTTATGTAATTTGTTATTTGAAACATGTTGTATGTCATCAGATATTTTCTGTCGTAATATTATTCAGCTCGTTCAACCCTACAGCTCATTTTTCGTAAATTTCGGAAAAGAATTCAATGGCTTTTATTATTTGTCACTAGGATATTTCCAATAATTTTAGTGCTTCATGCAGGCTGAGGTTAAAAACATTTTCTGCTTGCGCGGTAGGTAAAACAGATTCAAGACCCAAGTTCAATGTAATGTAATACCGAAAAGAAACGCCTAATAATATCGTCAAATTGCTTTAAAATATTGCCTTCATATTATACATTATATATATATATATATATATATACACACACACACACACACACACACATTTAACCTTTTCGTCGATATCAAATATAAGCAAAAATGAAAGTTCCTCTTCTAATGTCATAGGCGTGCCAACATCGAATAGTAACTGTACGTTAAATTTCCGGATAAAATGCCAAGTACCGTCACATGCTTCAGTAGCGTCACTATGTGGTGACCGTACAAGAATCTGTTCTAACAAGAACCGGCACCACGCTACACTGCTCGCAATTACGTGTGATTTACACGCAAAGGTGTGAACTTGCACATGGATCACGAGCCACTGCGAAAGGCTAAAGCGAATGAAAACTGGCAGCAATAAGGCAGTCAGCCAAGTTTCCGGGCCTCAAGTCATTGTCTGTCTGTTCACGACAAATTAAATATGACTGAATTGTAATGTGCTGAGAATAAAAGCTTAGTGGTATCTGCACAAGCCTTCAAGAAAAACACAAATTTTGATTTCACTAAAATAATAGGAAAAGAAACTTACACGAAGAGCAGCTTGCGATTACCTGTTTCAAACCTGAAACGGGGATTCACAAGCAGGCAGCTGGCTAGTATTAATATCTTACTTGTTGTCACACATGTACTTCAAATAAGAAAAGAATGGACTTCGGAGATCACAGCGTGTAGCCCAACTTCAATTTCTAACCAAATTAAACAAACATTAAGCCACTGCAATACATCCCGGGGCCATAATTTTCAATTTGAACCAATTAGCAGAAACTCAGGATTTCGGACATGAGAAAGTTTGGAGTCTGACAGCCGCCATCAATATGCAGCCTGTTTTCAGATAGTGAAATTAACTGCGCCAATAACCTTGGAAAAGTATAAAACTTCTCTTACTGTAGTATTCCTGAAGAAAGTTAAATGGCAATACGGTGGCAGTGTGAATATTTTCTGCAACTTTCGGTTTTGATAAGGACAACTAGCAAACTACCGGAGTCTTAAAATGCGGTAATGGTATTGGGCGTAAACATGTCTGCATACTGTTTATAAAATGTTATTTGCAGCTCAACAATTACAAACATGGTGACGATGCGAAACTTTGAGGTTACACAAAAATATTTTAATGCATACAGAATGCCTGCTTAAGAAGTATAGGTACTTCCCGAATTACGCAATAGTCAATGTTTCGGAATTCCGGCACAAGTCGAATTTTGCGTATGTCGGAATTCAGTATACATTTGGTCAACAATAACCTATGTCCATCGCCAAAGCAGTCCAACTGATACCCAGACTCCAAAACAATGGACTCTGACCGGCCGCAGCATGATCGTCTGGTCTCCTGTGTTATCGCCCAACAGTATCCTTCTGCCAGCTTCTTCTCATTGTATTTTCACTCACGCATGAAATAAAACCGTATTGGTGTTCAAAAATGCCATTAATGCGCACTTTTTACTTTTTTAAACTTTCGTGAGTATGGAATTGCCTAACTTTAAATTACATAACCCAGGAGTGCCTGTAGTTGCTCAAAAGTTCAATAATAACAACAATAATACTAAGGTTAGACATTTTTGCAATAATTCGGCTGCATGAGTTCTGCTCGAAAATTCTTAATTACTTTTTTGAAGCAAAACACGTAATTAATTGATATAAAGTAACCAGACAAGCTAATGGCAATGAACAATAAGGAGAGGCCTGTCAATGAAGATGTCACATCGCGAAGAATAATGAACTTACGTCTCTGGAGTGCTGAGAAAAATACTTTCCTCTTTACTATTATCTGGGATTCTGACAACTGAAATGTTTCTTTTTAAGCAGGCTTCTTGTTCAAATCTCAAACCAGAATGTCATCGTTAGCCTTCCATGCTTTTCTTGAGTCCCTCCAGGTAGGTAAATGGACCGTACCTTAAATCAGATAAACGTAGCTTCCTTCTGCTTTGTTCCTTTTTATTACTAACAAACCTTCCTGCAATTTTACTCTATACAACCCTAGAAACAGAGTGTCGTTAAATATTCAATAATTAATAAAATGAAAATACATGAAAACACCTTTCAATAAAGCACATATTTCATCACGGTCAATGGACTTCGGGTTCTTTTACGTGTTTGTATGAAAGATAGTCCCCTTTCTGTTCTAGCCGTCCTCGCAACGAAGCATTTGAGACAGGCTAACATCCATAAAAGTCTATGATGAAAATTTCGGAAATATATTTATTTAATAACATAACTCAGTATTTGCAGTACAATTCTAAAATCTGTATTATCAAAATAAATGGCTTGGGCTTCATATTCCATTCAACATTCGCCAAAGTTTAATTAAGAAAAACAGGATTCGAGTCCCAGCTTGTTAATGTATCCTGCAAAAATTTAAATTTCCGTGCTGGTAAAAGTAAAATTAGGCTGATATAGAGTAATACTATTAGTACATCAACACACTGTAAAGTTCAATTAAGAAACTGTAGGGAGGTAACTGACCACTGGAGAGACATAGACGTAGATGGATGGATAATATTAGGAGGGATCTCAAGGAGGTGGGATGTGGGTATATGGACTGAATTGGGCTGGCCCAAGATAGAGACAGGTGGCGGACGCTTGTGAGTGCGGTAATGAACCTTCGGGTTCCGTGAAATTCGGGGAATTACTTGGCTAGCTGCAAACCAGTTAGCTTTTCAAGAAGGACTCTGCACCATGGAGTAAGTAAGTAAGTATAGGGAGGTAACTACATTCTTAATTAAAATAACATCTGTTTTCTTACGGTTGACTACAAAAAAATAATCACCCTCTGATTATACTGGACGGTAAAAGAAGCAAATGGCGGGGATTCGTCGCGAAAGTCAGTTCATGACATCTTTAGTGACAAAACACCTTTCACGTTCATTCACAGAAACTGCAAAATCAATTAACACGTATGTCGTATTCATCGGTATTATGATTTAGAGTCATTCGACAGGGAAGTGTGCATTGCTGTGGGAAATATCAAACATCACCACCAACATATGGTGATAAGCAGATTCACTTCAGCAAATCATGCATACAACAAACACTTTTTCTAATTTCAAAATTTCTCATCTCGACCTGAGCTAAGCAAATAGTCCTCAGAAAATATGCTTTCTAAAAGCGTTGAATTTTGCGAAATCATCAGGAAACAGCTCAACTGCAACAGTATTATGAAGCAAGGACTGTGTACAATGTAAATCAGTGAGTCTAATCGAATACAATGACTTGTCAACAGATGATTTAATTTGGGAGTTTTCGCTTGTTGGCAACAAATGCCACTGAACGTATTTGTATGAGCCAGATTTTTCCCTTTTTCCCAAGTGGTAGTTGTAGACGATAAGATACGTTGTGATCATGTTGGAACAATTTCAATTACCTCATATTTAGGAATTTCATCCCAATACCGTGTTCCAACAAAACTGGCAACGTTTGGTTTTTAGCAATCTACGTGTGCGATGGATTGGTTGCGATGGGCAAATCGCTTTTCGAAGTAGTCTGTATAGGCCGGTTCTGTTACATTCTTCAGGACCTGACTAACGGAAGGCAGATAAATTTTCGACGATCACATCAGATATGCTCTAAAACGTGGATCGAACTTGATTATCGACCAGACATTTTCCGTGAAACGAAAGGTGCTGGTGTGGAAAAGGCAAAAAAGCTCCTAGTTCTTCTACGTCTGTGGCAGAAATCAGAATAAATGTAAAAAGGTAAAGCAATCCCTGTGCAGGCCTGGACAGGCCCTGAGGATCCCAGAAGGTTAAGGTTCCCAGATTTCAAGACAGCAGGAACGTGAAGATGGTAAGTTTGTCAGTCCCTCGCATTGGCCGTCTTAAACCCTCCCACCAAATAGAATATTCCTATTACTCTTTTGTTTTTATTACAACCAGCTAATGCACAAATATATATTGCAATATTTTATCCTTATATAATTTTCACTCCCACATGTTTCGACACTTCTCTGTTATGATCAGGGAGTTCCAAAACTTGTACTTCGTTAACAGACACAGAGGTGTTGAAACATGTAGGAGTGAACATTACAAAAAGAGAAAATATTGTGATATATATTTGTGCATTAGTTGGTTGTAATAAAAACAAAATGTAAAAATGCACCGTACATATATTAAAAAAATCCTAGTACTCATTTCTGTTAGAGGCTGAACTGACCCTAAGGTCATAGTGCGACTGGAAGATATATGTAAATAAAAAATTCCAATCGAGAATCGAAGCAGTCACCTTCCTTTGTAGCGCTGTGCCTCAACCAACTGCACCACCGCGTGCCCCCACAATAAATGTCTGTTCGTTAATTTGTAAGTTACTATTCTTTAACTTTATAACATTATACATCTATGTATATATATATGTATATATTTTCATATATCTTATGCATATTACGTAGAGTGACAGTATGTGCCATTAGCATCATTTCAGCAGGAGGATAAAACGCGCAGTACATACACAGGAGACGGAATTGAGTATGGTTTATATTTAGCAATTTAATAGTGTTTGGGTCCATTTAAGGATACCGAATGTGTATCGTTCTTCATAATTTTACAAGCAGCTAAACAACTGTTACATTAAATGATAAGTTTTAACAGTATTTTACAGAGTCACTGCATAAGTTTAATCTTTAACGTTTTGTTTGTCTTTTCCAAACAGTAACGCTCTATTAAATATGCATAGAAAATTTTAGTGAGAAACTGACGAGGAGACGTGAGTTTAATACTAGGACTCATTTTGAGCTGACAGTTTGTGAAGTTCGGAGGAAGAAACTGATTCAGGATCGTGTCCGATGGTAGGCTTTGGTACTAGCGGTGTTGAAACTTCGGGGTTTTGCTATCAGCGAATTAGTAATACCATATAAATCTCTTTTAAAATACTGTATATTAGCAGCTTACCTAGGTGAGTGCATTAATATTAAGGAAGAGAGTTGCAAATGTGTAATTTTTACTGTGGATTTCCTGTTACTGGTCTGCGTGAAATGTATCACGTTTTACAGTGTAGTCACAAGTAATTACAATACAGTATATTTCCTCTATTATTCTCGAAAGTGATGATTGAACATGATGCGAACTGATTCTTTTATGAACAAAACTGGATAATTAATTAATTATTTAATTACATAATTGTGGGGTGTTATATGTAGGCCTTAACTAAAACATATTCACCATTTGCATCAACTTCAAACGAATGTAACATTTTTTTTTTGTGTATTACACATACACTCGAACACAACTATATTTCACCTAGTAGTACAGTAGGTATACAACTACATGTTTCGGCCCTATACGTTGGCCATCTTCAGGTTGTGATTTAACTTACACAGCAGCTACACAAGATGTGTGGGGTGTTCTTTTAGGGTATTAGTGGTTGGGTGGGGGGAAAGAGATCTCGTTGTTTCAATAACCTTAAAGAACACCCCACACATCTTTTATAGCTGCTCTGTAAGTTAAATAACAACCTAAATATGGCCAACATATAGGGCCGAAACATGTAGTTGTATACTTACAGTACTACAAGGTGAAATATATTTGTGTTCTACTGCATGTGTAATACACAAAAAAAAATTGTTATTGAACCAATACAACGGAGACGACGCATCTCAAAATGCAAATGACTGGTTCACATGTCTGTTCAGCTTCTAACATACCTTGTTGATTGGCCCTGAATATGACTTTGGTAACTGTGTGCATTTCCTACCGCAACATTCAGTAAGACGACATTTATTCTGCAGGGTTCGTCTAAGATTCAATTTGGTTCTCAGAACAAATAAAGATTATAACCTTAGTCATTATGAATCGAATAAATTTCTAATTGAGAAGCAGTAGGTTTTCCGGAAGGCAACAGCCGACAGCTTCTTGATGCCAAGACTCCATGTTTATTGTCATAGGCTACCTGATGTTTCTGCTCTTCTCGAACAGCAAGTCTGATACCTCTCTTTGGGATACTACAGACTTTCGCTTATCTTTCAAACAAGTTTTCACCATTCAAATTACAACTATTTAATTCTTACCATGTAATTACATTATTACTCCTCTCTTATTGACATATCCTCTTCTTTTTGTGGCCCAAGACCTTAATTCGGGAGTAGGCAGCCTCGTTATCGAGGTTTGTAGATAACATACAATTAGACACACACAGCCGTTGAGACTCATGAAAAAGTGATCAGCACGTCGCAGAGGCCGCTACCTGCACAGCACACTAAACAAGAAACACAAGAGACGAACTTCCCAGCTCTGGAGCGGCCACAGACCTATGCCTTAGACCTAAATACAATTTCGACATTATTCAGTACCCCTTATCTTGTTGCACATAGTGTAGGTAATATTAGTAACTTAAGTTCTTATAGTTACGAATTGACTCTTTCATTTACTTGTATTGTTTCTTGACAGTGTCAAATTAGTTTATGGTTAGAATTTGAGAACCTAAAATTAATAGGTTTTAATTAAAATTACTTCCTAGCACCTTCCTGAAAAACATTACCTGAACATACTGAAAATACATATGTCACCAAAATCTGTTATTATTAAACACTTGGCATAATAATTTGACATAAACATAGAGGCCGAATATTTTTCACTAAAATCGAAAGGTGAAGTATTTAGGTTTCTCGATTTTTTACATACAAACAACCTTATCTCTCAGTAATGTCCATTAATCCTAAATAGTAATATTTACACAGACTTTTACATGAT
>Ga0123355_10014402_pt1 | contig 12371 bp, 11 predicted proteins | sample TergutEmb28metaG_3_FD_89872 | JGI IMG/M metagenome (GOLD analysis project Ga0123355, IMG submission 89872) | Embiratermes neotenicus P1 segment gut microbial communities from Petit-Saut dam, French Guiana - Emb289 P1 | ecosystem: Host-associated > Arthropoda: Insects > Digestive system > Gut ...
CCCGGCGATCTCGGCACCAAGGGCGGGCTGAGCACCGACGAGCGTGCGAGGGTCCTGGGCGAGGACGGCACTGCCATTCCGGGACTGTACGCGGCCGGCAACACCAGCGCCCTGGTCATGGGCCGCAGCTACGCGGGGCCGGGCGCCACCATCGGCCCCGCCATGACGTTCGGCTACCTCGCCGCCCTGGACGCCGCGTCGGGCGGCTGAGGGGATTCGTCTGGCCGGGCACGTCAGAATCGTCGCATGGCCGTTGCGCGTTCTATCGGGTTGTTCATCGCTGCCGGGCTCGCCGAGATCGGCGGCGGCTATCTCGTCTGGCGGTGGCTGCGAGAGGGAGCTCCCGCCATCGTCGGCGTCATCGGCGCGGCGGTGCTCGTGCTGTACGGGGTGATCCCGACGCTGCAGCGCAGTCACGACTTCGGTCGGATCTACGCAGCCTACGGCGGGGTGTTCGTGGTCGCCTCGCTGCTGTGGGGCTGGGGAGTCGACGGGAGCCGCCCTGATCGCTACGACGCCATCGGCGCGGTCGTCGTCCTGATCGGCGTCGCCGTGATCTTCTTCGCGCCCAGAAGCTAGCGACTTCCGGAATTGTCGTAGGCGTCCTCTACCGTGGCCCTGTGCCGATGAAGATCAGCGAGGTAATTCGCCTGTTAGAGCGCGATGGTTGGCTGCTCAAACGCACGGCGGGGTCACATCGGCAGTATGTCCATCCGATCAAGCACGGCGTCGTTACCGTCGCGGGCAAACCCAGCGCTACCTTGAAGCCGAAGACTGAGGCGAGCATTCTGAGACAGGCTGGCCTGCGTGGGGAGCAGCAATGAAGGGAGCGGCCGTGCGGGGCTACATCGTGGTGTTCGAGGGGGACGAGGACTCGGGCTTTTCGGCCTACTCGCCCGATCTGCCTGGTGTCGTGGCGGCTGGCACTTCGCGCGCAGAGACAGAGGACCTCATGCTTTCGGCCATGGCCGCGCACATCGCAGCGCTCCGCGAGGCAGGCGAGCCTGTACCGGATCCGTCCGATGCAGAAAGTGTCACGCTGCTCGATCCGGCCCCTGCTTAAGCGTCCGATCATCGTGGCGTCCGCGCGGCCTGTGAGCGTCATCGGGGAGCTGTTCGCCAGCGAGGGCGCCGCTGACTACCTGGGCGAGCCGGTCACCCAGGCCGCGCACATGCTGCAGGCCGCGGCGCTGGCCGAGCGCTCGGGCGCTCCGCCCGCGCAGATCGTGGCGGCGCTGCTCCACGATGTGGGCCACCTGACCGGCGCCCGAAGCGGTCGCGACCTGATGGAGGGCACCGACAACCGGCACGGCGACCAGGGCGCGAGCTGGCTCGCCCAGTGGTTCGGCCCCGAGGTGACCGAGCCTGTCCGGCTGCATGTCGATGCCAAGCGGTACCTGTGCGCCGTCGAGCCGGACTATGTCGGCCGGCTGTCACCGGCTTCGGTGTTCACGCTGGCCGTCCAGGGCGGCCCGATGCGGCCCGGCGAGATCGCCACCTTCGAGGCCAGCCCGTTTGCGAGCGCCGCCTGCCAGGTCCGGCGGTGGGACGACGAGGCCAAGGTCCCGGACGCGCTGGTGCCGCCGTTCGGGCACTACGCGCCGCTGCTGGCGGCGCTGGAGCGGTAGGCCTGCTGCCCAGGCGGCCGCGGCCGGGGGAGCGGCTGCGGCCGCCAACGACCACGTTCCCCGCGTGAGCTTTTTCCGGATCGCCGATACTGAGGCGGGGGCTGGCGTCAGGAAAGGGGGCCTGGGTCTTGATGCGCTATGACCGGGTCGTTGTCAAGCTGAGCGGCGAGGCGCTGGCGGGAGAGGCCGGGTCGGGCGTGGATCCGGCGAGCCTCGCCCGGGTGTCCGGTGAGGTCCTCTCGGTCCGGGAACTCGGCGTCCAGGTCGCTGTCGTGGTAGGCGGGGGCAACTTCTTCCGCGGCCGGATGGCCGAGGGCTGGGGCATCAGCCGGGCCGAGGCGGACAACATCGGCATGCTGGGGACGGTCATGAACGCCCTGATGCTGCGTGGCGCCCTGACCGCGCGGACTGACATCGACATCCGGGTGATGACCGCGGTCCCGATCCAGACCGTGGCCGAGCCGTTCATCCGGCTGCGCGCGATCCGGCACCTGGAACACGGCTCGATCGTGCTGCTGGCAGGCGGCATCGGCCAGCCGTACGTGACGACCGACTACCCCGCCGTGCAGCGCGCCCTCGAACTCGAGGCCGATGCGCTGCTCGTGGCCAAGCGCGGAGTCGACGGCGTCTATGACAGCGATCCCAAGATCAACCCGAACGCCGTGCGGTACGAGCGGCTGACCTACGACGAGGCGCTCGCGGCAGGGGTGAAGGTCATGGACACGAGCGCATTCGTGCTGGCCAACGAGCAGTCCCTCACCATGCACGTGTTCGACGTCGCGGCCGCCGGGGTGATGCGGAAGATCTGCGAGGGCCTGGACCTGGGGACGCGGATCACGGTCAAGGACTGACGCCGGACCCAGGCCGTGCGGATGGCTCACGCCGCTGGCTGCTGTCCGTTTTCCGCCTGGCGCCGCCAGAGCGCCCGGCAGAGCAGCGCCACCAGGCAGGCGCCGATCGCCGAGGAAACCAGCCCGGCGATGTGCGACGTGCTGGCGACCGGCTGGTGGCTGCGGGCGCTCAGCCACAGCCCGGTGCCGAGTTCCGGCGCCACGTAGAGCGACCAGCAGCCGATGGCGAGCAGCCATCCCGGCTGGCGCGCCAGCCAGCGGCTGCTGCGGCCGGCCGGGAGCGGTCGCGCGGTGGCGGTGCGCCAGCTGCGGACGCCGAGACGCACGAGCCCGGCGGTGAGGACTGCCCCGGCGGCCAGCAGCCCGATCCGCACCGCCCAGGTCGCGCCGATGCTCCGGCCCGGATAGCCGAGCGCGACGACGAGGAGCACGACGCACCAGAGGGCGACGGCCGCGACCGCCACGGCGCGCAGGACGCGCTCGCTGAGCGTAGGTTCCCGGTTCATGCTGCGGCGGTTCCTTAATCGCGGTGACGGAGCGCCAGCAATCGGATCATAACCGGCCCACCCGGCCGGGCCGAGCGCCAGGCGCGTGCCGGCGCAGGTAACGGGCCCGTGCTAGGCCGGGCGCCGCCGCGTGCGGACGAGGTCGGCGAGCACGTTCAGGCCGAGCGCGCCAGCCGGGACCAGCGTGACGAGCGCGGGGATCTGGTACCGCCAGGAGAACACGAAGAGGTCCGACACCAGCAGCAGGAACACCGCCGACCCGAAGAACAGCAGGCAGGCCAGCGCGAGCTGACGCGTCCGGGCATCCAGCCGGCGCCGCAGCAAGGCGATCAGCGAGCCAGCCAGGCCGGTGATGGTGAACAGCGCGAGCAGCGGGCCGGGCGCGAAGCCGCCGTCGAGCTGGTAGTGGTGCAGGAAGTCCGCGACCGGCCGCCAGACGGTGGCGGGCCCGCCGCCGTACTGCCGGGTCATGGCGTCGACTTCTGCCCTGGTGGCGTGCGGCGTGAAGTACTGAAACGTCCGCGGGAACTGCCAGCGGGAGATCGGCGGGTCACCGGGCGCAGTGTGCCGGCTCACGGCGTAGAGCTTCAGCACGTCGCGGCCATACCCCTGGAGCACCCGCAGCGGCTGCTGCTTGAGCACAGCCGAGTTGAAGCTCGTGATCGTGGCGTTGACCTCGCCGCGCGGCAGGCTCCGGTAGATCGTCTGGACCGGCGACGCCGGGTTGAACGCCAGCCAGTCATCGCCCTTGGCCTGCTGCGCCGCGGTCGGGCAGATCGCGCGCTCGGTGGCAGTCAGCCTGATGGTGCGGCAGTCCACCACTGCGGCGGTCCGGCCGTACAGGGACGTCACGCCCTGATGCGAGAGCCCGAACAGGCCGGTAGCGAGGAACGAGCCCGTGCTGTAGGCCAGGATCGGCACCGCGAAGGCGACGAACAGCGCAGCGGCCCGGCCGAGGGCGCGCCGCCAGCCGCCGCCAGCCGCGAGCAGGTAGATCATCGCGGGCAGCACCAGCGCCTCGCCCACCTGGGCGACGGTCGCCGAGGTCCCGAGCACCACGCCCGCCGCGACGACCCGCCGCCAGCCTGGGTCGGGCCGCCACAACAGGATCACTAGGCCGGCCACGATCAGCGCCTCGAACCACACGGTGGGCATGATCGTCTGCTCTTGCTGCAGCTGGTAGCCGTCGAGCAGGACCGGGGCGATGGCCAGCGCCGCGAGCCACCGCGAGGTTCCCCGGCGCAGCAGCAGTACGTAGAGCGCGACCGCGATGGCGAGCCCGAGCAGGTGCTGCACTGCGGCGACAGTGTCGAAGTTCGCGACGAACAGGATCGCGCGCAGGGGCGCCTTGTAGCCCTCGGGGTCGTTGCCCATCGAGCTGTCGATGTACTTGACGGAGTCGATGTAGAACAGCGCGGGGCGGTAGGCGAGCAGGGCGAGCACGCGCAGGACCAGGCCGGCTACCAGCAGCGCCGCGGCTAGCCAGTGCCGCCGCACCAGTGATCCGGCGGCGATCCGGCGCCGTGCGGCGGGGTCAGGCGCCGCGGCGGCCGCGTCGGTGCTGGCGGTGGCGGATGAAACGACCCCGTTCCCTCCCAGAACCGTCACCAGGGGGTCGCGGTCAGCTGGTGCGCCCTGGCCCGCCCGTGACTTCTCCGTGGTCATACGCGCCCGGGGGGTACCCATCCCCCGCTGGAGTGCCAGAGGGCCAGGGTGACCGTGACGATCGTCAGCCAGCGGGTCATCCGGTTGCGCGGAACCTGGGTCAGGGCGACCCACGGCAGCGCGGTGTACCAGGCGAACGTCCACGGCGACACGATCACGAACGCGTACGTGAGCGCGAACGGCGTGACGACCTCACGCGGCTGGTCGGCCGAGATCCGCTGGTAGACCAGCCAGGCAACGACAAACAGGCCGATGATGGAGCCGATGCTAATCAGCAGGGCCAGGCTCATGTGGTAGTGCTTGGCGACGGCGTACGGGATCCACCAGGGCGACGGCAGGGATACCCAGCGTGACCCGTCGAACACGGGTTTCAGCGAGTCCAGGCCGTAGAAGCTGTACTCGAGGGCGACCGTAGCCATCGTGACGAGCGTGATCCTGGCGATGCGCAGGTACTCCCGCCGGCGCAGCAGGACCCAGGCCAGACCGAGCGCGACGAGGCCCTCGGTGACCTTCACGCCGCAGCCGATGCCGAGGATCAGGCCGATCGCGACGTCGGACCATACCCCTCTGGTGAGCCTGGCTAGCTGGATCGCCGCGATTGCCGCTGCGGCCACGAACGTGTCGAAGTGCCCGCCGCCGACGAGTTGCTGAATGAGGACCGGGTTCGCGGTCCAGAACAGCGTCGCGCGAACGGGGTCGTCGGAGGTCTTGAGCAGCAGCAGCCCGACGGCGAGGAACATCGCGCCGTTGAGCATCATCAGCACCCAGATGGTCGTCTGAACGCTTCCGCCGCCGATGTGGGCCGCGAAACTCTGGATCCAGGTGGCGAAGGGGCCGTAGACCGAGGGCTGGTGCTGCCATAGCTTGCCGACGACGTCGATGTACGGGGATTTTTGCTGGCTGAGGAATGTGAGGCTGTTGGCCGAGTACGGGTCCCGGCCGAGCGAGGCGATCCGGCCGTAGGCCGCGTAGCTGGCGGTATCTGAGGATCCGACCGGGGTCAGGCAGACCATGATCGTGACCACGATGGTGCTGGCCAGGAGCAGCTTGCGCGGATCCGGGCGCCAGCCCTGGCTCGCCGCCCACAGCATCCCGGCCAGCCCCAGGCAGGCAAGGATGTCGCCGCTGTAAAGGGTTGCCGCAGCGACGATGTCGTGCAGGCCTGGAGCTGCCTTCACCTCGTGCTGGTGGCCGAGCAGCCGCGCCACCAGGTCGGTCAGCGGCAGCCTGACGTTCTGCAGGGTCTCGGCGTTCGGTGCGGTCGCGCCGACGATCATCCCGAGCAGTAGGCCAAGCCCGGCCACGGACACCGCGACCCTGGGGTGCGCGAGCCTGCTCCACGAGAGCTTGCGGATGACCGCGCTCATGAGCCGCTCGATCGGGCCGTGCGGCTCGGCTGGGAGGGTCGGAGCAGCTGCCGGGCCGCTCGGTGCGGGTGGCGCCGTCACGGGGAGGCCGGTGCGCTCAATAACACCCGCCTGGCCTGCAAGGGCGGGCCCGGGGTGACCGTTACCGCTGGCGGGGCTGCTCGCCCCTGAATCCGCCTCCTTGACCGGTCCGGATGGATCGGCAGGGCCGGCGGACACCTGCGTCACGTGGCGCCCACCTCCATCGGGAGACCTGCTTGACCAGCTGCCCGGCCCGCATCGGCGCTTTTCTGGACTCCCCGATACCTTCTTATCGCTCGGCCGACCCTTGGTTGCGGACTGTTGATCAGCCTAGGGCGACCGCAGGTGCGTCCGCGCCGGATTCGTCGGATATCGTACCCGCTACCGAGACCGGAGGGCGCCACCGTCGTGATCACCGGGATCGATGGTACAGGGACCGCTGCGTGATCCAGCTCACCACCGGACCCCGCGGGCCCCGTGGTGGTCTACTGGACGCAGCCAGCCAGGCTCCGGCCATCCGCCCTGGGGTTCGGTGCCGAGGCCGGCCGAGAGCCGCCGGGAGGGTGCGCGACTGTGCCAGCAGATCACCTGAGCGCGGAGCGGCGACGCCGGTTCTGGGACAGGAGTGCAGCGGGCTACGACCGGCAGATGCAGTTCGCCGAGCGCTACTTCCTGGGCGACAGCCGTGCCTGGGTCTGCTCGCAAGCCGCAGGCCGCACGCTGGAGGTCGCCATCGGGACCGGCCTGAACCTGCCGTTCTATCCGGCCGGCGTCCAGCTTGCGGGCGTCGATCTCAGCCCGGCGATGCTCGCGCTGGCTCGCCACCGCGCCGCCGATCTCGGCCGTGCGGTCGATCTTCGCGAGGGTGATGCGCTCGCGCTGCCGTTCCCCGACTCGTCGTTCGACACCGTCGTCTGCACATTCGGGCTGTGCGCCGTTCCCGACGACGGCCGGGCGGTCGCCGAGGCCGTCCGGGTGCTGCGGCCGGGCGGGCTGCTGCTGCTTGCCGACCACGTCGAGGGTGCCGCCTGGCCGGTGCGGGTCATTCAGTGGCTGATCGAGATCGTCAGCGTGCCCCTGCAGGGCGAGCACGCGCTGCGCCGGCCGCTGCGTCACGTCGAGGCTGCGGGCCTGGAGATTACGCGGCGCGAGCGCTTCAAGCTCGGAATCGTCGAGCGGCTAGCCGCGCGGAAGCCAGTCGCGGCATCGTAGCGACCGCGGGCGGCGGAGCGGCTGCCAGCCTCCAACGGGATCGAGTCCTGGCGATGGGTGTGGATTTGCTGTCGCTATGACGACAGCAAATCCACACCCATGAGCCATCCGCAGCGCGTTTACCGGGCCGAAAGTTCATTAACCGGACAAATAGCCGTGGGTGGCGGCTAGCTGTTCACCTGCAACGGGCGATGTGAGCGCCTGCCTCGCGGGAAAGCGTTGATGAATGCGTGCTGTCTGAGCCAGGCGCGCGACGGGGCACCCTGGGCGGCACGCGTGACCGGGGGCTGTCATGCGTAAGGCCGCGATCACCAGCGGCGTGATCGGACTGATCCTGCTGGTTGCCGCTGGGCTGCTGGCCTGGTGGATCACTCCGACCTTCGCTGCGAGGCTGCCGGGCAATTACAACAAGACCCGCACCTACGACGGCACGGTCCACAGCCTCTTCGACCCCGCCGCGCTGGCCGGGGCCAACCCGGCCTCGGCCGTCAGGAAAAACCTGCCCGCAACGCTCACGCAGAATGTGAAGACCGTGCAGACGTCGGGCAACACCGCGCTGATCCAGCAGACCGCGACGATCAAGGCCGCCGGGAGCCAGGTCGGGAGAACCGTCTCGCGCTACGCGGTCAACCGGCAGACCCTGATGGCCACGAGAAGCCACCCCGGCGGCTGGAACGTGACCCCGGCGAGTGGCATCACCGTCAGCTGGCCGCTCGGCGCCAAGAAGCAGACCTACACCGGCTGGGTGTCCCAAACCGAGACGACCACGCCGCTGAGGTACGTGCGGGAGGCGCAGCAGGGCGGCACCGATACGTACGTGTACCAGGCCAACGTGCCGCCGACCCCGATCAAGAACCCGCAGGTGCTCGCGGCGCTGCCGACGTCGCTGCCGACCTCGCTGCTGCCCAGCCTGCTGCACGCCGGGCTCGTCTCGGCGGCCCAGATCGCCGACCTGTCCCGGATCTTCCCCGGCGCGACGTCAATCCCGCTCGGCTACACCTACCAGAACAGGAATACCTACTACGTCTCGCCCGCCAGCGGGCTGGTCGTGAACGTCAACAATAACGAGACGCAGATGGGCGGCGTGAAACTGCCGACCGGCCAGATCGTCCCGTTCATCCCGGTGCTGGATTACAGCTATCACGCCAGCCCGGCCAGCCTGTCGCAGGCCGCCTCGGACGCCAAGAGCAGCAGCAGCGGGATCACGCTCCTCGGCGTCACGCTGCCGATCATCGCGGCGGCGCTCGGATTCCTGCTGCTGGTCCTCGCGGTGCTCCTGTGGATGCGCGGGCGCGCTCGCGGCAAGCCGGTCGAGCGCGAGCACGGCGGTCATCGCGCGCCGAGCCCGGTAGGCCGGGTTAGGTAAGAACCTCGTCGCGTTCTGCGGGCGCGCACCTTTCCGTAGTCGCCGCGCTCGCCATGTTGAGAGGGGAACGGGGAGGCCGGTGATCGCGGCCGTCGTGTCGCGCGCGGCGCTGGCGATCCGCGACACCGCGATCTAGCATTCGCTGATGGCTAAGATCGATCGCCGGGTCCTGGTGTGGGACTGGGTCCTGCGGCGGCAGGGCTCGGTCGCCGGGATGAGTGACGACAAGGTCGTCGCCAGGCAGTCCGTTCGCGTCCCGAGCAACGCGCTGGTGAACCGGATCTTCGGTGCGCTGGCGCCGGGAACCGAGGTACACGACCAGACCATCGGGGGTCCGGCCGGGAACATCCCGGTCCGCGTCTACCGGCCCGCGGATTCACTGGCGGGCGGCCGGCCGCTGATCGTCAACATCCACGGGGGCGGGTTCGTCTTCGGCACGCTGCGCCTCGCCGACTGGATGTGCAGCTCGGTCGCCGTCCGGGTGGGCGCCGTCGTGGTGTCCGTGGACTACCGGCTGGCGCCGCTGCACCCGTTCCCCGCCGCTGTGGACGACTGCTACGCGGCGCTCGTGTGGGCGGCGGACAACGCCGCGGAGCTCGGCGCGGCGACACCCGCGCGCATCGGGGTCATGGGGGAGAGCGCGGGCGGCAACCTGTCGGCGGTGATGTGCCTGCTCGCCCGAGACCGCGGCGGGCCCGTGATCAGCCATCAGGCCCTGCTCTACCCGGCCACCGACATGACCGGCGTTCCGCGGGCTCCGGGGAGGTCGCTCATCATCTCCGGCCCGGATATGCACGCGTACCGGCGGATGTACCTGGGCGACGCGGATCCGGCCGACCCCTGCATCTCCCCGCTGCGCGCCGCGGATCTGAGCGGCCTGCCACCGGCGCTGGTCCAGGTGGCGGAGCACGATCCGCTGCGTGAGGATGGCGTCAGGTACGCGGCGGCGCTGCGGTCCGCCGGGGTACCGGTGCGGCTCACCGAGTACGTGGGCATGCCGCACGGCTACCTGAACTTCCCCGGCATCTGCCGCGCTGCGCCGCAGGCGCTCGCTGAGATCTGCGCGGAACAAGAAGCCGCGCTCGCACAGCCTGCCGCGCCGATACCGGAAGCTGCAGGCTAGCTCACGACCGTCGGCGCTTGCCATGGGTGCCTCGTAGCTATCGCTAGAGCGGTAGCAATCAGGCACCCATGACCGGCACCGCATGAGACGTCAGCGGAGCAAGTCGGCGATGGCGGCGATGGCGGGCTCGATGGCGCGCTCGGCGACTTTGCCGAAACCCAGCACGAGCTGCGGCGGAGTGGTCGCCCGGGTCGAGCGGAAACCGCTCATCCCCTCCAGCCCGACCCCGCGCTCTCGCGCGGCCTCGACCACAGCCTGCTCGTCCGCCGAGTCGGGCAGGTGCGCGACGGCGTGGAACCCAGCCGCGAGACCCGTCAGCCGGACACCGGGAGCATGCCGCTCCAGCGCTCCGGTGAGCGCATCCCGCCGTCCCGCGTAGACCGCCCGCATGCGGCGCAGGTGGCGGTCGTACCGGCCCGATTCCAGCAGCGCGGCGAGCGCGAGCTGGTCGAGGGTGGACGTGCCACGGTCGCTGATCCGCTTCTCGGCCGCGAGGGCCGCGGCCAGTTGCGGGGGCGCGACTATCCAGCCGAGCCGTACCGCCGGCGCCAGTGCCTTACTGGCCGTGCCGATGGTGACGACGCGGTCCGGGGCCAGACCCTGCAGCACGCCGACGGGTTCCCGGTCATACCGGAACTCGGAGTCGTAGTCGTCCTCGATGACGTAGGCGTCGTTCCGGCGCGCCCAGTCGACGAGGGCGTGGCGCCGCTGAGCTGCCATCACGACGCCGGTCGGCGCCTGGTGCGCCGGAGTCACGACGACGCCCTGGGCGCCGCTGGCGGACAGCGCGCCGACGTCGATGCCGTGCTCATCAACCGGCACGTGAACCTCTCGCAGGCCCGTCGTCGCGGCTGCCGCGACAGTCTCGCTGACCTCGGCGGAGCCATAGCCAGGGTCCTCGAATGCGACGCTCTGCACGCCGGACCGCGCTAGCGCCCGCAACACAAGAACGATCCCCTGCGCGAATCCCGTGCTGACGATCAGGTGCGCAGGGTCGGCGGCGGCGGCGCGCACCCGGCCGAGGTAGCCGGCCAGGACAGTGCGGAGGACGGAACTGCCGCGCGAGTCGCCGTAACCCAGGTCGGGAGCTTCGACGTTCGCGCATGCTTCCCTGGTAGCCCAGACCCAGTCCGCGCGCGGGAAGCTCGCGAGATCCGGTACGCCGGCCTGAAAGTCCGCGATCAGCCGGGCCGGCGGCGCCGGGCGAACGGGCTGCTCGGCGCGCGGCGGGTATGCGCCCGCTGCGACCCGGGTCGCCGAGCCGGCCTGGCTGGTCAGGTAACCCTCGGAGAGCAGCTGGCTGTAGCACTCCTGGACCAGGCCGCGCGATACGCCCAGTTCGCTGGCCAGCTCGCGCGATGACGGCAGCCGCTCGCCGCCGGTAAGGCGGCCGTTGCGGATCGCGTCGCGTAGTGCCGCTTCGAGCTGGGATCGCAGGGGCTGCCCGCTGTCACGGTCCAGCTGTACCAGTAACGCGGGGCTCAAACCGGACCACTGAATCGCCACGAAATTGGACCTTATCAGTAGCCCACTTCGGCCGTACGGTCGCTCTCATGAGCACATCGACATGCATCGCGCCGCAGGTCAGCGCGCGCCCCGGCGGCACGCCTGCTGACCATCAGGTGCCTCGGCAGCGCCTCGTGAGCGGACCCCTCGCGCTCGTGTTCCTCGCCGAGTTCTGCGCGCTCACCAGCTTTTCCCTGCCGTTCTCCGTCATGCCGCGGTACGCAGTGGCGGCGGGGGCCAGCAGCGCTGGCGCGGGGCTGGTGACCGCGATGCTTCTGCTGGGCACCGTGGCCGCCGAGCTGGCAGCGCCGGCGCTGATGCGCCGCTTCGGGTACCGGGCGCTGCTGGCGGCCGGCTCTCTCCTGCTCGGCGTTCCGGTCCTAGCGCTGCTGCCCGGCGGCACGCTGGCCGGCATCGTGGCCGTCAGCGCCGTCCGTGGCTTCGGGTTCGGCCTCAGCACCGTGCTGACGAGCACCCTGACGGCAGAGCTGGTGCCAGCCGACCGGCGCGGCGAAGGTTTCGGCCTCTACGGGATCGCCGCCATGGCACCAGAGGTTGTCGCACTGCCGGGCGGCGTCTGGCTCGCCGATCGCGACGGCGTCGCGCCAGTCATCGTCCTGACGGCGGCGAGTGCGCTGATTGCTATCGCACTCCTCCGGTGGCTCCCGGCCACCACGCGCGGCCGCCCAAACGGAGGGAACGGCCTCGCGCGGTCCGGCCAGCCATACGGGCTGCTGGCGAGCCTTCACCGCGGCGGGCAGGCCCGGCCGTTCCTCATCTTCGCGGCGAGCACAGTGGCGGCAGGCGTGATCGCCTCCTTCCTGCCGCTCGCTACCGGAGTGGCGAGCAACATCGTCGTCGCCGCTCTGCTCGTCCAGGCCCTGACGGCCACGATCACACGCTGGTGGGCGGGTCGGGTCGGGGACCGCCACGGGCACGCGCGATTGCTTGTGCCGGCGCTGGTCCTCGCGGCCACGGGCATGGTCGCCATGAGCTGGCTCGGCTCGCCGGCCGCCGTGATCACGGGCATGTGCCTGTTCGGCGCCGGATTCGGAGTCAGCCAGAACGCGACCTTCGCCATGATGATCGACCGCGTGCCACGGGCCGGGGCGGGCACCGCGAGCGC
>Ga0123355_10014403_pt1 | contig 12371 bp, 9 predicted proteins | sample TergutEmb28metaG_3_FD_89872 | JGI IMG/M metagenome (GOLD analysis project Ga0123355, IMG submission 89872) | Embiratermes neotenicus P1 segment gut microbial communities from Petit-Saut dam, French Guiana - Emb289 P1 | ecosystem: Host-associated > Arthropoda: Insects > Digestive system > Gut ...
AATGTTTGTTGTGTTTGAGTTTTGATTTGTGACATTTTCGTGTGTCACAAAGCGATATGTATCGCAGTGCCAAGATGTGTGACAGCGGTCACTGTATCAATGATCAAGTGCTGTATATATTGTTTTATTGGATTGTCCATAATTAAATCACAATTCAAGTATCTTAGTTTATAGTTTTTTCTCACATGTTTCATGCATGTGTACAACTTATTTGTTTGTATATCTGTTTTTTGTGTTTGGTGTTTAGATTACGTAGTTTAACTTTTTGATCCACTTATCACTTCATGTTACAGAATTTCATATGAATGGATGTTTCTACACATAGCCATGTACCTTGCCACTGACAGACACATTCTAAGTGACCTCTATACAATCGTTCACTGGGTACCAGTTTCTTCTTCTAAAAGATAAATAGACGGATTGTCATATATGTTTGTATACACAATCCAGAAGGTATAAACAACTGAGAATGTATAACAGAAAATACGATCCCTTGTTTTTAATAAACTCCCTGTGGATGTTACCTTCAAGCCTAAACACAAAGGAGATGGTACCTAATATGGAGTGTGATTTATGGTCTGTTCTATTGTATTTATTTAGTGCATTTTGTTGGTTAAAATATGGAAATAATACGCAGGCGAATCAGCTAATATAATCAGTGCACAGAATTACCTCAAATGTTAGGCTTCAGTTATATAACTCTCCCTCTGTGTATCTATACATGTAGAGCACGGTCTTTTGCAGTTTCATTTTGTACAGAACTTTTTAAGACACTAAATGTGTAGACATGTAATAACCTTGCCACAACACAGTATGACTCATCACTGCACATGTCCAACATATGTCTGACAGACAATTAGCGCACTTAACATACACCAACTTTGTAACAGGGTGACCACAATCACCTGCCAGTAATTTTATAATTTTTTAACGCTATTCAAACACAAATAATATTACACTCAAAGTCTGGTACAGTTGCAACAATATAGTTATTAAATTCTGCACACCTTGCAGCTGAATCCTCTGGACACCTTCATTTCCTAGCACATAAAGGTCTATTTCTAGGAGTCTAAATTCTAAGGAATTGTGTCACTAAGAGAAATAAGTGGGTCTCATATGCATCGCGAGTTCAATATGGCTACATCTGAAGCCTACAAACAGTCACTACAATTAGACCTGAAAGCAACAATCGCTGTTTGTATCACATAGAATTTTCAATGGGCAAACATTACAAATATTTATTATCCCAAAATGAACATTTAAATGCTAATGTCAAAAATTGTCAATATAGGACTACTAATTTTTTTTTTTTGTATAGAAGTATGGTTCACAAAATATTTGAACAAAGAGACCAATTTTGTAAAGTTTGTATGTCCAATACAACGTCCATAAACTCCAATCAAACAGAGATGAAAGCCTAATGACAGTCACATTAAATACTACCACCAGATCCAGTACATGAAGCTGGGCGGAGTCAGGTTAAGTCCTTGTCAATATCACGAAGGCATATAGAGAAACCAAAGGTAAAGCTCCACTCCTAACCAAGATCCTAAATGGAGACAAGCAGTTAACATAATGTCCCATCTGCTTTCACCTGCAAAGGGGCCCCACTACCCACTGAATAGGGGGCTGGTTCAGCCCCATACTTGGTCTCGATATCTTCGAGAAGCGTAATATCTGCTTCCCTTCCTCGACTTAAAACCAGATTTGTCTACATCATAACCTAGTCCCTACACCAAACAATCTGAAAGAAACGTACCTAAATTCCAAACGAAATTTCTTCCCTTATCTACTGTTACTAACTTCCAGTATCACGTTAACTTGGTGTTTAAATGTGCCTTCAGAAATCGTATTTCTGTCAATTCATTAAACGAAATCACGTAATGTGCTTCACAAAGTTTCACCAGCTTGAATTATCGTCTCAGATCGTCCACAAACCCTGAAGCGTTAAGGTATATTACGAGTTGAAACTATATAAAAACGTTTATCTTTAATGCAACATGCTGGTACCTACATTAAATTACTTCACAGTCACCACGTAAGTTAAGGCACTTAAATCATGATGCCAGCTTTTGTACACCTACGACGAAAAACGTCGCCATGACTATCCTGTTGGTTTGGTCGTTATGAATGTCTGCACGGTAATAACTGAATCACAGATACTGTCTGGGTTTAATCAGTGTAGGTAACTTATGTTTGGCTGAATGTGTAAAAAGATGAAAATAAAAGATTTACCAAATTATCACGCAGGTCACCACGTGGTCTATGAATAAGAGAAAATGGCTGTGCTATCGTTCGAAACAAACACACCTATACCACTATTTTAAAAATATAATTTCTAATTAAAAAAGCCGGAAATTGATCAGTCCATACACACTATTGCCAAACTCATTCTTATCCATTTCGACGCTTTAACTGAAGGACAATGTACCTCGTGTAAGCTGCATAAAGTCAAATAAATTCAGCTTCGAAATCTCCCTTGGAACCCAACGCCGCTTCCTCGTTACGTTTCTGGCATAAAAAAAAAACCGGCGTAACCGAAGCTATTGTTATCACAGATGGTTCTGACCACAGAAAATGGATCAGATACGAGGAACCGACATAATAGACACGAAACAGGTGTCAATGGTACTGTACAATCTACCACCGATAAGCGCCGCTAAAATTCATATGCCATAGAAATATATGATTAGACAGCGCTGATGTGTGATGACTTTATATTGGCACCACATTTTAAAACCATTTCACACTAAATTCACATTCGAAAATCTAATACATTTAAGGTTCAAGAACTTTGACAAATGTTGCATTAGAAATTTTGGGGGGTTTCTTTATATTCAAAAACGCTAATACAAGAGAGAATTTTGTCTTTTTTCTAATTAGAACATTCAATTTATTTTAATATTGTACACAATCCATGGAGTAAAAGCTATTAATTACTCAGACTGCCAGTAAAATCTCTATTACAAAAACCATAGATTGCTTACCTGTTTCACAACACCAACATCCATACTATCCCACGCCAGTTGAAAGGTGTCCACATTCTTACACATATATCCTACTTCTGCAAATTGATTATGACACCTTCCCATCTAAATCTAGGTCTGTGACTCTCAAATGTACTTTTTCTTCAAGTTTTGAGCTAGTTTGTGCTGCTCTGTCACATTTCTCCATTCAAGCTACCTATGTATACAAGGAGCAATATATCACCAAATGACATAGCAAGACACAGATGCAAGAAACTGTAACCTTACAAAAATAATTTTATCACTAAATAAAATTAAAATTTCTGCTGCTACAACAGTAACAGATGCACCTCTGGGACACAAGGCAGATAACCAATTAAAAAAAAAGTACAGTGTCTCAATGGCACTCAGTGCCAGGAACTTTACAGTTCATGTGTTCATTTTCCATTTAAACTGGGAAATTCTGGACTAGATGGACAAATGTCAGCTTTTCAAGAACCCTGCTCCACTGGGAATTTATCTACAAACTTTTTTTGAACTGTAAGCACAGAACATATTCTGCCAAGATGACTTTAACACTGCAGTCCACAGATTCCACAGATGTGCCCCATGTAACATGGTAGGTAATAACTAACTCTGGGATAAACCTGCACCTTTCAACTTCAAGGCACAATAAAAAATGCAGGCAGTTCAGAAGAACCTGTTACAGTGAGGGGCTGAAGGTTCCCCAAGTTCATGTTGAGTCACATTCCACATTAAGCTCCATCTCACATGTAACATAAGAAAACCTAACAGTTTCTATGTTTCCTACTGATTTCAATGCAGCTTCTGAAAACCATCAAGAATTATCACCCCCTTGGCATTATGACAAAGCACTTCATTAGGCTGAAGATGGAGAAGACTGTGTCCACATGTGGAGGGTAGCTGCAAATATATTTAATAAGCAGTGGCAGACAACCAAAAAGGGGTGACTCAATATTTGGTATTGGATGACAATAAACCAGAATGTTGCACAATATTGCTGCATGAATTGGATTTAAATGGATTATTTGGAATGATTTAGGCAATGGAAAATGGTACATTAAACTTGGAAACACAGCAAACAGAGCTGGCAAAGCATAAGCCAGAATTTGTGTGAGTACAGTAGGTCAGATGGGACAAAGTTTCCATAGATGTCTCATGGAAAGGGGAATGAAAGTGTGCAATGAGAGACAGGAATTTTTTATACACGAGAGAGTAGATTATTTAGGATTTATTTATATACATACATACACACACACACATATATACATGTATATATATACACACACATATTTTCATGCTTCCAACTGCTAACTTTAAGTAAGGGCAGATGAACACATGTAACTGTGGAAAAATTGAGAAATAATGCAGATGTTATGGGAAAAAAAAGAAGTATTTAGAAAAAAATTCATTCAACAAACTGTTCGCTATCAAAGTGTATTCCTTGTATGTATGGTTGTGCAATACACACACTTCCCATTCTCTGAGACATCGCCTTCTTAACCTGCATTACCATGTAGTTCCACTGTATACCCCAATGATATGTGTTACGTGTATGTTTCACCTGCATCTTCAGTACCTGAGGTCTGGAGTATGCATCAGAAATTCAAGCAGGAAATATATTTCAAGCAATTAACTGGCTTTAATTTTTATATCGACCAACAAAAGGGAACGTTCTTGGCAGAAAGTGTGATAACACACTTTCACAACAACACAGAATATCAAACTACTGAACATTTCACGCACACCAGAGAATTATTATCTGCCCCTTGCGTTATAGCCTGACAGTGTATTACTTACTAGTGTTGGTTTCCCACCACAAAAAGAAAACTGTAATCAACTATGAAGTGAGACCTGCGATGTTTGGGACTTTACACAGCGTGGAATGGTAATTCTTAACAGCATTGTTCTGCTTGGCCCTTGAAGACCGGACCAGAAGATTGTCCCAAAACACTGATAGCTAACTAGCAATACACGTTGTGTAACATTCCTAGGAGAATGAAGATCTCAATGTCAAACTGCACACAAAATTTCAGTCCATAAATGTCACTGAAAAAAGACCCCTTCAGTAACTTATGTATGGAAGGGAAAATATTTTTAAGAAATTAAGAAATGCACAATTGTACAAACTATCTATTCTATGTACAAGTGATAGAAAGAATACACAGACCGTAGAATTGTGCACTTGTTGGTGTTAACCAGTGTTTTAGTACATCACAATGTATGGAATGAAAAATACATCCAGTATGCCAACAGTGGCAGTACATTGAAATACCACATAATTGGCGATTTATGTTTAGACTTCCATTGGTGCTAAGGGAGGGTGGTGCTGTATCAGGGTTTGACATTATTTTGCTAAGGATTTGTTCAGGTAAGCTGTAAATATATGAAAGTGTATTTTACCTGTTGCCTGTGCAAAAAGAAATTATTAGGGATTGTCAGTGTGGGTTTCGACAAAATGGGTCAATTAATGATTATATAGTTTGCATTTTTCAGATATTTCAGTGGGGTAATGGAAGGGAAGGATGTGTTACCATGAAGCAGTGCACAGAATACAAGGAAGCCTACAATTTAGTTGGGTGGATAGGTCTTGTATAATATTCTTATTGAGTTTCATATCCTCATTAAATGGTAATGCTAATAAAAGTGTCTAAATTAAACCTACAGCAGAGTCTAGGCACACAAAGACATGCACACACGTTTCCTGTAAGAATTGTTTGAAACAAAATGTGCCATTGCCATTCCTTTCCAACTTTCCTTTAGAATGTGCCATTACTGGGGTTTAGGCAGACCAGGAGGGTTTAAAATTAATTGCTACAGATCAGCTAATGTTTTATAATCATCTTAATATATTGGGTGCAAGTATAGTACTATAAAGGGAAATACAGAAGCTTCAGTTTTCCATAATAATGAGATTGGTTTAGAACTAAATTATAAGAAAACTAAGTACATGGTCATGTCTTGAGACCAGCATGCAGTGCAAAATCATGTCTACATATAAATAGGTAATAAATCCATTGAAAGGGTGGAATATTTCAAATATTTGCGAACATCCCTAACAAATCAAAATCCTTGCATGAAGAAAATTAAATGCAGACTGCAGTCAGGGAATGCTTGACATTATTTGGTGCAGAATCTTTTTCTCTTCACTTTGATGTTCAAAATTATAAAGGTCAAGATACGGAAAAATATAATTTTGCCTTTTGTTTTGAATGGGTGTGAAACTTGGTCTCCCATAGTGGGCGAGGGACATAGGCTGTATGTGTTTAGGAATAGGATGCTAAGGAAGATATTTTGGCCTGTGTTGGACGTGGTAATGGGGGAGTGGGGAATATGACATAATGATATATTTTATGATCTGTACTCACCAATTTGCGTCATCAAATCAAGAAAAATGCGATGCCTGAAGCATGCAGCACATATGGGGAAAAGGAGAGGTGCATACAGGATCTTGGTGGGGAGACCCAGGCATCGGTGAGATGATATTAAAATGAATCTTCAAGAAGTGGGGTGGGGGGCATTGACTAGATTGATCTGACTCATGATATGGATAGGTAGGAGGTTCTTGTGAATGCAGTAATGAACCTGTGGGATATGGTTTATGTCACAGTAACATCAGTCTAAAGCTAAAGTGTATTTTCCAAATGCGCAATGTACAAGCACAACTACTGCTGATGAACAATTATTTGTTCGAAACATGTCGACGATAATTTAATTGAAAAAATAAGAAAAGCATGCATATTGTTGGCCTTTCTCATAGGTGTGTATCACAATGCACAGTTCAGAGACTGTAGATTTTGAATAGTTTCTCTTACAAAAATACGTAGGAGTGGTTTGCTATTTGTTGAAGTTTATATGGTGGGCAGATATATTTTCCCTGCACTGTATTGCAGTTAAAAGTGAGAACAGGATTTACCCAAAAATTTAAAAAAATGTTACTACTTTTTGTGACAGTTACAAACATCTCGACTTTGAGAAGCCTGTAGGTGCTGTCATCCATGAGCAACAGCACAGCTACTAATGTGCAAGAAAGATAAAGGCCAAAGAACTCCATACAGAAACTAAAAATTTATTTTCTAATATATGCATCAGTTGTTTCAATCAATAACTGAAATTATTCTTCATAATCTTATTTAGAACATGTTAAATACCATTTACAGAATGTTGTTACCATCCATTCATTTTTTGGTGGAAGAGTGAAAACAGTTTGGTAATCAGTGTGAAAATTAAATGCATAGAAAATGGTTATTAATATAATATAATGAACAGCCATTTTAAAACAATATATATAATATAATATAATATAATATAATATAATATAATATAATGACACATTACAAAACAAAATTTTTTACCTTTCTTGACTGGGTGACAAAACAGGGTGAGACAGCATGCCGGCAGGAACCTTACACTCCTCTCCAGCTATTACACAGACCAGTCAGGGCCATGAAGCTGACTTTCACTGGATGAGGTCAATTGCTTTTGTGCTTTATGCAACGAGACACTTCTTCAATCACTTGATGTATTTTGTGCTTCAAGAAAATTGTTCTATATTATTAAAAATAAAGCGCCAGTCTTTTCAAGCTTTTTGGGGTTATTTTATATGTTCATTATTTCTCCTCCTCCTCCTCTGCCACTACCACAGCCCTTTGTGCACCTTGCCTTCCAATACAGCCCTCTTTGTTCCTTCCATTCTCTAGCCAATGTTCTTGGAACCAAACAGCATTTTACAATTTATATTAATTATTTCAGTGTGTGAGCGATTGTATTTACAAGTTCTACAATTTTTCTACATCTGAATACATGTTGCAGTTACCACGGTCAATAATAAACACTTTCAACAGAAAATCATCATAATTGTGAACTTGAGCCAGCCACAGCCAAACTATTTCAATGTCCTTCTACACAATGTTAATGGATAAACAAAAGATGTAACCTTTCCAAACACCTGACAATATAAAAACATGACAAATACAAGAACAAATACAGTAAAAGAACCACTACACTGTGACTGTGACAACACTGTGAACTCACCCACATTACTTATTACATGTCATAGGTGTCCTTTAATGTGGTCATTCATATGTGCCCCAACCACCTCATCTTCATTTCATCACCCAAGTAATATTGGGTGAGGAAGCTACTCAATATGCAGTTCTCTTCAGTCTCCCAAAACTCCCTCTTAGACCCAGATATCACCCTCAACAACCTATTCTCAAATATCCTCAGCCTACGTTCTTCCCTAAATATGATCAGCCATGTTTCCCACCGATATACAACAACAGGCACAGTATCTTTAGGAATGACATCCCATTGTGATATACGTAGTATGATGATCAATCACAACCACACGTATCAGTTTTTTGTTTTTGCATGTTTTGGCTGTTGTGAAAAGCAAATAATCATCCTAGAGCGCCATATTGAAAATATCATAATGTATTTTTCAATTCCCTTACGATGGTTTTCCACAAATGCCAAAACATGCAGCATGCAATAAACTGATATAAATGTACTTTTCCCCTTGTGGCTGAGCAGGCACAGTAACACTTCTGTATATTATGGCAGTAATTACAAAGACAATGATTCAGCAATGAATGGCAGCAGGCATTTCCTGAAATTAATCTCCTCTTACATTTCTCCACACATGCTCTCTCAATTTGTCACTGCCATCTCCTAATATTTTATCCTTTCCCCAATATCAAAGGATTGAATGGCCATCTGTATGGTGTAATTTTAGTCTGCACACTCACCACATCACACGAATATCTACTGATTTTTATAAACCAATAAACTTAATTAATGGCAGCTAAGAAAGTTTTGTGTTAATTTTCAACTGTTAACTTCACACAGTCAGTACCGACCAGAGCCCATCTTGTTGAAATCAATGGCAAGATGGCCTCTTTTATTTGAGGTTAATAATACTATCATTATATAGTTCATCTTCATATCCTCTAAGTCATAAAGAGTAAAGGTAAATGAAAATTAGAAAGTTCTTGATAAGTAATCTTACCCACTCAATTTGTCTAAAAGATTTTTTGACCTATTTCTGCCAAATCCCTTGATGTATATGCTTCCTAATAATTTGAATGCGAGCGAGCGCGCGCACACACACAACACACACACACACACACTTCCACAATTACACACGTGTCCGGAATATGCAGAATCACAACAATGAATGTGTTGACATTATATCAGGCTACCTTGTTCACTGACTGCCTAACAAAACCAGTCAGTCATATACACATTCAACACTATGCATAGCAGACGTGTTGCCGGAAGACCCTTAAGCCTCAATGCCTTATTACACACATCACAGGTATAAGGCTTCTAACCACGATGCATGGATTGATGTGTTAAAAGGTGGCTCTGTAGCCTGAATGCCATTCCACACATATCTCAAATATAAGGGCTTTCACCAGTATGTATGCGTTGATGTGTTGATAGAATGATCTTTTGAATGAATACCTTATTACACACATAAAACTTATAAGGGTGCTCACCAGTATGTATGCGTTGATGTCTCCTGAGCTTGCTCTGTTCACTGAATGCCTTATCACAAACATTAAAGATATAAGGGCGCTCACCAGTATGGATGTGTTGATGTCTTGTCAGACTGCTCTTTTGACTGAATGCCTTACTACACACATGACATATATAAGGGCGCTCACCACTATGCATGCGTAGATGTTTTGTGAGGCTATACAGCTGGCTGTATGCCCTATTACACACATCACAAATAAAAGGGCGCTCACCAGTATGTATTCGTTGATGTCGTATGAGATGGCTCTTATCACAGAATGGCTTACGACAAATATCACAACTATAAAGGCGCTCACCAGTATGTGTGCGTTGATGTTTTGTCAAACTATTCTTTTGAATGTATACCTTATTACACACATCACAGGTAAAAAGACCCTCATTACTATGAAGGCGTTGATGTGTTATCTGCAGGCTCTTTTCACTGAATGCTTTATTGCACAACTCACACTTATAAGGGCGCTCACCACTGTGTGTGAGTTGATGTCTTATCAGGTGGCTCTGTTGAATGTATGCCTTCTTACACACATCACATATATAAGGACGCTCACCCAAATGTATGCGTTGATGTGGTATCAGATTTCTCTTTCGACTAACAGTCTTATTACACAATTCACATGAATATGTACGGTCACCCCTACACATATCATGTAAATAGCTGCATTCATCATTGCGTACGTTAAGTTGTTCATTCACAGTGTCCTGGTAAAAACACAAAGTTTAAACATAAGGATATATTCTGACAGATAGAAATAACAACTATTTTTATAGCATTGTATACATTAAATAAACAATCAATTGCGTACGAAGGAATGTGATAAATACAACACAGTATTAGAAGACAATTCTTTTTGCATAATCTCTTCTTTAAAAAACACCTGCTTTTACATTTAGGTAACACTTATTGAAAAGTGCTACATGAAATGAATTCTGGAATATTCAACTATCAATGAAAGTTAAAGGTTTTCAAAAATTCTGAGCACAGCAATTAATCAACACGCAACATAAGAGACTGTATGTTGATTTCACAGTTTCTTGTGAATGGATGATTTACATTACATAATATGGACGGGGTTCCACAAATTTTCCAAAATCCTTCAGGCCATTTCAAAAAACTAGGTGTCAACAGTGACATAAAGGAAGTTCATTACATGAAATTTAGGCATTTCCTGGGTGTTGTAGCATACACGATTTGAAAACAACTTCAGTATGTCACTTCACCCTGAGTTGCGAGTTACTTTCATCGCTAGACACTTGAAATGAAGAGCCCAAATGGGTTTTGGAGGCTGTACACATTGAAAACCTAAACTGTTATTATGGAAAAAATTAAACATGACATTCTAAGTGTGTCAAAAACTGTTGCATGATATCAAAGTATGGGCATACTAAAGCCTGCCTAGAAATGGGACTTACAGCCAGAGCCTGGAGGCAAGTGAAGATGTTAGTTATACCTGCAACTGGAAAAGTCTAATATACTCACGCAAAAGGATATTGTCCTAATAGTCTACCGTCCTTCATGTAGAAAATGATGCAAAAATTCGTGACCAGGAACGTAAGGGTTGAAACACAGGGGAACGACCCCTACATCTATAACAATCTGCCTAGAAACCAGGGACGTACACACAAACTGCAGACGGCCAGGTGTTTACACATATACAGGAAGCAGTGTAAAACAGGAAGTTACACTTGTGCTTTCATAGATATTGAGGAAGCTTCTGATAGCACCTCACATGACATAACACATGTTGCCAAATGGCATGGGTTTGGAGAAACACTATAGCAATGCTTTGGCTCCATGCTGGGTGGCAGAAAAATTACAGCAACACTCTCAGGAGAAAAACTGAAGGGATCTGTAGCCAAGTGCTGACCATAGAGGGGCACTTTATCCCACAGCTGTGAAGCCTCGTTGAAGACAAACTCAAAGAGAGAATCAATGGGCATCGCTGTTATACACTGGGGTATGTGCCAAACTCACCAGCGGAAAATTCCCAAATACTGCCTCACAGATCCTTCAGGAGGACTTTAGAATGGAATTCAGTGTTGTGGTAAAATACAGATATCAATCCATCCACAAAACATTCAGCACTCGGATCAATATTTTAGTAACCACGTTACTTAAGACCTGTTAGCAAGACAATGAAATTTTTTCAAAGTGCACGATAACAAATGCATGAACATAAGCGTTCCAAAATAAAATTATGTTCAAATTGGTCACTACTCTGCCCAATCTTCATGTATTGTGTTCCATTCTATTCTTTTCTATTCTAAGAACACATTAAAGGCACTAACAAAGCATTCATAAGCAAAGCACTGTTGCTGACATCTTGTAAACATGAGCAGAAATTCCAATTAAATTCTTCTTTATCATGACTTCCTGCTATAAAACAGCAAGCTGGAATTTACCCACACTTATACCAGGTGGTTCAAATATGACCGGGACTCATTTGTGTGTAAACAAGCCGCACAAGTCCCGGTCATATTTGAACCACCTTGTACAATACGCTCTGCTTAATCAGTGTCTTTAGAACAATCCATCACTGGTCCCCCTACAGAGCCAAAGAAATGCAGTCCACATATTCCAAAAGTACTTCTTCAAAATACATTTCAATATTATCTTTAAATTAATGGCTATGACTTCCAAAAAGTCTCTTCCCTTCAGGATTCAATACAAATTTTAAAGATATATGGCACCAAAAACAAAACACAAAGCAAGAAACAGTTATGCATAATTTCACAATTTAATTTTTGGGGGAATAAATGGTATGAAAGCATGAGCTGCCACCACCTCACACAAACCCCAAAGCCTTACCTCTTGTTCAGTCTTGATTGGTAAAAAAATTAGAG
>Ga0123355_10014404_pt1 | contig 12371 bp, 9 predicted proteins | sample TergutEmb28metaG_3_FD_89872 | JGI IMG/M metagenome (GOLD analysis project Ga0123355, IMG submission 89872) | Embiratermes neotenicus P1 segment gut microbial communities from Petit-Saut dam, French Guiana - Emb289 P1 | ecosystem: Host-associated > Arthropoda: Insects > Digestive system > Gut ...
CCCGGTCCCCGGTGTAGCGTGCTTTAGGGCAATCGCAGGACCCCCCAGGGACCCCCCCCTCCCCCCCCCCCCCCCCCCCCCCCCCCCATACATTGTTTCGGGTAGCAGACAAGAACTATGGATACTGTTGGTTGCGTTAACATTTTAATAATTATTCGTGTAGGAATATATACACAAATTAAATTTCATTATGCACTCTCCTTGACAAGCTAAGTCACTCAGCTAGTCAAGACATTCCCCGCATTTTACGTAATTCAAAGGTTCGTCACAATGCTTAAAAGACCCTGCCAACTGCACCTGTCACAGGCCAAGTCAATCCAGTCCACACCCTTATCATAATAAGGATCCATTTTAACATTATTATCCCATCTTTGTCCAGGTCTTCCAAGTACTCTCTTTCCCCTCACGTTTCCCCACCAAAACCCTGCATGCACCGCCACTCTGCCCCATGCATGCCACATACTCAGCCCATTTCACCCTGTTAGATAAATATCCAGTGAGGAGTAGAGATCTTGAAGCTCATTACATATACTCCTCCAGGCCCCTGTTACTTCATTCCTCTTAGGCCTATACATCATCTTAATTATCTCAAACATGCTCAGCCTATATTCCTCCCTGAATGTGAAAGACCAAGTTTGACACCCTTATAAAACAACAGGCAGAAAAATAATTCTGCATAATCTTTATATTTTTTTGATAAAAACTACAAAAGAGCCAGCACTGAATGATACAAGCATTCTTTGAGTTCAACCTGCTCTTTATTTCTTCATGACTGCAATTTGGATTTGTTACGTTTGTTCCTAAATATTTTAATTCTGCCATACTTCCAAAATATTTATTATATATCTTTGTTTTAATTTTGTGCGCACTCTGTTCACAAGACATGAACTTGTAGTTACTTACCTCAGCATGTTCTTCCAGGCCTGTCTCCTTTTTAGTGGCTACTAAAGCTTCTGTTGTTTGTTGTGCTCGCACCCAATAAACGAACATTAGCATAAACCAGAAGCTCATGTGTACCATTCAATTATAACCTCTCTTGGTTTCTCACAAAGTGGAAAAGTGAATGAATACCTGCTCTAATTCCTCACAGAAACCGTCCTTTGAGTCACCACTTTCATTCTCAGGTGGTGCATACACATTCAAAATCACATTATCAAGCAAGCAGCCTCTCCGCACTATACATAATATCCAATCACCAGCAAATTCCGCTGCTGACATGATTCTCTGATGTATAAAAAATTCCTGTACGCCATCAGTGATTTTCATTTCCCCTTCCACAGTAAAATGTATAATCCTCTGCTTGTTCACCGCTTCCTTTACCACATCTAACCTCACATACTCCCACTAAATCTAATCCATATTTTGCTAATTCTCTAGCCACAGTTTTATGTAACCCTGACCCATACAGGCTTCTCACACACTCACACATTATATATATATTCCTTGCTGTTGGAAGTGCCTATTTAATGCATACTTTAATGAAAATTCTTGTTATAAATACCTCATGGTAATCATTTACCTGGCTACAGACATATGTTCCAATGTGCAATTGCAAAATAAATCGTAACTAAATTTCTCTCAACTTAATAAAACTATCATCATTGCTAGCCCTACTACTAATGCAAATCTATATACTAGGCAAAGTTACAGTTACTTCCAAGTGTTTCTTTGAAGCTTAAATATTTTTGCCAGCTGAACTTCTGAACAGACGATCATAATTGTCTATTCATCTGACTGTATGCCCTGAAAAATATCAAAGTCTGATGTCAGTCACTTCTTCAGGTGTGATCTTTTATCAACTGAGGATGTTCTTAGTAATGGATGCTAGGCAGAAGTTGTGATCTTCCAACATTATATGAACTATCCACATTTTTGTCACGTGTATTTTCAAACATACACACATTCTTGAATACATGGATCCCTAATTCTTGTTAAATATAAGCAAAATATTTTATATCAATAATGACACACACACACAAGTATCCTAACTTACCAATATCACTCTTGTTCACCTCTGTGACTGGCGGAGGCAGCCTTTAGATACAGAGTGTGACTGTAAATATAACATATACACAGCCATGGACAGTCTACAGGGGTTATCCTCCAGCTTGTGGGGAGACTAGACAGGGCACTAATAACCCTTCAGGACGCTACTACATGTTGTTACACAGGACCTAGTCCCTAGTACAACATGTACTCCAGATAATGGTTACAAAGATTTGGTACTTGGTACATCAGCAGTTTCTGTAAGTCAAGTTCACCAACACAGCAGGAGTATCAACAACACACACACTAGAAACAAGGCAAACTTCGACACTGTTATTGAAAAGCATTGCATTCACTTACATCAAGAAACATACACAACGGACAAGCTATACTAGGACAAGCCTCAGCACACAGGATGAACACCGCTGAACAAATGATGACAGGCTGAAGAAAAGAAAACATTAGTAAATCATTACTAGCTGCCTTGTAGATCAGTTCAATATGCAGTTTCAACTTTGATACTGTTACTACACCTTTAAATTAGTACAAATTTAATTTTCATTTCACTCAAAACTGATGGGCAACAGATGTATTCATGTAATTTTCCTACTCTGCATTAAAAAAGCCTCTCAGATACAGCCATTTGTGAATATGTGACAGTACAAATACCACTCTGTCACCCAGAGTTATTAACAATTCTAAGATTCATTTCATGCACCATAATTCAGCTCCATGACTTCAATGTAAATGGTGTTTCAGGAGAAGCCCCACCTTACAAATTTCAGACTGCAAGTCACACAACATACATGACATGTACAACTACATATTTTAGAAATATTACGGAATGTGTACAGAAGATTCAAGTCTTCTGAAAATGTGATGTTGTGTCACTGGACAAGGAGTTTCTGACATTTTAGGAATTGCAGGGCTTTCAATTTCAGGATCAAATAGTCCATGATATATGAACGAATAAATGAATGTGTCTATATTGTAAGTACATACATAACGTTAATATAAAAGTTTAAAATATTAATTGGATATATTCCATTCAGTCATTCAATTTTAGAAATAACTCAAGAACTGTTGCATGACACAGCACTATATTCATATATTAATATGTGGTAGTGGCCAGTTGAAATGTGATGGCACACGCGCAGAAACCAGATTTCATCTTTCGGCAAAACAGATGAGTCCATTTAAATTGGCGGGGGCATCAGTTCAGTCAACTACTGGCAGCCAAGGTGTGCGCATCAGTGGTAGTAATGCTGGATATACCATGTTCTGAGGTAGTGTGAAGGGTACTGGCTACCCACTCCATTCACCAGTTTCCCCTTCACTTCCCCTCTCTGTGTCACTGTGTGCCATCACATTTCAACTGGAGTCTACTACACAGTCTTGTGAACAATCCCGTCGAAACTTCTTCTGTGCTGGTTGTTCCAGTTCTTCATCCAACTCATCATTCTCTACTTCATCTTTATCAGAATCATTATGCATATTTATAGCCTTATTTGCAATTACTATCGTCTTCCCCAGGCGTCGACCAGCTGAAAAAGACAAAGAATGAGGGATGACCATAATATTATAACTAATTTCCTACAGTGCTTCATTTTTTGTTACAGCCGAATGCTAAATGTACTCACCGGCCTTTATTAACAAAAATCTGCAGGCTCTAGTAATGGCACCTTTCGACTGTTCTTCACTGAGCCCAAACAGAAGACCTCTGAAATGTATGGTAAGGAAGCATGTCAAGTATAACAGGTCAGGAGATGTGTGTACATCAAACCTCAGGTGCAGTCACTCAGTCAATGCCTCTAGTTTTCAAATTCAGGAATGCATATTTTCAGTCTTCTCTTATAATAGTGTAATACATGCAAAGCAGACAAGCAAGGACATCAAACACACAATCTGATCAAAATCAGTCCAAGATTCCCAATTTTCAAGATGACACAGCATAAAAACCACTTTTATGAAACCACCTCAAAAACCGTACGCCTACTACTTATGGAAATAGTGTAAAACAAAGAGTTTTCCCTGTACATACCATGAATGTATGTGAGGGAGTGGAAGTATAGCTCAACTCATTCTTAACCTTGGCACTAGATATAGGTGTTTGGTCAGCCTCATGCTCCTGTCAATGTGTTCCTGAAAAAGGAGTCTACAGAACCCACTGAATAGGAGACTGAATGAGTATTCTGGGGAACAAAAAATCTCTTGCCTCTACTAGGATTCAAAGCCCAAGTTTTCCAGCCTGTTGCCTAGTCACTATGTCCACTATGCCAACAGAACAAGTGTACTAAGCATAAATTTTGTGTTCCATTTTTTGCAAATGGGGCTCAAACCTTTTTTGCTCAAATAAATAAATAATACAAAGTCACTTGCACACAAGTTATCCACAGAAATGTCAGAAAATCTTCAAATAAAGGGTCCAAAACTGTTTGATTTTTAAATAAAAGTGAAATGGGTGAACAAAATCTCATGCTACCTCCATTTTCAGGGTTGAAGTTACAAGGATGAGTACAGGTTCAATCTACAGAGGCAGGTGGTTCCTCAGACCTGCTGAGGAGGGGAGAAGTTATGGCCAGTTCCAGGTCAATAGAAATGACGAGCAGGGAATTGTGAAAAGTGGCATTTTATGGGGCAGTGAAGGCACCAAATGTCAGTTACATAATGTTCTTAAGTGGTCACTATCCAAGTGCCACTGAAGGCATCCACACGATCGTGCCATTTGGTTAAAGTGTTCATAAAAATATGGATAGAGCCATGAAATGAAATGAGATATTAGCTTGCATCACTTCAAAGTACACAGTACCTACAAATATGAAAATTTTTCACTCCCCAACACTTAAGTGATATTCACCTTTATAAAGAACAAACACGTATCTACGAGGAGCCCACTTTCCATTTCAGACAACTAATTCAAGTACATTTCTTGTCAAATAAAACAGAAGTATGACTATATTAAACAGCATCCTTTACACAAAACTTCTCAGATGCATATACAAAATTCAGTGCAACAACGGACAAACAGATACTATTCTTAGTGTAGCAAAAATAAAATGTCCACAATTCAGAATGGAAGTGCCATAAAATACCCTATCAAAAAACTTTAAGCTCATGGTTCCGTGCATCGTAATTCAATGTGAATAAAAAATCTAACAGATGCAACAGTATGCAGATATTTATTCACTGCAAAACTACTCTACATGTTTTGGGTGTCACAGCACCCATCATCAGGAGTATCAAAAACTGTACCCACAGCCTCCGGTACAAGTAGTATGACCTGTACCGTAGGCTGCGGGTACAGTTTTTGATACTCCTGATGATTGGTGCTGTGACACCCGAAACATGTAGAGTAGTCTTGCAGTGAATAAATATCTGCATACTGTTGCATTTTTTATTCACATTACCCTATCAAAAGTTCACAAAGGATACAGATTTATCACATCATAGGGTCCTCGAACATGGAACGGACTTGCTGCTCCACTTGAGATAACTATATGCTGAAAACAGAACACATACATACAGTGCAACTTCAAAAGAGGAAAATTCAAGAGATACATATCTTTTAAACCTCTGTGATAAAACATTACACGGAAACGAAACACGATGCATATTACATAATGTTACAACTGGATTATTCACACTGCATAACAATTACTTGTAAAACTGTTACCAATCTGCATGAACAAAATTATTTACATGACTTTCACATTTCTGTTCAGTCTACTGTACTTCCTTATGGAAAATAATGTTCATGAGATCATCATCTGTGTTTAATAGACTGGATTCAAAAAATTCTCATTAGTTTCCAAAACTATTTTGTGTGGAGCAAGACTAGGACATGATAATCACTTCAGTTTCACAAAATTTTATAATGTCCCTGTTAATCATGAAGTATATTTTACTTTCACTAAGGGCATAAACTTTAACAATTTTATAAATAATGGCAACACAAATAACCACAAACTCACCTTTGATTTCCCAAAAGCATGATAGAAGTGTGCCAGTTGAATTATGTTTTTTCTGGCTGTGGAATCTCTAATAGCTGGTGTATACATAATCTCAAAGCTAAGACCACGTTCAACTGCCAAGTTATACATCTTTCTGTTACACTTGACAAGCCCAATGTCATCTGGATCAAAACTTATGAGATCTACATCCATTGTTGAGCAGGCATACTATAAACATGTGAAATAATTCGGCACAATGGTATTTAATATGTATAATTATTATACACATGCTAAAAATAAAATGAGAGACATAATTTCCAATTAAATGGGAATTATGTTAACAAGTGTACAAAATAACATTCTATCAAAATGGAACTGAGTTTGCTATAGGCACACTACCACTTCTGGGGAGTATTTTCTTTAGATCATCTAATTCTATCTATACAATCACCATTTGTAACTTTGTTGTCCTGAAGTGCTCAGCCTGGTAGGTGATCCTCTTACCGGGAAACAGGTGTGGTTCACCGAATCACATGTAGTTTTAGTGATTTTCTTTTTACGTATGTTTTATTTATTCATTTTATTCTTGATATAAAATACTGGAGTGCTATATCCAGTAAAACAACTACATCATTTCTAGGAAATTGACAGTCACTTCTCTGTACTCCCACTTACATCACACACGTATGCGACTGCTTTTGCACTGGATTGCTAGCATCCGTTATCAGCTCCCAACCATTTAGCCGTTTAAATCTCTCCCCTCCTACCTATCACCAACAGTTCTGAACATACATTGACAGATAAACCTACAATGCATGGCCATGAACCGTCCGTAACTGACGCCAGCAATCCTAATAAACAACTATACTAAAAATGATCGGCTACAGCTAGGAACATGCATCGGCTTCTCCCTGACAGGTGCTGTAGAGCAGACACTCCTTACATCTACACCACTGGTCCACAAATTTTCCAAAAATTAAGAAGTCACCTCTAAATTCTAGGCATGAGAAGGGTGACATGTAGCAAGTTGCATACTGAGGACCCACAGTTATAGAGTGACCTGCGAACCTTAGTGTCACCTGATGCTTTCTGCTTGGTGCATGTCAACTGATATATACTACTGTATGTTGGGGGGGGGTCCTGCAATAATTATGCTCAAAATATTAGATGCCTACGCGCAAGATTTGGTCACCGTGATGAGGTGCCATGGTTTTGTGTACTCCTATTCCACTCAAAGAAAGAAACAAAGCTGGACTCCACAACATATATATCTTTCATCTAGACCAGGATTACTATTTACTGCTTTATCTAACAAACTCTACACATTATGTTCTATTTCCATCTACATGAAGACAAAGATAATACCAGCCTCTGATAATGCAATATGACAATATTATTCCTACCTATCACAGGAATATGAACATGTACCTACGTCAGCTATTCTATTTTAACCATGAAAATGAGAAAAGTCAGTTAAAAGGGCAGCAAATGCTACTGCCTGGTACCTGTTACAAAAAAATTACAGCTATCTGAAAACATACCTGAAATGCAACTTGAGTTGTAGGAATAACAGCCAAAATGTTGTACATCTTTGCATTAGCAGACTGACTCTAGGAACAAAAGATAAAATTGTAACATCAATGGAAGAAATTTGAAAATTATTCAAAACAGTGCTTTCAACAGAGGTTGTATCAAAGATTTATGTCTTCTAGTATGACATGCTATGTAACTAATGAATACTTAATGACATTTCTAAGGCATTACAATCCTTCAAAGTGTTGTCAACACTTATGTAACAAACCAACAAATGCACATCACATTTTTTGGTATTATGGGAGGAACAGGTATACACTCAATTCTGTAAAACTTCCACCCCCTATGAGACATATGCAAAACAGGAACTTTTGACAAACTGGTCACATTTAACAGTAACAAACAACATTGGACTCACCAACTGGTGCGCTTGCAGCTGAGTAGATAAAGACACTGTTAGCCGTTCAAATATTTCGAGTTTCCCTTCAAATTCCTGAAAGAGACAAGGAATAACTGCAATAAACAATGCTACAACTTGGATGTTGCCATTAAGAAATGTAATCTCAATGTCATATCAAGTAATTACAGTTACTGTCCACGCACCAGGAGATCATGCCTGCTAGGAATTTGATATAAATGCATACACAAGATTCTGTGGTGAAAGACAAATAGCTGTAAGCAGTCACATAGTGCACTCAATATGTGCCACTTAAAATATCAAAATTTTCAGTTTATGTGCAGTTGTAAAACAATCTGTCACCCCTAACAATAGCAGTCCAGTAGTCCCCACTATAGCCAGTAGTCCCACACCCACACTAGACTCACTCACCCCCTCCTCCAAGGGTATCATCTTGTGGTCCGTAGTCTGTACTAGAAATCTAAACGTATGCCAGATTTCAGAGTGACATAATACAAAAACCAAATGTGTCTTCTACCACACATTTCAAAATTGTGTACGCCTGAAAGAAAGACATACTCATCAGCAAGGCTGTGTCTATTCATACAAAATTACTCAACATACTCTGAATGTATATGATGGTGGGAGACTAAAAATACCAGCCTATCATAACAACAATTTAACATAATGCTCCAACTGAGTTTCATCAAATTTCAACAAAAAGGTTTCAATTTACAATTTGTATGTGACAATATACAACTTGTTTATGGATAACAGAGTGTACTGACTTACCAGTAGTGTCCAACATCCACAACATACACCCAAACATATATTTTTTCACTCTTTATAACATAACTGAAAACATACTAACCCTAATAATATCTTGATTAGCAGGAGGAGGAATCATGTCTCCTTTTTCTTGCACTTCACATTTCTTCTTTTTCTTCTTTGAGTCAAAGGCTGATCCATTGAACGTACTGTTTATTGCTATTGCCCGGTATCCTACTAATGTTCAAAACATAATAACTCACACTGCAATATAGATTTAAACATCAAGACAAACTAAATGATTTGGGTTTACCATAGCTTTTTACACAATAAAGCACCTACGAATGACAATGAAGGATTCCAAGGGTGTTATCTAACACTTTAAGGACTACAAATGTGCCCACACATTCATACATAGACACAGGACTTACCTTCTCTTGTTGTGCCTGCCAATGCTAAGACGCCTAAAAACTCATCTTGTCCAAATGGTGGTCTTCAGGTTTTATAACATATAAGGTGATAAGTTTGTTCTTATATTTTGGAGGAGTATGCTGCGTCCATTATCAGTCTGACTGAAATCTGCTCAGGTGGATGCTGCAATGAATGGGAGGAGATCTGTCAATCATACAGGTTGGTAGCAAGACCTATTCCCCCTTCCCTTTCCATAGCTTTAATTGGCCAAAATCCTTACATCCTTCCTACATAACTGACATATCACCTCCTCCCAACTTAGTGGAGGAAGCAAGTTCCTCTGAAATTCTGGGAAAAAAACTCATCATCCTACATGGTATAAGAGCCTGTAAGACCATCACCTGAACAACACCCACCATAAATACCTGAGAACTCACACCATTTGTCCACCACTAGAACTAAACACAATAAAAAACAGCATCAAACAGTGTTATAGTGTTAATAATTTCATGAAATGGAAGTTTTAGACACACAATAATGGCATAAATATATCCACAAACAGTCAGATCATTTAAAATTTGACTTACTCATAATTTCTTCTTACTTTCAATCTCCTATATCCCAGTAAATCACCATACAGGATTTTTCAATTGTTAACAACACTTGCAAGGTATCCTCCAATATCTGCCAGGCACATTTTGCAATTCTAAATCCTTCATTGACCCTGATATTCATTTATTGTCAATACAGATTTTTGGTGATATAGGTAACTTACATGAAGATACTACAATGCATAAATATAGATATTTGCACACATGCATTCATACAGGATTTAAGACTGAGCCAGCAAGCTCCTCTAAAATGTCAGTAATCACACACCAATCTCTGTGGCATCATAATATGCCCAAGACCTGCACATATTTATAAAACGAAGTATCACTTCTTTGTAAGTGTACAGCCATATATAAACAATTTAATGGAAGTTTTATATCAGCTTGGTTTAAGGTAAAGAAAAATACACACCAAATTTAAATTTGCTAAACATGATCAGCAGAGATTTACTGATACCACATGTCATACAATTATATTATATACGAAGGCCTTGTTTGTCGCCTTTAACAATCCTTGCCAATTTACATCACCCCTTAATTTGTGCTCTCTCATATTATTTAACGTGCTTTAGCTGGTTTATACACATTTATTTAAGCCTTTTTTCTTACATTTTTAAATTTATATTCACATTTTCAGGAATGCAGTTGGGCATAAAACAAGAACAAGTTCTGTAAATTACATCAATGGCACATGATCTCTCCATTACACATTAATTTTGTTCACTTAGTGCAAACAGCGCTTAGCCTTTTGGCGCCGGAATTATTTTTTTCATTTTAGCACACCCTCTAAGTAAAATGTGAATAAAACAGGAACCAAATATGTTAGATTTATGAAACAAACTTCATTTTTAAGAGGAAAAAACGGAGAGTATATACCATATTTAAAATATTCAGTACCTGTATTTGTTGAATAAATATATAAAATGCAGCGTTTAGAGGTTAGTGGTGTGGTACGACCACTATAGTCGTCGTTAGGCGTCAAAGGGTTAAACAGTAGTTATCTTCTCATGCTTCGGAATCTATTAATTCTGCATGAGTTATGTCTCAACTTTATTCACCTATACAAGTATAAATATTAAATTAAGATATAAAGCATGATTTCTCCAGTTATTTTATATAGGTGTAAAACTTAGGCACTCACCCCAAACTGGGGACAACACTGGCTGAGGAACTTTGAAAATAAAGGGCTGAAGATTTCTGAATTTAAGACAAGAGATGTAAATTGAAAATACATAAAAAGGAGCTTCATTAGTCATGCTCTTCATTGAATATCAAGGTTGATATAAGCAAAACATATAGCATGAAAAAGGATGAGATGGAAAAGACACAAAATTTCAATCCAAAACCCAACAGGAGGACACCACCTTGAATATACAAGTGTAAATAAGAGAATACTGAAGTGGATATTAATAAAACAGACACAAAGATAAGCAGTATATTCAGCTGGATCAAAATATGGGTCAGTGGTGGATGCCACTGAACATACCAATGAACAAGCAATATTCATAAAATGATAATTTCTTGTCAAGCTGAGTGGTTATAAAGCTTCCCACGAAAGACTCTGCCTCATACTTTAGGAAGCAGGGAAAAAAATAAGAACACATACTTTGACATTCTGCATGATAACTGCAGCTAATGACACACAGATGCAAACACATACAACAATGCCATGCCATGCATAACAAAATAGGCAATGTGGGTATAATGTAATGTTGTGGCACATTTGTATAATGTTTAAATCTCCTCAGCTATCCTAAGAGTCTAACATCATTTCACTTGAATTTATGTCACCAGCAACAATGATTTCCTAGTATTGTTCATCTAAACACTGTTCATATGGGCATTCAATTACTTGTTCCCTTTGTATTGTTGACCTACATATGTCGCTTCTAGCAACTTAATTATTCAATGTATTGCCATGCAAACACACCAATGCACTTTCTTTCATAGTGTTTTTAAGTTAAAACATTTCATAATGTTAATACTTGCTCGGCTATCCTACAGCGCGATACCATTTCATTTGAAGAATATAATGGCAAAATGATGTCAGCAACAACAACAGCAAAACATCCCTAGGTCTACACATTAAGTGTCAGATATTTTGCCTCATTTTGAATAAACTTCGATTTTCTCTGCACATTTTGCTAAGTTTTCCAATATGAAGTTTCATTAAAATTCATCCAGTGGCAGATGAGGTGATATGTGCGGATACTCAGGGAGAAGTGTCTTGTGCCGGGAACGACTTACAACATGAAGTACTTGGCGTCACATATACAGTGTGTCGCTTAAAGGAGTGCTCACATCACAGAGCATGTTCTAACGTTCAAGTTGTTCTGCGTATCTTATCTTCCTCGAAAAAGCATTTAAGTTCGTACAACACACATGTTAATAATAACTTAGCAGATATTTTCAAATCGGTCGGTTCCGGAATGTGGTGGAACAAGGTTATGGGACTCACGCTTCCAATCCAAAGCAATACATTTACTCACAATTCAACAATGCTTGACACGTATCCTTCAGTGACGTCTTATTCTCTCCAAGCCTAACATTAAAATCACAAAATCCACGCAGTGATGTCATTTTACTGCCTCCAATGCCTCACAATATACCACTTGTCAGTCATGCGGTTCGTATCACCAAACAGCAGACCACGGATTACTCACAAATCGCCACAGGTTTGCTGCGTAAGTGGTCGGAATGTGTTATTATTTTCGC
>Ga0123355_10014405_pt1 | contig 12370 bp, 10 predicted proteins | sample TergutEmb28metaG_3_FD_89872 | JGI IMG/M metagenome (GOLD analysis project Ga0123355, IMG submission 89872) | Embiratermes neotenicus P1 segment gut microbial communities from Petit-Saut dam, French Guiana - Emb289 P1 | ecosystem: Host-associated > Arthropoda: Insects > Digestive system > Gut ...
CTACCAGTCTATGCCGTAACATTCAACACCCACAGCGGAACGGCAGTAGCACCGCAGAATATTCAGCAAGGGCAACTCGCAACGCGCCCCACCGATCCAACCCGCACAGGGTACACCTTTGTAAATTGGTTTACGGCACAAACAGGCGGCGCACCTTTCGATTTCACAGTACCAATAACAGCCACAACGGAAATTCATGCCCAATGGACTGCACTACCAGTCTATGCCGTAGCAGCATTCAACACCCACGGCGGAACGGCAGTAGCACAGCAGAATATTCAGCAAGGGCAGACAGCAACGCGCCCTGCCGACCCAACCCGCACAGGGTACAATTTTGTAAATTGGTTTACGGCACAAACAGGCGGCGTAGCTTTCGACTTCACAGTACCCATTACCGCAGACACAATTATTCATGCAAGATGGACAGTAACACAACAACCAAGCACTCCCGACCCAAGTACCCCCGACTCAAGCACCCCAGACCCAAGCCCAACCGGTGCATGGCTATCCAATAGCAGAGCTACATTTGACATAGCCAGCCCGCAAGACATAACCATAAACTTAAACAGCGGGGATTTCAGTTTTCGCAATATAAGATTCGGGAATGTCGTACTTGTAAGGGATAGGGATTTCACCGTAACCAACAACAGATACACCATAAACGCGGACTTTCTCTCTACCCTTGAATTGGGGCAACGCAGACTAACATTTGAAATGAGCGGCGGCACAAATCTAACTTTCACGATAACGGTAATTGACACCGAACATGTGCCAACAACACCCCCGCAACCGACACCTGACCCAATGCCACAACCCACGCCCGACCCAACGCCGCAACCCACACCCGACCCAATTTTGCAAATCGTGCGAGTGGAATTATCCCAAGCATTAAGGTCAGAACTAACTGAGATTTTAGGCGATGCGTTCTACGACCTTGTTGTTGATATAGTAACTTTGGCGGCTAATGAAGTAAACGGTGGCTTTGTAATAACCGATATTACTTTCTCGTTAGCTGATGAAGTATTAAGCAACACACTCAACAACCAACTGCCCCACATACTGCAAGCACCAAATGCCTACTTTACAATAACCGCCAACCTCTCCGATTTCATTGATGCCGAACTAAACCATCACCGAATAACAACAATCCACAACGGCAGAATCATCGGCGGCAACCTTGATATTAATACAGGGTATTTTACAGTAACAGCAAGCACCACAGGCGAATTTACAATAGCCTATATAGAAACCCTTATGCGTCTTGCCCTGCAAATCGGCTCACCAACTATCCATGACTTAGCAGGGAACGCACCCGCACAATTCATGGATGTAGTGCCGCTGAATCAATACAACAGAACACTAATCCCCATCCGCTTCATAGCCGAAACCCTTGGCGCGGAGGTTAACTGGATTAGTGGCACATCCTACACACCCTCGATTGCCATTATCCTCTTTGACGGACAGACACTTTCCATCCCCATAGGTGAAATGACACCCGAACTGCAAGCCCTCGGCATGGACATACCCGCACAAGTTATGGGCGGCAGGACAATGGTTCCTCTACGTTTCGTTAGTGAGTTTTTCGGTGCAGTTGTGACATGGGATGCTGAAACACAGGGCATAGAGATTATAATGGATTCCGTAAGCCACACCTATACTCCAGCCCCCAGCCCAAACACAGGCGCAAGCCATATCACCACCGTCGCCTACATTGACCGCTCGGCAATTGAAGCCATTGAACGGGTATTGCGTAAGTATGAAAAGTAGTCAATAGTCTTCGCGCTCGTGATGAAATTTTTCATAAACTATTTGTGTCAATGCGGCATATAAAAAAACGTTTCGTCTAATTTTGACGAAACGTTTTTTTTGAGAATTCTTTCATATGATGTCAAAACAACCCATTGCATATCAGAGATTTTTATCGAAATTCGATAAAAATATATTGACATTCTTAACATTAGAAATTATACTAATAAAAAAATCCATATGTAGGGATTGAACTCTGTCAGACCAACTCTGGCCAATAAGTATTTCATTGAGAAGGTGCATATTTTGCAAAATAAATTCCATGATTTAATAGACAAGTATACTTTGCAATTGGAAATAGACAATAAAACATTCAATACAATAGGTTATGTTAGAATTGTGTTTGTGATAATTATGGCTGTGTGTGTATTTTTTTTGTTTTCTAACTGGTTTTCCATAGAAATTTTTTTGTTGTCTTTAGTTGTATTTGTGATTAATATTGTTTTTTGGATATACCACTACAAGCTAGATGATAAAATAAAATATGGCAAGGGAATAGTAGCAATTTGCAATGAGCATATCAGTAGAATCACAGGAAAATGGAGAAGTTTTCAAGATAACGGAGATGAATTTGTTGACGAATCCCATCCATATGCTTGTAATTTGGACATAGTAGGAGCAAAATCATTTTTTCAATATCTTAACACAACTCATACTTGGCATGGGAGACAAAGATTTGCTAGTGATTTAACTAACCCTACCTATGATATCTCTAAACTGCAAGAGCGGCAAAAAGCCATCCAAGAACTCAGCCAAAACATTGAATTTACGAGTACCATCCAATATTATCTATCCCATATCAAAACAAGTAGCATAGAGGTTCAATTAGCTAATGAACTATCTGACAGCCAGTCTTTTTTGAGACACCGAGTAATCGGATATATTATCCGTTATGGTTCGATTATCTCATGCGCATTGTTTTTATCAGGTTTAATAATGCAACACTGGTGGTTAGGATTAGCAGGATTTCTTATGACCATTGTTCAGTCAATTATATGCTTAAAAGGAAGACAGTTTAATCCCATTAAATATTTAGGTGTAATGAACCATATATCTTATAAAGAATTGAACAAATATGTAACAGCGATGAATTTTATAATAAATCATGAATTTTCTACTAGAGAGTTGAATCGTATAAAATCCCAACTTCATGAGGCATTAATGGCGGTGAAGTCTTTGGAAAAAATAAGTAATATGTTAAATTTTAAGTACAACCCTATTTTGTATTTTTTCCTCAAATATTTTTTGTCATGGGATAATCGAGTTGCTCTTATGTTGGAAGAATGGAAATATAAATATCATTGTCAGGGAGGGGTGTGGCTTGATGTTATTGGTGAATTTGAAAGTTTAGTTAGTTTTTCACATTTTCCAAATGTTTGTAAAAACACCATTTTGCCTGATATTATAGAAAGTGACAAAAACATTATTAAAGCTGATAATCTAGGACACCCTTTAATCCCTAATATAAACAGGGTGGGCAATGATATTTGCATGGAAAATGAAATATTTATAATAAGCGGTTCAAATATGTCCGGTAAAACTACTTTTATGCGTACCGTTGGTTGTAACTTGGTATTAGCACGTGCTGGTAGTTTCGTATGTGCTGATAAAATGGTCTGCACATTTTTTGATGTTTTTACTAGTATGAGAATAAATGACAGCCTTGATCAAGGGGTATCTACGTTTTATGCAGAGTTAAAGCGAATAAAACGGATTATTGAAATGGCACAGTGTGAAGACCAGCGATTGATTTTTTTAATTGATGAAATTTTTAAGGGCACAAATTCTGCTGATAGGTTAATGGGGGCAGAAGCCGTAATAAAACAGTTAAACACCCTTGGGGTTGTAGGAATGATTTCTACCCATGATTTAGAACTATGTAATTTAGCAAGCATACATAGTCGAATAAAAAACTATAGTTTTACAGAATTATATCAAAATGATAGTGCTTGTTTTGACTATAAAATAAAGAAAGGTTCGTCAAAAGCGACCAATGCTAAGTTTTTAATGGAGATGTTGGGGTTAGGGACTGCACAGGACTGAATCACTAGTTTCAGGAGCGTTCACAAAATCATGATTTTGTGAATACTCTTTTTTTGTCTAGCATTGACTTTGGATTTACATTTGCTGAGAACTATATTGGAGTTGTATAAACTATTTATGCTGATGTAGCATGTTGAAAGGCGTTTCGTCAAAATTAGACGAAACGCCTTTTATTTGTTTTTTTGCAAAGTTTAACCTTCATGAAATCTGTTTGCGGACTCAATGATGTTTTGTTTCAATGTATACAATTCATCAAGATTTTCAAAGTTAACCAATGTGGTTTTATTATTTGACGCTGGGAGGATTAAACTGTTCACCCTTCCACCTAACTTCACGCGACAAATCCATTTTCTCACATTACCGTCAAGTAAAATAGCCATATACGATTCTGTGTTTTTATAAGTGATACTAGCTAACGGAATAAAATCAGCAAGCATACTCTTTATTATGTAGAAGGCTTGTAGTTTATCTTCTGACATGACAATCTGTTTTTGTTCAACATCAGATACTTCTGCTACTTCAGTGTTTGTCAAAGTCTCAGATGTAATAGATTCACGCTCTGAGTCAAGCGCGTTTTTTAACCTGTCACTAATTAACTCATTTATATATTGAGCAAATGCTTTCTTAATTATTATCCTAAAATCATCAACCACACGTTGTGTTTTCGTACCACCATATATATCACTAATAATCAGTTTTACAAATGGGTCGGTGGGGTTATTGAGTTCGTTTATGATTCGCCGTTTCGTGCTATTGGTATATTTCATTTCGGAGGCAGAATCGAATATCTTGCCTTCGTCAAATTTTTCTTTGGAAAACTTCCACAATTCTTGAATTTGAATATCTTTTAGTTCAAGCATATTTACTTCAAGAAACGGTTTCTCGTCCATTTTGTTTGGTTCATCTAAGTCCGTGAAAAATCTGTAGAACACACCATTTGTTAGAATTGCAAATTTGGCTTTTGTAACTGAAAAGTATCGGTATAGTTGACCGTCATGTTTTTCCAATTCTTCGCCACACCATTTTGCTTCTATTAGGATTGTTGGAGAGTTATTTGTTAAAATAGCATAATCAACTTTTTCTCCTTTTTTTGTGCCTACATCGGCAACATATTCAGGGACGAATTCAGAAGGGTCATAAACATCATATCCCAGTATTTTAATTAAAGGTACTATAAACGACATTTTTGTCGCTTCTTCAGTAAGAATACCATTTTTTGTTGAATCAATACGTTTTGACAAGTTTTTCAAATTGGATGTAAATTCTTCATTGGTCACGATTCTATTTCCTCCTTCAGATTCGTCAAGTATACATATACTCGAACAAATGACATTAACATTATTTGTAAGTGGTCTCTTTTGTCAGATTTTTCGTCATTGTTTGGGGCTTGTCATCACCATTCTACATTCCCTACAATATTCCGATAATAAGCAAAATAAAGTATATTGTCAAGGTCTCAGTGAAACTTTATTTATATAGTAGAAGAATCTCTAATAAATTTCCAAAACAACCCATTGCATATCAGAAATTTTTTATCGAAATTCGATAAAAATATATTGACATTCACGAGACTAGAATTTATACTAGTAAAAATTCCATATGGAGGGACTGAAAAAATGAAGGAGCCATTGGTAAGCCGAATCTTAAAATATGCTTTGTACACAGTTTTTGTGGTAGGAATACTGATTACAATTACACTGCCATATATGCTGGACACTTATTCTTATATTTTTAATGATACGTTATCCAAGCCATATGGTGCGCTATCCGTACCATCCGGGTATAGAGGATTTATACTAGTTTTTCTGCGGGTGGTGGCAGTGCCAGGCTTATGGATTGTGCTTGAAATGATTGGTATGTTGCGTTCCATTCCAAAAGACCCTTTTGTAAAACGCAATGTACAGGCACTTAACCGGATTGGCATAATTTTTTTACTGTTATCAACCGCATTTTTCTTCAAATGCCTGTGGTACATAACCTTTCTGACGCTAGTATGTGCCTTGTTTTTCATAGGGAGTGGCCTTTTTGCATTTACATTGGCAACGTTAATCCGTCAATCAATTGTTTTTCGTGAAGAAAACGAGTTGACAATTTGAAGCCAAAGTTGAGGCTAAAGCAAAAAGGCGCGAGGAAGCTTGTAACGAAGGGGTGTGTAGGCAAATTGATAGTGATTAATCTGGATGTAATGATGGCCAAGAGAAAAATTGGCCTAACCGAATTGGCCGAACGGATTGATTTAACTCAAGCAAATTTGTCAATCCTAAAAAATGGGAAAGGTAAAGCCATACGTTTTTCAACGCTAAATCGGCTTTGCAAAGCACTGGACTGCCAACCTGGCGATATTTTGGAATATATGGAGGGTGAAGATGATGTATGATAATGGGAAAATTATTCATGAAATAGCAAAAAAGGATGCTCCGCGCGACAACGCGCCAATAGAAAATTCCAGACCAGCAGTAACAAAAAAAGAAATAATAAAAAGAGAAGTTAGCCGTGCTGAAAAAATATTGCTTCCTGTCGCGCTTTTAGTTGCGGTTTTATATGACAGGATTATAATTTATGGATTTATACAATATGGATGGTGGAGCTGTAACTGTTGTCCTCAGCCATATGTATTTTCTGCCGCCTTTTGGCTGTGTTATTTGGTGATTTTTTATGTGTTTTATTGGAAACGTTTGCGGGAAAATTATGTGTTATGGTTTGTAGCGGCGGGTAGTGTGGCATTATGTCTGTGGAGTTTTATTCCATCTTTTAATAGTAGCGAATTTGCGGTTATAACATTTTTCGTTATTCCAGGTGTACTAATGGCACATGCTCAATGGCTGGCAGGGGGCTTTACCCTTAAAAAAAATGATGGTATTGCTGTCGCATGGGTTTTAGGATGGTTAGTAAAACCTTTTTCAGGGATAAGTGCCCTTGTTGAGGCAACAACTTCTGTGGCATCTGAAAGTAGCAAGGCAATGGTCAAACGTGTGGTACTTGGATTAGTGCTTGCTTCCGTATTATTAATTGTAATTGTCCCGCTACTTATGGGTGCCGACCGGGTTTTTGGGTACTATGTTGGACAATTGTTGCAAGGCTGGAATATAGCCTCCTTTATTGGACATGGGATTGTTATTACAGTTGCATTTGGCTTGTTTTATTCTTTCTTGTGGAATGTGGGCTATGGGGAAAATAAACCCTACACTATATCGGACACTTGGAAAATTGACACTGTTATTTCTGGTATTGCGTTGGGCGCGACAATGTTGGTTTATGGGTTGTTTTGCTTAGTGCAGTTCACATATTTGTTTGCGCGGGCAGGTTTGCCTGCTGGTATGACTTATTCTGAATATGCGCGGGAGGGTTTTGCCCAAACTGTAGCGGTATGTGCTATTAACCTATTGATGTTTGGCGTATTTTTGAGATTTGGCGAAGAAAAGAAATTCTTTACAGGGATGCTAGGCGGTTTGCTGGCATTAACAGGGATTATGCTGATATCAGGGGCAGTTAGGCTAAATCTTTATATTAGCGTATTTGGAATGACATGGTTAAGATTGCTATCCGCATGGTTTATTATTTATCTTGCAGTTGTAATTGGGTTATGCGCTTTTCGTCTGTATAAGAAAGAGTTTCCTTGGGTTGTATTAAGTGGCTTAGTGCTGTTAGCGTGGTATGTTGTACTTGGATACTTAAATCCAGATGGTTTTATTTCTTGGTACAATAGCGTGGGAGCGTTTTCTTCTCTTGTAGGCTGATTCGATTGAGTTTGGAGAGATATCTTGACTAAGAAAGAACTTGCAATAGGAGCGGCAATCGTATCATGTATAATATCCCTCGCTGGAGTAGCATGTATTATTTTTGCGGATAATATCGGAATCCTTTTTTTCAATATTCCGCAATCAGATACCGCAAGAATAGTGGAAGAACTCACTAGTTCGTTACACACAGCTGATAGAACGGCCGGAAGCCTCATTACGGTTATGAGCGGCTTGAGCTTGATTATATGTTTTTACGCTTTGAAAAGGATGTCTAATTTCCATGATGAATTTAGCGCGTTTACCATAATAGTGATAAGTATTTCGTCTGTAGTGTTTTTCATTGGGACGCTAAGTGCTAGACTATGGGCGTCGGGAAGGATGAGTGGAAATCGCCGTGTTCAGGCCAGGAATCTTATACTGTGGTCGGAAGGCGGACTAAGAATAGATGCAGTTGAACGGCTTGCAGAATCTGTGGCTTGGAGGTTCAGTTGGTCTGGGGGGCTTATTACTATTGTTGGTGTTTTATGTTTTATTGTTTGCTGTCTCGTCTTGTATTATGAATTTTGTAAGGATGATAAACAGTTTGTTGATGATTATATGGTAAACGATTAATTCCATCTTCATCTTGGTTAACTAATGTGAATAACGCATAAAACCCGTTGGATGCTATAAAACATCTAACGGGTTTTTCTATTCTATTTACCCGATTTTTCGCTCTTAGGTATAAAAATTCTCCAAAAAAATATAGCCTTTGGAGCCAAAATAGTTTATTCTAATTTTGCAAAGAACTGGTTAAGGAGATGTGAAAAATGTTACCATCACTTGGAATTGATGTATGGAAAGAAGAAACTTTATCTAATCTAACGGCGAAAATAATGAGTATCGCGCCTAATCCGCTTATACTTATTGATGGCAAGGGGGGTTCCGGCAAGACATCTTTTGCAGTAAAACTTGCTGATAATTTGAATGCGAGTATAGTTACCACAGACGATGTATGTTGGTATGCAGACCCTATACATTGGGATGATGAAATGTTAAATGGCATAGTTAAGCCTTGGCTTGATGGAAAGAATGTCGCTTATACTCCATCAGGTTGGATTAAGGAAAATCGTATCGGATTTATTGAAGCTGACCCAAACAAGGCACTAATTATTGAAGGGAACGGAGCTTGTAGAAAAACGTTGCGCGAATTTGCTACATACTCTATTTGGATAGACACAGAACCAGAGCTTTCCAGAATGCGAGTAATCCAACGTGACCTTGCCAATGGAGAAAATGGCGGGACACTTGAGTCTGTAACCGAATTTACAGATTGGTGGGATTCCTTGGTTGACCCCTTTCTCTTAGAGGAAGAAGCCTGGAAGTATACAGATATAATTGTTAGCGGCTCTCAGTCTGATTTGATTTCCAATATCATATTGATTTATGTTCCTGATAACCCCGCTTAATAAGTGAATGTATCCAATACAAACATTTTGAAACAAAGAAATTGATGATGAGGTGTGGAATGATAATGGAGATTATAAGGGTTGATAAAGAGAACTATCATATGTTTGATGATATGATTTTTTATCGTGAACACGGTCGTTATAAAAGTAACAATGAGTCAATGGAAGTGCAGGATTTTACATTGTATTACAAAGCATTAGAAATGCAGACATTTTATGTTTTCGCCGCTCAGTTAGAGGGGAAATTTTTAGGATACATTTTCCTAAATTATCTTCCTAAGATTGGTACTACAAACGGGAGGGGTTGGCTATTTGTTGATGATTTATGGGTCAACCCTCAATATAGGCGAAAAGGCATAGCTCTTTTACTTATGAAGAAAGCGGATACTCTTTCAAAAGAACTAAACACTTCAGGTTTAAGGCTTTATGTGAATACTGATAATACTGGTGGAGTTGCTTTTTATGAAATGTGTGGCTATAAACAAAAATTTGGCACAAGTATGCTTATGCAGAAAGAATGGTAATTGTTGTAATATGCGTCACTAATGCTAAGGAGGATGATATTTATGGACTTGGCATGTCCAGTATGTGAATGCGGAGAGTCTTGCACTGCAACTACAACAGAATGTGGCAATTGTGGCTATACAGACCCTATGGGAATTGCTCGCGAATACGCAACTCTTGAAGAAGGCCAACATTATTTGGAAACCATAATAAAGCCTCATCGCCGTGAATGGGAGTTTCGTAAAAGGGAAGCGGAGCTGTTAGAACTTATCGCCCAAAAAGATAAAATAATCGAGGAATTTCAGAAAAACCACAATGCCAACGAATACTTTCAAAAAGGTGAAAATTATCGATTTGGTAAAGATGGTGTAACACAAGATTATATTCAAGCAGTTGAGTGGTATCGCAAAGCGGCTGAACAAGGGCATAGTGGGGCGCAGTATATGTTGGGTAACATGTATTACTTTGGAGAGGGCGTTTCTGAGAACCTCGCAGAGGCGGCTGAGTGGTATCGCAAAGCAGCTGAACAAGGTCATAGTATGGCACAGTATTATTTAGGTAATATGTATTACCTTGGGGAAGGCGTTTCTGAGAACTTTACTAAGGCAGTTGAGTGGTATCGCAAAGCGGCTGAACAAGGGCGTAGTGAGGCGCAGTATGGTTTAGGTAGCAGGTATTACCTTGGGGAAGGCGTTTCTGAGAACCTAACAGAAGCGGCTGAATGGTATCGCAAAGCAGCTGAACAAGGGCATAGCAGGGCGCAGTTTAATTTAGGTGTCATGTATAATAATGGGGAAGGCGTTTCCAAGAATCTCACAATGGCAGTTGAATGGTATCGCAAAGCGGCTGAGCAAGGGCATAGCTGGGCGCAGTTTAATTTAGGTATCATGTATCACAATGGTGAAGGCGTTTCCAAGAACCTCACAGAAGCGGCTGAATGGTATCGCAAAGCGGCTGAACAAGGAGATAGCGATGCGCAGAATAGTTTAGGTATCATGTATGAAAATGGGGAAGGCGTTTCCAAGAGTCTCGTAATGGCAGTTGAATTGTATCGCAAAGCGGCTGAACAAGGATTGAGCCATGCGCAACATAATTTAGGTGACATGTATTATTATGGAAAAGGTGTTTCCAAGAACCTCTCAGAGGCGGCTGAATGGTTCCGTAAAGCGGCTGAACAAGGGTATAGCGAGGCGCAGTACTGGTTAGGTTACATGTATCACTATGGAAAAGGCGTTTCCAAGAACCTCACAGAGGCGGCTAAATGGTATCGTAAAGCGGTTGAGCAAGGGCATAGCGGTGCGCAAAAAGAATTAAAAAAGCTGAAGTAAGAAAAGCGATTAAAAAAATTTATAAATTGCAGTAGGAAATGGAATTAACAACCTACTGCTTTTTTTAGTACTTTCCATATGTTTATGCCTAAATGAAAATATTAAGACCGTGAAGCTATGTACTGACACATCAGCTTCCAGCCAACAGTTGATATCGCAATGTTTTACAATTAGAATTGACAAACGACAAAAAAACTGTTATTTTTTTGAAATCAAGTGAGATGTTCATGATTAAAATGTAGCATTATGCACTACTAATGCCAAGGAGAATGATTTTTATGAACTTGACATGTCCAGTATGTGAATGCGGAGAGTTTCAGAAACCCCACAACGCCAACGAATGCTTTCAAAAAGGTGAAAATTATCGGTTAGGCGTAGGTGGTGTATCACAAGACTCTGTTCAAGCAGTTGAATGGTATCGCAAAGCGGCTGAACAAGGGCATAGTGAGGCGCAGTATGGTTTAGGTAACATGTATTACCTTGGAAAAGGCGTTTCCGAGAACTTTACAAATGCAGCTGAGTGGTATCACAAAGCAGCTGAACAAGGGCATAGCGAGGCACAGTGTAGTTTAGGTGTCCTGTATTACGATGGAGAAGGCGTTTCCCAAAACCCCATAGAAGCAGTTGAATGGTACCGCAAAGCGGCTGCACAAGGGTTAAGCCAGGCGCAGTTTCTTTTAGGTTGCATGTATTACAATGGGGAAGGCGTTTCAAAGAATCTCACAGAGGCAGCTGAATGGTGTCGTAAAGCAGCTGAACAAGGGCTGAGCACAGCACAGTATAATTTAGGTATCATGTATAAAAATGGGAAAGGCGTTTCCGAGAACTTCACTAAGGCGGCTGAGTGGTATCGCAAAGCGGCTGAACAAGGGCATAGTGAGGCACAGTGTGAGTTAGGTTTCATGTATTACAAAGGAAAAGGCGTTTCCAAGAACTTCACAGAGGCGGTTAAGTGGTATCGCAAAGCGGCTGAACAAGAATATAGCAGAGCGCAATGTTTTTTAGGTATCATGTACCAATCTGGAAGGGGCGTTTCCGAGAACCCTACAGAGGCAGTTGAATGGTATCGCAAAGCGGCTGAGCAAGAGAATAGCAATGCACAGTATTTCTTAGGTCACATGTATCACTATGGAAAGGGCGTTTCCGAGGACTTCACAGAGGCAGCTGAGTGGTATCGCAAAGCGGCTGAACAAGGACATAGCGAAGCGCAGAAAGCATTGCAAAAGCTGAAGTAAGAAAAGCGATAAAGAAAAAATTACAAATGGCAGTAGGAAATGGAATGACCTAACAACCTACTGCTTTTTTTAGTACTTTCCATATGTTTATGCCTAAATGAAAATATTAAGACCGTGAAGCTATGTACTGACACATTGACTTCCAACCAACAGTTGATATCGCAATGTTTTACAATTAGAATTGACAAACGACAAAAAAACTGTTATTTTTTTGAAATCAAGTGAGATGTTCATGATTAAAATGTAGCATTATGCACTACTAATGC
>Ga0123355_10014407_pt1 | contig 12370 bp, 10 predicted proteins | sample TergutEmb28metaG_3_FD_89872 | JGI IMG/M metagenome (GOLD analysis project Ga0123355, IMG submission 89872) | Embiratermes neotenicus P1 segment gut microbial communities from Petit-Saut dam, French Guiana - Emb289 P1 | ecosystem: Host-associated > Arthropoda: Insects > Digestive system > Gut ...
ACCAGTATTATGACCTGTACCGGAGGCTGCGGTTACAGTTTTTAGTACTCCTGATGATGGGTGCTGTGACACCCGAAACATGTAGAGTAGCTTTGCAGTAAATAAATATCTGTATACTGTTGCGTCTAGTTGGATTTTTATTAACATTGAATTAAGATGCACGGAACCATGAGCTTAAAATTCACAGTGTTTACTGTAGGTAATCTGCATTTAATAGTACGAAATATGTAATTTCTTAAAAAAAATATTTTCATTCAGCAATCACGCTGTCGCTGTTTTACTTTAAAACTACCGTATTAAAAAGGTAAGGGTACGTACAGTGTCTTGATGTCTCGATGTCTTGATGTCTTGATGTCTTGAAACTCTGGTTTATGAGAAGAAACGTTTCTTAAAATGAAGAAGAGTAACGACATTAAGTTCTTTATTTGTCCAACTAATGTACACAATTCTTATAAAATTGTTAAAATGTTAAAATCATTTAAAATTATAATAGTTGCTCCAAAATGTTTCGGTTTACATAAACCATCATCAGGGAATTCTCAACCTGTGCTTCGCCAAAGTTACAATGTTGATATCGGCTACATATGTCGTTATTTGAAGTTATCGTTACTGTGGCTGCATATTGCAGCCACAGTAACAATAACTTCAAATAACGGTGTATGTAGCCGATATAAATATTGTAACTTGGCAAAGCACAGGTTGAGAGCTCCCTGATGATGGTTTATGTAAACCGAAACATGCTGGAACAACTATTATTATATTAAATGATTTTAACACTTTAACAATTTTATAGGAATTGTTTGAATTAGTTGGACGAAAAAATAACTTAATAATATCAACATGCACGTTGCAACTACGAAGAGCAGCAATATTTACGTTAGTAGGGTACAGTAGAAAAAACATTATAAGCTATCTTCCAAATACCTTGCTCCCTGTTTTTATAGAACTATCCATCAGCATTTCTTACTTCCTGTAGACACACGTCTACCGCTGTCACGGTGACCACAGCATATTTACTAGTAAATTCGATTCAGAAAAATAGCGCATACGAATAAAGCGATCTTCATTTAATCTGTTTGCTTCCCCCCGCTTCTTGCATCGGACACTGTCCTTCCGTCAGCACCAACAGCAAACCGAAGAAACAAGAGAATGGAGCGAAGATCAAATTAAATTCCGTGGACTAGGGGAGGGCACGAAGAATGGTGGTAGTTGAGGGGGAGACGGGGGAGTGCAGAAATGTCTAAACTGTTGGTGACATCATCCTTTGTACTTCTATAAATGCTTACCAAATCAAACAATTATCAAGAAAAATGTTAATATATCCTAATTAATTGTACTTATGTTGTATGTCGTAACAGCTTCTTTTAGGACGTGCAGGTTGTAACGGACTAGCAAAATTATATGCCGATCTAAATGAACAGATTGGCTTCAAATTCCACTCAAAACATGATCCTAGTTTTTGTACAGGTATTGAAAATATTTATTTTGTCTTCTGGAATTTCGGGCCTTGCAGTGGGTTGATTTCCCTTAAACAGCATAACTAGGTGTGCGTCGCATACGACGCACACCTAGCCACTGCTCCACAACACATTCCCAGACAACATTATATACTGCCACAACACCTCGTTTGCAAATACGAATTGAATTGTGAATACTGTAATATAACTCTAGCAAGGAACAAAGCTCCCTGATGAAGATCTGACAAGATCGAAACATGTCGGAGTGTTTTAAAGTGTTTTAAAAGTGTTTTATGTGAAATTATATGTGCATTCGTTGGCTGATAAATTGAAGTGATTCTACGAAAATGCACGGAGCTACAATAAGATTTATTCATAAATTAATTCTGAATTGTAAGACGACAAGCCTAATCGTTGGGCACAAATTAAGAAGCACAGGTCATTTGACTTTTTGTACAAAGTTGGGGTTGTTGACTACTGGAATAAGACAACATGAACCAAGTATCAAATATTAGCTAGTTTATTTCAGTGAGTTGACATTGGAGGACTTGCGGAAAGAGTGATACAAATTCCTTTTCGGCACTCGGGTCTTCTGAAGACAGTTCACTATGTAGTTACTCAAAAAAGAATAGCTCTTAGATCAATAAAATGCAAAACATCGCTAGAGGTCGTGCTATGTCTCAGACAGCCGGGTTCGCATAGCGAATACCCCATTTCGTTCCCAGACCAAATGAAGTGTGATTTTAGGTGGAGAAAACGACATTGCTAACAAATTTCCCTCCAAGAACTTCGGTACCCGTTTGTCAAAATCGCTCGACCAAAGCGCCAAAATAATTCATTCATTCATTCATTCAGCACAAATGTCGAAAAAACCGAGCAATTGACAGATTCGTCCAGTGACACACTTTCATGTAGCGGTAGTGTTTACAAAGTGCACTTATTCGTAACAATAACACAGATATACTTGCAAGAAGTCCACGTGTGGCCGCTGACATGTTTATGTGTCCTGACGTCTTTCCATTGTAGCGGGTCAACAAACGATAAAGCATGACTCGATAAATGTAACCTTCAGCATCAATCACACGTGAGTAATATGAAGTGCTTCTTGCACTAAATGTGTCAAGGCATTCCTGTCCAACGGTATTCTGGCTTTATGGTTTTAAGCTGTGAATATTTGAGATAGGCCTATATGAGATAGTTGACATAATGGCGCCTGAAGAACTAACGTGTTTTTCTACGTACAAGCATATTATTGATATGAAAGCGATAAACAAGGAATGATATTCTTATTGGAGGTGATAACAACATAATTGTGGCTACGTGTGGAGCTCATCCAACCCACTGTCTTAAGAGATAAAAATTTAACCCCTGAAGTTTCACTGGTGTCTTTTAGACAGTGCGCCTAATTTCAATATCACGTGTATAACAAGAACATTATTTTTATAACAACACCAACAAAAATAACAATTTAGATTATATACTATTTATTGTTTTTATTATGCCCCTTTCTCTTGGTGTCCAGATTTTCCAAAAGCAAAAACAATACTTAACTTCGCCACTAACACCAAACGGTCCAAAAAGTCCGTTTTTCCTTTTCATCATTTCAGAGGTTTGAAGCTTTTGTTGTAGAGTGATTGTTGGACTGCGCACGGTGACATGTCGTAGTGCAAGGAATATGAGAAATTGGAAATTGGCGTTACCTGCATTTGGTTGCTACTATCACCAACTCTCCTAATTCTCTTCCTCTTCCTTCTGCTCCTCCACACACTCGTCTCTCTTCTTCCTCCTCTTCCTCTTCCTCTTCCTTCTTCTAATCTCTTCATCCTTCTTCTACTACTGTTATTCATACTGGACCATTCTTCTTGTGGCAAGTCTATACCAAGAAATGTTCGAGGGTGGATCATATGTCGTCTTGGTTGTTTTCCTGTTGGTTTCGTCACTTTTTATGACGACTGAACAGTGACGAACTCTCTAAGGACATTACAAACACTTTGGATTAAATCGAATTTCTGCCCAAAATACATCACCACCTACCAAGTAACCATCTGGAGTTACTAGGGAGTTAGTGTTCCTTACGTGCTTTCCCTGATAATGGCTACGTGCGTCAGCAGAAACCTGTTGGAGTAATTTGTATGTAGACATTCACAGTTGCAATAAGTCATAATAAATTCTTGTCTCTGTTCTTATCGGTGGAAGGGATTTCTCCTTGAGAAGCCAGTAACGACCCAGATAGTCCAGACATTCCCCTATTTTACCAAAAAAGATAAAAAAAAAGGAGCTAACTGGGTGAAGTCCGTTTATGAGGCTAAGGTCCGCATTGGACTGTAGTCCCATCGCAGAAGAACAAGAAGAGGAACGTTCATTGCAGCCTTCGAGTGCCGTCGCTAGGCTTTACCTTGCGTCGCATGTGGGCTAACAAGAACGTTTTGACTAATAGTCTAGTAGTCTAGTCTAGAACAAACAAAAACAAAATGTGTTGCAATCACATGACGGCTGGGGTAAAATCATCTCACAAAAGCAGATATGCATATATCGACTTACAATGTGTGTGTGTATACATACATACATATAAGCGTACAGACACACACACACACACAGAAGGTGCGGAAAATTTCCATGCACGAACTTCTTCAGGTGATTGGATGGACCATCATACAGGGTCTTACTGAGTTTGAAAAACCACTGACACTCTGAAAAACTTGTAGTTTTTTTACCAATTTAGAGCAGATGCTCCAACATACGGCCACGGCCCTCAGTACAAAGCCGACAACGACGCAGCAGAGAATGAAGGGTGCGTTCAAAAATTTATGTACTCTTCAGAATCAACTGGATGAGTAAATACAGTTTGTCATGTATGCCCACAGGAAGAGGTCCAATTATGTGAAGTCCAGTTAACTGAGAAGCCAAGCAACAAGCCCGCCCTGTCTAATCCAGTGACCACTGTAAGTGGCGGTGAGAAGTTTTCGGACGTGACGGGTAAAAGGAGACGCTGCCTCGTCGTCGTGGAGCCACATGTCTCTCCTGATTCCCAGGGGGATATTCCCCAGCAATTTTTGTAGTACTTCCTCCAGGCGCGCCCAGTAAATATATGCCGTAAGCCGCAGGGGTAACAAACAAGACCCATTCAGGAAGTCAAGTAATAGTGCAATGCTCCCACAAGCGTTGATCGCAAACGTTTCTTCTGCCCAAGTATGGTTGTTGTGGTTAATGAAATGAAAACCCCGTCCCGGATAAAGCAAGCCTCATCCGTAAACAAAATAATTGTGGGAAATTCGGACTTCTCTGTGCTCTGGTCTACAAACTAACACGAAATTTGATCTCGAATAAGGTAATCTTTGGGGCCCAGTGTCTGCACTTTCTGCCGATGGACAGGACCAAACTGCTATTCGCACACAACTCTCCACACAAGACGAAGATCAACACCGACTTCGTGAGTTACTACGCCGGTGCTTGTGGAGGGGTTGCCCTTCAGACGTTGCAAAACATCCTCATAAAATTGCGGGGTGCGAAGTGATCGCCCTCGCCCTCTCCTGTGAAGGTTCACTGCGAATATACCAATTTCCCCTAGGCGACAGTCCACAGAAGACAACGTACGATAATCTGGACACTGTTTAGAAAGATCTCGTGATAAATCCTCTGAGCTTTCCTGCCGTTGCCATGCACTGCACCTTATGCCAAGTGGGTGTCGGCGAGTTCAGCCCAGGTGAAGGGCTCCATGTTGATGTCTATTTGATTGCAGTACACACACTTATGACGTTCTGATTTCGTCTTTCGAAACAACTGACTCTCCAGGCGTGCCACAAGCAGTAAAGAAAAGAGATGACACACTGGTTGAGAGGGTTGTTTCCATTTAGGCACTTCATCAACATTGTAACGGTAGGCGGCACCACAAGAAAGTTTGCGTGACAAAAATGATTTACTCATCTCCAGGTGATTCTGAAGAAGATCTTATTGTCCATATCTGTGAGGCAGCAGCAACCATCAGGCAGAAATTTGGCATTTTTGAGCACCACTTCAGTCTGTGTTGTATCTTTGTTGGAATGGTATTGGGGTCCGTGGCAGTACGGTTGAGCATCTGCTCTAAACTGATAATAAACCTCAACTTTCTCAGAATGCTTCAGTAGCTTTTTTTTTTATTCCCAACCTAACTCAAACCCACTTTGATGATCAGTGGCACTGCAAGGACACACGTCCGACATAAATTCTTGGCAACAGGTCTTTGTTTCGGCCCCTCCTATCACCTCAAGTAGTTTCGGCATAGAGTTTTAACGCTTTCTGTGCAGATATCACGCAACGGACAGTGTCCTACCTAAACTGTATACAACACATCCTCATTGTTACATTAGGTATGTAGGAAACGTATTTCTTTCATAAAGATGTAAGAGATCTGTCTATTAAATAAAGAATAACATAGCCGCTCCTAATCTCGTCCGTTGACAAGATTTCCTGCACATTTGTGTTAAGTGTCGAGCTAGGTGGCCTTGCACGTTCATGTTAAATACCTGGGAGAGATTTTATTTTGCCCGTGACATTGTTCATTGATGATACGGGTTTCCTTTTAAAAGTGGGTTAAATGTACAAGGTAAAGTAGTCCCTGTGCACTCCATGAAGACATGTGGGGGAACAGCTCGCACACTGTTAAACTCCGCAAGGCCGTGCCATTGATCGTGCAGAAATAAGACAAGATTTTCTCCTAGAAATTTCTTCTTTCCCATCAGTGATCAATAATCAGGCATTTCTCTGCGCGTATAATCGAAGCTACATAATCTTAACGACTGAAAGTTTCCTTCAGTAACGTGTTTAAAAATTGAACTCCTCAACAGATGAGGTAAGTGACAATGTGAAAGCTTCGACCGCTTTGTTAGTAGAGAAAACCTTTGGCTCCCCTTGAACATGAGGCTAGATAGAACCCAGAATAGGTCTGGAGGCTTTAGAGGAAAGAATATACTCATACAATAGCCGAGAATGGAAACAATGTTCCTCGATCGTCCAGGTTATAACCTAGTAACTATACGTTCTGCGCTATAACTATTACACGCCTTTCTAAAATAGGAACATTTTTATTGATACCTCGAACCCCGATAATCCACACGTAAATTGGTATAGTTAAAATTTTAAAGAAGCAAACTGAAATTTACTGCAAAAAAATAAGAATTAGGGATTCAAATTACCTGTAAAATATTTCCGCCTCTGTTCTATGAGGTGGAAGGTCCAGGGATCGAATCCAAGAAGGGGGCGAGAAATTCTTCTCCTCTCCAGACCGGCCCTGAGGCCCAACCAGCATCCAACAAAATGGATACGGTTCTCTTTCTCGGGGTTAAAGCAGACGGGACGTAGAGTTGACTATCTACTCCATCTAGTGCAGAGTTTAAAGAAAGAGTACAGCTACACTTCCACCTCCCTGCGATTCTTCATGGCTTTTGTAGGGTGAAATTTACCCTACATTTATCACCCGTATCTGCTTAGATGTGTTTATCATTTATACTGAAATATAAGGAAATGAAATTCATAATAGCCCTGAGTGTTCTCTAAGACCTTGGCGATATAAAACAGCAAAAATTGAAAGGCGAACCTTATAGAGACCTGCATTTGCCCACAGATATTCAAACTAATGCATGGTGTCTAACCCTGCCCTAACAGACTCTACACCAAGTCTGCCTGCTGCCTGACTCACTCATTCTGTCACTCAACCACTCACGGTCTGGCTGCCCGTCAGCCGTGAAGTGATTCTGAATGTGTTACGTATCTGGCGTGTGTATAAAGAAATCAGAAAATAGACAAGCATTAATTCCGTAAATTAATATCTAAACCACCGAGAAGCAGATATTGTAACTCGATGTCACCACCTTGAAAAAAGTCAAACAAATTTATTATACAGCGGAAATATTTGTACTTTCTAGCAAGTGGGAGAAGGAAATTCGAGACACAATGCTATTACGGCTAGACAATAGTTATCATCCTATTCAAGCGACAATCAATCCTACGTCTGTGGTTTCCATTCTTCCGGAGAAATGAAGACGGCACACCACGACAGCTTGCTCAGTTCTGACACTGATATGCAGCAGGCAGTTTGCGAAATATTTTGCTACCAGCCCAAGAAATTCTGAGTGAAATGTTCTCAGCATTTACTGCCCCAGCGCGTTTCATATGGTGGCTTTATGATTATGCCAAACTAATTTCCGTTAGAGGTTTAAATCACAGTGTTGACTTACTGAGCTACTGCGTGACACGTTGAGCAATTTGTATTTTTTTGTTTCATACATTTTTCAAAATAAACCTAATATTTTCCTTACGCAGCCGTAACTAATTAGTCTTTAATATAAACACGGACTCTGTCATCTGTAAAGCTAGAACTGAATTTTTCTATGTAGCTTAATCTGATAAACGCCAGTCTTCAAAATGTTCATCGACCTCAAAAAGATTTCTATTAAAACTCTGTGACTTGTAGAATCAGGTTCCGATATTCGCGACCGATAAAGGAAATGCCCAAATTTATTTCCAACGCAAAACAAGTGTGTGTTTGCAAGAATTCATAAAATACTACTGAAACGTAAAATACTTCAGACCCATAACAGGAATGAGCGTTTGTGTTTAATAAATAGAGTAACCTTTTTGGAAGAATAAACTGCTTTCAAGCAGATTCTTGATTTCTTATTGAATTAACCTCATTCAACGAAACACAGAGCTTGAATGAGCTGACAGAATTCTGCAAAATATTAGAGTGTGGGAAAATCCAATTTGACAAATGTGTGGTTTCACTTCGATTCGTCGAAACCAGTCAAGAATTATTGAAAGCCCCCCCCCCCACCCCACATAGGCTCATGCAATTCGAGAGTACAAGGTGTGTTTGTGTGTATGTTATCAAGGCACAAAGAAAAGAAGACACCTAGAAAACGTAAGATGCCTTCTTTATATGTCTTTGGACGGTCCATTTTGTAATCGACAACATCCTACAGAAAAGGTCAGTGACGGTGTGGATTCGATTCGTGTGGCTCAGAATAGGAACTAGTCGTGGGACATTCTGAATACAAGAAATAGCGGTAGGCTTTTGTAACATAATGTGGCCATAATGTGACCTGAGTGTATATATAATATCGCTGTACTGCTATGTAGTTGTGTATTGACGGAATATAATACAATGTACAAATTTTGTAACAGTCGAAGAACTTCTGGCTGACTGCAACTAGAGTCAGTTCAACGACGACCCTGTTCACTAAATTAACTACTTGTTCTTTTACCTTATATAAGTTAGTCAATAATGATCCGGTACACAGGTAATAATACATCTCTATGTACGCTCTGTCCAAGACGCCCCAATGCCTTTGATCATCTTCAGTACCTTCACATCTGTTGCATTAAACACTGATGTGTTTACATGACAATAATTTTAATTTTAGAAAACTGGAAGTAAAACATTTAATTTGAACTATACAATGCGTATTATTTTCAAAATACGGTCTTGTACATTTTTTACAATAACTTTACTTAGGACTATTCAATGTATTTATCCTGTTAGGATCGTCAGTAGCAACAGTTCCTCTATTATAATCGTAACACCTCGGCATGAATGTAATTCTGATCTATTTCCATTTTTTATTTCCTTGTGTTTAAGTCTTTGTTTTCTTTTTTTATTAACTCGTTTTATAATTATTTTTTTAATTTCGAGTATATGTTGTGTTTGGTTACATAAACGGCTCCTTCTACATCACTGAATCTTATTTTCATTGAATGTTGTTAGACCTGTTATGATGACAAGTGACGTCAATAAGGCAACAATATGCAACACTTAGAAATATATTCTGGGAATAAGCTGTTAAATTTGGGAGCAAATTAAATTTACTGCCAAAAATTGAATACCTGTGTATTTGAAGTGTATGTAAAATTAGAGCAACATCAGCATTGTGTTAAAATTTATAAGCACAAAGATGACAGATATGGACTCTGATATTGCAGAACGCAAAGGGCAATAATGATGAAAATGTAAACTTACTTTAACAGGCATATAAAGACAGGATAGTATTATTCCTTTACGTTTTATTTGTGTTGTTAAAGACCAAACGAATTTCAATGTGAAAACAGGAATAACTACATTAGCAAGAGTTGATCACCTAAAAACGGAATACGAGCTTGAAATAGGCTGGGATCTTCATACTAATATATGTACTATAGAACAAAAAACCAACTAGATGTCACTTATTATTGTATTGTACTTCTTATAACCTCAACATGATTCGGGCATTACTATGCCCATCATCATGAGCTCGCGACTAAGATGTTGATTACCACATTGGTCGTTTCGTTCTTGGTTTGCTGTATGTTGGAGGTGAGGTACGGTTAGGCTGGAGTAGTGTCCGGGTTGCAGCCTTGTTTGTTCATGATTACGCATTCTTAATCACCCTGTCAGTGACTCAATATATATAAATATATATATATATAGCGTCGAAAGCAAGGATGATTTTTGGATATCAGTCACAAAGCTTATGGAAAGAGACGTTCATGGTCCAATTTCAGGGACCAGTTCTACATTTGTCGGAAGGGTTGAGAAAAATACTGAATACACCCGATTAGTCGAATCTGTGCCCCGGCCTATACATTAAATGAACCTCTCCCGACGAAAACTTAGAAAGAGACCTTTTCTCTTTCTAAAGTGCATTCCATTTAATTATTTTCTATTTCATTATGTTGATATCCATAGATTTATTTGCAACTCGTAAGGTGGAAAGTACTCTGAAGTAATGGCTTGGTTAAAAAACACATAGTTTTGTGTGAACTCTATTATGCAGGGCATGTTACGTGTGGCTCCTGAGGGTAGGAATAAACGTCATGTAGCTAGAAATACCGAAAGCGCCGGCCTATCTCAAGATCATTGCCAGTGTACAATGCCTTATCTTGCTTGTGTATTATGGATGATTAGCTTTCATCGTCAAAGTATATAATTTAATTTCAAAACGCAAGGCCATTCCACTAATGTGTTCATGCATATAGGTGAAGAGGAGAGAGGCAGGTGGAAAGACAGGAATGGGCCTGCCATTAACGATATGCCAAACAAAGTACATGGTCCAAGCGGCGAGAGTTGTCCGTGGGACAAAATGAATAGACATGTTAGCGAGCGGAGCAAGAGACACGCGAGGCGTTAACGTGCACTCAGTAGGCTTCAGACACATCAATAGTCATTTAATATACACAAGAACAAAACTACACAGTGGCGAGAGGCATGTATTGCGTGATCCCTGTTATGTATTCGTGTGTACCACATAAACACAGATGAATCCGTCTTAATAGGCATGAGATGTACAAAGCAGTGACAAAGTTTGCACAAAACAAAGGTCACATCGCGGCACAGGAAATTAATGCGACCACGCGGCGTTAGTTCGTTGTCATATTTAATAATAAAGTAATGAAACAAAGTACGTTCAGACAATACGGAAAAATTGCCACGAATTGATATTAAGAAATAATACAGGAGAAATAAGCTTGAAACTTTCTTTTGAGTTTTGGTGAGGTAATATTAGCATCTTCTGAAATGCTGAGGTTTTAATGGATTAAACATTGTATTCGTCAGAGATAATCTTCGAATTTAGGAACAGCGAACATTTCATGCATTTTTTTCCATAAATTTTGAAGGAAACATACATATCCTGTGGCGCTACAGACCAAATCGGACCTAGCCAGCCTCAGTATTGAATTCTGTAGATTACATACATACACACACACACCTACACACACCACACACACACATACAAACATACATACACACCACACACACACATCACACACACACACGCACACCACACACACACACTCCACACACACACACACCACACACACACGCACACCACACACACACACACCACACACACACACACACCACGGTAGGATTGCTCTGAACGCGTGATCAGCTCGTAGCAGAAGCCGGTAACTACGCAACACAAAATAAGCATGCAAGACGAAAATCCAAACCCGCTGCGGGATTCGAACACGCGATCCCAGCAACCAGGCGGAATCAGACATACGCCTTATACAGGACGGCCACAAGAAATGGCAAAAATTATATATATATATATATAATTGTGATTTTAAGATTTTTGTATTGAATGTAGGGCCTGAAACGTTTGGAGTCATTAGAATTAAACCGATTTAATTGGTAAATCTAGGTTTTTTACTCTGTACGACAGTGCGTAACATCGTCTGTCTACTGAGAACCCAAAACACTGTCACGAGAGGTAGAAATATGAGGCTAAATCCATGTAGAGTAAAACATGTAGATTTTGCATACCTCAAATATTACAATAAATAATTGCTTTAAATTTTTAATTTTTAATTTGAAATAATAAAAGTGCCGAATTTCTACCAGAATATCAGATAAGAAACTGAGAAAAGAATATTAATGTGGCTATTAGGCTATTTGTTTTAAGTATGTAAGTACCCACCATTAGGAAACACTGCAAATATTTTTCTAATAACAACGCACGTATTCCAAGAAGACACTCTTACCTCACCCACAACAGCTGCTCTCTACAAATAATACGCACCCAGAAAACCAGAAAATTTTGTAACAACGGTTCCCAAAGAGTGTTCCGCGGATCCAAAGAGATCCGAAACCAGTTCCTATGGGATCCGTGGCGAGTTCGATCTTTACTTATTTTTCAATTAAAAACTACTTCTTGTTAAACGCAATCAAAAAACTTCTTCAAGTGGCGACAGGTTTAAATAAAGTGAAATGCCAACTTGATGCAACAAGGTAATTTTATTGATATAATCTTAGCTCGACATGTTTCGGGTACAAACGCCCATCATCAGGAGCGTTAGATGTTGAGTTGCAGCATATGGTTTTCTGCACCGAGTTTTTGGATGGGTGGTGGTCTTGAGAGTCGCTGCGTAGGTCGTGTGTACGGGCACGAAACACGTGAAGC
>Ga0123355_10014409_pt1 | contig 12369 bp, 3 predicted proteins | sample TergutEmb28metaG_3_FD_89872 | JGI IMG/M metagenome (GOLD analysis project Ga0123355, IMG submission 89872) | Embiratermes neotenicus P1 segment gut microbial communities from Petit-Saut dam, French Guiana - Emb289 P1 | ecosystem: Host-associated > Arthropoda: Insects > Digestive system > Gut ...
CGGTGGGGGGGGGGAGGGGGGGGGTCGATTGGAGCCGAGGGGGGATGGTGGGGGGCCCTTAATCCCGAATTTTCCCCCAGCAAAACTTTTTTTTTTTTTTTTTTTTTTTTTTTTCGCTTTTGCAGAATCTGCCTCTACTTCTCACAGCATGAACTCAGTGTGTCCTTCTAGGACCCTATAAGGCTACAGATTACGCTTTTTTGAATGACAAACAACTAACACAAAGCTCAGTCGAACGTATTGCTCAAATGCTAAGTGAATATGTAGAAGAGGTTGTAGGTGACTGGTAACTGGTATTGCGCATACCCCTTCGGTTAAATTTCTTTGCATTCCGGAACAAATTTTTGAAACCGCCGAGAACAATAAACAAAATACTTGTTCGATTTCCGTCTTTCTACCAAAGCCTAAAAACCAAATATTTTTTCTGACTTGGCATAACACTAGCAAATTTGCATCACGTCTCTAGTCACAGAGAAATACCAGGTTTTTTATGCCTTCCGTCTGCAAAGGCTGTAAAATGGAAGCAATGATCCAGTCTGTGAATTTAACAGAATTTATATTAAATATTATGACATATGATATGACAAGATATGACATTTATTAAATGCAGTTGGGTTTCCAGCCGGTGGAAATTGTCGGTAAAATTGTACACAAATAGAAGATAAACAACTATATACATGGGGAGAAACAATACATAAAACAACACAAACCAGAGAACACGCTAAATAGAGAGCAAAACGTGCAAAACAAGAAAACAAACATAAAACGAATAAACTAAAAAAGTTAATTAGAGCAAAAAAAAAGAGTAAAATACATAAAGCAAATAGTAATGAGAAAATGAGGCAATGAGACAATAACAAGACATACTCGTACTGTAGAGTAACCCACAATCAAACTACAAAAATGCGAGTCCATGATAAAACACACTTTCCACTCAAGATCTTCACTTCACTTCACTCCCCACTTTTACTTCCTTCCACTTTTAGACTTTTTATCATCAAGCTTCAAATCTCTTTGCTTCACTTTACTTATAATTATTTTCCTAGCCCTCTTTTTAAAAGTTTGTGATCTACAGGGGTAAGACGCTGGCCCTTCTGCAATTAGTTGGTTCCAGAGTTTGATGGTCCTATTTACTAATGAATATTTGCCGATATCTGTTCTTTATTTCCTGCCCCTAATTTTCCTATCAAGATTATCCCTGTTCAGATAGCATGGTCCTTGTAACCTTACCCCTATAGCTTTCCGTGCCCATTCTCCAGAATACGCTTTGAAGAGGACGCAAATGCGCGCCATCTTTCTAAGCTGCGCCAAGGTTTCCCAGACCGAATCGCTCTTATGATTTGCAAATTTATGCCAGTATATATAACAAATGTCAAGAAAATCACTTCTGTTTTCTTTTGTTGTTATTGTTAAATATATACTGCAATATTTGTAAATGTAAAATCTAATCGGTGTCTGAATAGGCTGACTCTATAAAAGCAGATGTGAGCCCGATAGATTAATCAGCATGGAAACTATCTGGACTGGAAGATCGCCCAGTCGTGGTTTGATTCCTGGTGGCGGTGGAGACTTTCCTCTCCTGCATTGTGCTCATACCCGCTCCAGGTCCCATCTAGCCCCCTCTTCAGTAAGAATTAGTGGCTCATTCTCAGAGATAACGCGACCTGAGCGCGCAAACTAACAATCTAAAATTAAATAACACAAAGCATCTTTGCTTAATGAAACATCATGGCAATAATTCATATGCGGAGCAAAGATTTAGCTCCACATATTCTTCGCCGCGGCTGCAGATTTAGGTGGCTAGTCAGCTTCTTGCCACAGCCGCACCCCTTAGGAAATGGCCTTCACTACCCATTACATAGAAAGCTGGTCTAATCCCAAAACCACCGTGCATGATTTACAAATTAGAAAAATCTCTTTCACTGCCGGGAGTTGACCGCATATTTAATAGTCGTATAGCCCGTTACCTAGTAACCTCATCTAATTAAAAATAATGGTCGTCCTTAAAACGGGATCCCACAGATAAATTCTAAAACATTTAGTAGCTACCGTTTTGTAATCTACCTTTTGTCGAGTACATGTCCTTAACAAATTGGCTATCCATTTTCCTGCACAGATTTCAAAATCAGCTTACAGATTCCGCTGACGTTACATTTTCTTGAAATATATTCAGGAGTTTCGTGAGGTCTCCGTATGTAAGACCTATAAAATGTTGCATTCATATTTTGTAAATCATACAGAGAAAAATACCTAACAGATTAAGTTATCTACAAAATTCTGTTGCTACATAAAAAGCCAGTGCACTTTAGTGGATCTACCTAACACGTAGAAAGTACACTGTTCTAGCCTGTCTGATGGTACAAAATGAAATCCTGCAATGACGAAATGGTCTCCATTAGTAAGACATGAACACCCTATTCATGGGTGCTTTATTTTTTCAGAACGTACTAAGAGAGAACAGACATGTACACGAAGACACAGAGACATTGTCATATGTCTATTATTTCTTGTAAAATAATAAAAACGTGTTAAATTTACTTATATTGGTTTTAATTTAAATCATACTAAAAGAATCGTAAAGCAGGTTAAGAATAGCAAATAATCAGGGCAGTTCCTTCAGCATTGAACCAGCAGAAATATTTTGGTGGTTTTCAACTTAATATTATATTTCTAGGGTATTTTGAATTCATCATTATTGGTTGTGTGTACTGATGACTGCATATACCGTACATTCTCGAATCTATTCCGCACTAGTTTTTGCCGATTTTTTAAACGAAAAAATAGTTAGTTCGCGGTTCTGATCCGCACCTTTCCTTCAACCGCCCCTTGCCTACAAGGCAGACTGATTGAATAATATTGGATGCTACCAATGCTTTAACCGTTATCCGACTAACGTGTCGTGTGTGAAGTGGTCATTTAACTGCCAGTGGTACAGTTATGAGTTATGAGTGATGACGGCGAGTCTGATGAATAATAAATTATAAATATTATATAATATATAATATTATAAATAATAAAATAATAAATTATTATATTGTATTATTCTTACGGCACGTACAGCGGCTCTATCATTTTTCCAAAATCCAGCTCACGACCGCGAATCTAACCCTCATCTGATTTTTTAGCCCTCTGAAACTGTAAAAAGGGTGTGGATTAGATTCGAGAATATACGGTACTCCTGCATTAGGGCCATTGACAAATTATGATTTTGTTTACGTTGCTCTACTATCTGAGCGGCCTGCTATTACCAATTACTATCAGTTTGTAGTATGTACTGCCTGTAAAAAGCTGATGCTTCCGAACAATGTGTACCCTTTTGGTAGCGCCATGAGCGGTAGACACAACTGCTGATATGTAAGGCCGGTGCTTCAAGTCCTATTTGTACTAAGACCCGTAGGGATTTAAAAATAAACACATTTTTATTGAACAGCGTGGAGCACACAGTGTTTGTCTGTTTAAAAGCATAACATTTCTCTTTCGTCAAAGCAGACCACAGATGGTTTCAGCTGTAGCCTAAAACACTTGCTCAGGGGTTCAAGACTCTGTTGATACATAAGCAGTGCAGAGCTCACACGTGAGCTGCGTGACGTTCCGTTGGGAGGGGGCCGTATAATTACCCCGTGTTCCAGATTTTACTAACGTTAATGAAAATTTATAATGAAGAATTCTTTCTTTATCGCGAAATTTGATATACGACGTAATGTTAAACTACGGCACAGTTCTTCTGTTTCCTTCTACGTAACAAGCTGGGGGCAAATAATAGCGCTGACCTTTGTTTCAGCAGTGAGATGTAATAATTTCGGCCATGATCCAGAATATTGTGACTGAGAGTTTCGTGGATTTCTTCAGATCCTACAAAAATTTCTGGGTTATTGTCGTGTAATACGTCACGGCAGCTTCCTCCCAAGCCCTCTCAAATTACTTGACTACACACAACCTCTGTTGTTAGTACCTAGGAGCCAGCGATTTATCTAGCAAGCATTTTTCATGAAGCGATAAACTGAAATATAGTTCTTTCGGATAAATCATTTCACATGTAGCCTAATTATAACCTATATCGATTTATTATCCAGACAAACACAACATCTGAAAGATGCACGTTCATTTATTTACTTTTCTACGTAAAATGTTCAATTGCTGTGTTTCTCTGGATGATATATCGACATTGATTAACTAACACAACTGGATGATGCTACCTAATATTCTAATTACGATGTGTATGCGTGAGAGCAGCTCATATTACTTTTCACGTATCTTTATACCTAATAGATAAGGGATTTTTTGAAAATAGTAATGAAATAACAAACATTCCTAAGAATAAGGCACTGAAAACAGAAAGTGCTATTTTAAACATGCAGTAACGAACGTAATCAAGTACTCCAACTCAAAGCAGCCCCTGTTCAACAAAGAAACGGCACCACAATCCGATTGAATGACAAACAGGGCAACGAACTGATAAAATAAGATTTCAAGACATGCTGTTACATTTAGAAAACCCCTAAATTACTCGCTAAATCGCCGATTGTGTTGGATAATACTGGAGTAATATGGCAGTGCGCTTTCATCCAAAAAGAAACCTTCCATTGCTACCGATTAAAAATAGGAAAAGAACCAATCTTACAGCCTAATACCAGGTAAACACTCAAGGTAATTTGGTACGATAAATTATTAAGTTTTTGTCGCCTACACTTAACAGTTTACAGTTATTTAATAAGGTCGTCATGAATGCCCGGGAATTTAACATGCTTGTATTCAAGAGCGTGGGCCGGGTAGCGTAGCAAGTATAGCGACTGGTTACGGGCTGGACGGTCCGAGGATCGAATCCCGGTGGGGGCGAGAATTTCCGCACCTGTCCAGATCGGTCCTAGGGCCCACCCAGCCTCCTGTACAATGGGTACCGGGTCTTTCCCGGGGGTAAAGAGCGGCCGGAGCGTGACGCTGACCACCTCACCCCCTTCTACTGCCGTGGTCAAGAAAGAGTAGAGTTATACCTCTACTCCCCCTGTTGGCCGTACGGCCTGCACAGAGCCTCAGTGCCTGTACAAGGGTGCACTTTACCTTACCTAATTAAAGTGCATTCAAATTCTTTAACGTGGCCGGTGGAACTGCAGCTCATATCCTCCCAGGAAGTTCCTGCAAAGTGTTGGGCAATGGTAGAAGGTTATGATCATTTTATTTATCCCCAGAAGAAGAAACCAAATCGCGTAAGGGAAGGGAAACGCGTGGCAAATTGAAAAGGCCGTTCCTGCCCATCGGTTTCCGTGGAAACTTCATTTCGCCATTTTATAGAAGCGAGGTGTCATTCCACTGGTCGCGATGTTTGAAAATTCAAGTAGCCCTTTCAAAATTTGGTTATATTACATACCGGAATACGTTTAGTTTTCATTTCTTTGCCTTTCCTTTCATGAAAACTATTGCATTAAAATCTACATTTAATGTTTTCAACGGACATTATGAAAGTTTCTGCTAAAGCCACGACTTTTTTCATGACACTGTGATATATTGACTTGCGATTCTACCTCGCGCAATTGTGTCGTGATCTCATCATGAAAAATTCAATTCCGTCGGAGGTCTTGTAACAAGTATAACCAGTTATGATTCAGCACTGTTACGAGAACAGACAATTTTTACCCCCCACCCCGCAACTAATCTTCCAGTGACGAAACAATATAGTTTTGTAAGAATATGCGACACTCATTTCCACAAAATATTGCTTGATTTAAGCTGAAGATAATGTAGGCTAATAAAGGCATTGGTCCTTCTGACATACAAAGTTATCTTTATTAACTGATGTGGAAATTTACATAAAGACAATATAAATCCATAGCTGTTTGTCAAATGTGTCATTGCTTTATTTTTCCTACGTGATGAGGTTAGGGAGAACAGTAAATAAACAGTTATGGTAATTAGTAAGACACTTATAGGTATAATTTCTTTGTTAAGGAATTGTTTCCGCACAGAACTGTTTCTTTGGAGCCCTGAAACCGTGACAGTAATGTACTGTACTGCGCTTTCAGAAAGAAGCTAGGACTGGTTTGGAGGAAAAGCAGTAGTGAAACGACTGTCCGCTTAGTCGGAGTAATTTTTTCACTACATAAATTACCGCAAGACACGCTGAGGATAACTTTCATGTGTTCCTCTGAAATTTGGTAAGCATCTACCAGACTACATGGTGTCATATCCCAGAAGATGTCTTAATATTTACAGCCAGGAACCTCATATTTTGTACAGTAGAAGCGTTGTCTTCATGAAATAATTATTGAATCAAAAACTGCTATTTTTCAGTCAAGCCATCCTGGGTCACTTAATACCTCCTTCTATGTGGCGAAGGATTAGGTCCCTTTGTGTGGAGAGTGATTCATTATTTTTTAATAAGCAAAGGCAACAAAAAGGAAATTCGAGTGTAGGTGTATTTGTCCTTAAAACCACAGGTTACACTGTTTGGGGAATGACTATTATACCCCACTCAAACGAGGCGGAAATGCATGAGCCACTCCCGACAACACAGCGGTTAGCTTCAGTCACTTTACAGCGGTATTTCACAACTTAGCTTGGTAGCAACTGTCAGACTGTGCTTAGGGTATGTGGTCATCGGAACTCTTTGCATCGGAAGACGATAGTGAGGATAGCGAGAGAACATAAAATAATTTTATTAATATACACGTAACTGTCTGGACAGGTGCCGCTATCTCAATAGTGCTGCTTCTCCTCCTCCTCCTCTTCCTCTCCTTCCCCTATTCTTCCTTTTTATTTCCTTCTTTTATTCTTCTTCCTCCTCCTCCTCTATCACATTCTAATAACATTATGCATTTGCCCATAGAACATGCGTAAGAATGCATTTCGTAGAAGCATGGGGTCGGAGCGCGAATTGATCTTTGAGGCCTACATTCGTTTCAATTCATTTCATTCACTTTACAGGTAAAGTACCAAGGATGTGGAAATTGTCAAAGTAGTTGTATAAATATCTGTTAAAAATACAGATGTCAAATGTTTAAATATAATTATAATATAATGGTCATATAGTTATTAACAATTAGAATATCAGAACAATTACAATTAAGACGTGTGAGTTGTTAGTAGTACAGATGGTGTGGTACTTCGACGAAACTTCTAGGATCGATGCGAAAATAAAAAATTTCATTCCGCCAGTTTTAGTTACAAGGAAAAAACATAAGCTTTATAGATCCTATCGTTTCGAAGGAACATCGGGGAGGGACGCCTCAAGCGAGGGGGTGGGGCCTGCCAGGTTGTAGCCTCCTCCCCCCACCCAAATCGAAATTAAAAAAAAAACATATTTTTTTTAAGCACAAAGATATCAAACGCTTTAAGTTATTTGCCCTTCGGCCGAAATCAGCCACTAAAATCGGCTGAAGACTAGTATATTAGAACTTTAAAAAATAAAATAAAAATCTAAGGACATCTTCCATGAAATTAAAAAAAAAAAAGATTTAAATTATGTGAGTCATGGGACTTCTATGCACATAGATGCAGTTGCAGTATTATATTACAGTTACACTTACGACATAATGTTATAACAAATTTTTTTAAATCGAACATAACACTGAAAAATTCTGGGTTCATAACTGGTGTCAGGAACCACTCACTCACGTCACAGTGCCACATCGCAGAAGATCTAATCTTCAGCTACACCACTGTGGGAACCTCAAGTGTCTTGTTTATATTATTTGTGTTCTCAGTGAGTGGACTAGATGTTGCAGAATAAGAAAAAGAATCTAACACAAACATACAACAACAGAAATACTGAATAAATAAAATTGCTGTGTTACTTCTGGTCACCCAAGGGAATAGCTTAGGTTAAGAAGATGTAATGTTGTTTCTTCTTGTGGGTTTAGATATTTCTGTAATACACAAGGGTGCGAATTTCATGCTGCAATGGTAACACTATTTCCAACGCAGGTAACTGTTATAGCCATGGACATAGACTATTGTATTAATTGTATTAACCTTTTGGCGCCATAATTATTTTTTTTAATTTTAGCACACCCTGTATATAAAATGTGAATAAAACAGGAACCAAATACGTTAGAATTATGAAACAAACTGCATTTTGAAGAGAAAAAAACGGAGAGTATACGCCATGTTAAAACATTCAGTACCTGTATTTGTTGAATAAATATATTAAATGCAACGTTTAGAGGTTAGCGGTGTGGTACGACCACTATAGTGGTCATTAGGCGTCAAAAGGTTAATCAGTGCAAAATTACAAATTGGATAGAGATGTCAGAACACAGAGCGGACTGAGAGAAGTCCATTAAGCAGGTGCAGGTCCACATTGGACTGTAGTGCCATCAAAGAAGAAGATGGATATGTATTAGGTGGCAGTGACTGTCAAAGAGATCTGTCCTTAATAAATCAGCCAAGAGATAGTCACGCTTCAGTTGACACTGTAGTCTTGACATGGGCCAGTATCAAGGTACCTTAAAATAGCAGCACCACTAAATCTATTCAGCTGCCTTTCAAGAAGATTCCAATTTCAGGCATGCATATTCAGTGAAACTGTGATTTCACAGTACCCCTCAAGATCTCTAATGTATAACAGTCAATCAATGAAAAGGTTATATGTGGCGGGAAATGCCAAACTGTCCCACTGAAATTTCAGCAGGTAAATGTTTTCTATGTGCATGCCATTAACACACATGGGAGAATAGAGATATAGATCCTATCATGTTCAAGCTCACCATAAATGTAGGTGAGTGGTTAACTTCACACCCCAGCTACTAGCACTTCAGGCGAGAGAAAAATCCCCTGCTCCTGCTAGGAATCAAAACACACTATCTCAGTCACCAAACCTGTTGCCTAGTCACTATACTGACAATGCTCTACAAGCTCAACCACAGGCCTTACATTAGTCTAAAAGGTTTATTCTTTTTTAAACTTATATCCATACATATTATAGAGTGTTTACTCAGCTTAATGCTGAGGAAAGCGTCCTCACTGTTTGCCATCATATTTCAAAGCAATGGAGTTTTGCTTCAAAACTTAAAAGAGATTGTGGGGATGTAATGAATTGTAATAGACTAAAAATTCAATGCAGATGAGGAAAACAAACATCAGGTTCTATTTTGAAGTACCAACTCATCATCTGACTGAAGGAAGTAAGGAACTTAGTGAAGAACATCTGTAGGATACAGGAAGGATCCCTAGTAGAGATTCATACATTTACAGATGTGTGGTTCAATTTGTACTCCCATTTAATACAGTATAAGAAATGTATATCCATATAATCAGGTTACTGGATTTATAATTCTTATAATCAATATGAATCTTTTAAATTTATTGTGTACAGATTTGTTATCCATCAATATACAGCAGTACAAATATTTCAGCACTGTCATATAAAAAGTATCTCACAGTAGCCACTTTCAGTAACATTTCAGTGGTACATTATAGATGCTGAGATGATTTGGCACTTCGTTATACAATGTTACCACCTAACAGGTGTTGCTTATGTTTGTCTTATGTCTATATTGAGGGCATGGCTTTAAGTGGAACATAATGAACTAGGATAGTACACCAATAAAATAAGCTGCTGAATTCCACTCTTGGCCTTCATTTGTACATTGCAGCTGTATTACACTGCCAAACATATTGGAGTAAAAATTAATCAGGTTCTGACTAACAGATTCATCACACAACTTCCTGCACTGTCAGTTCCAAAAGTAGAACTGCTTCCAAAAGTCTCTGCTCCAGATCATGTTACAAGCAAGTAATTGCTTCAGTATGAATAGATTTCACTGTCATTATTGTAGCATCACAGTTCATAGGCTATAGACTGGATACAACTCACAAACATTCAACTGACATACAAAAATTTCTCACCAATTTCTTTGTAAACACATCTTAGTCTGAAGAGAAATTATGGGTCCATTAAATCTTTACATGCATATCAAGAACATTTATCACTATAAATTGGAACAAAACAAGCCGGTAACATTCATGGGCTTGCAATATAAAGTTATGCAAGAATGATACATATTGATTTATATTGGCATCCTCACATCACTTCAGTATACTTCAGTACACAAAACCTATTTTATTTTATGATGTCAGGTGCATTTATATTCACATATTAGGTAGAATACTGGAAAGATAAATTATGTTTATTGAAGAATGTTCATAGTACTCAAATAGCAATACAGGTAAAGCAAGAATAGGCAGGATATTATGCCACTTCTAATGGTGACATGATATGCATAGAACATTTAAAATGCTGCAACCTGGACCTTCATGTTGAATGTGCAAGCAAGAATACTCCATTCATATTTTTGATTAGTGATCTCTACAGACAACTGTTTATTAATTATAAAAATACAACAGCCTGAACAAGTTCACTGCGTATGACATCTGACAATACTAGTACTGCTACACAGAATTGCCAAACATCCTATGTGATGAACAGCTGTAAACTCTTCACAGAAACACACATGCTGTCTGACAAATAATTGGCCTCCTTCTGTGAAAAAAATATAGCATCTCTAACCTTCAGTGAGTGTAGGTCTCCTCCTGACATTACTATGAGGGTTGTCCAGAAATTAAGGGGTGGGGGGAGGGAATGGGTGGGAGGGGAAGGGAAATCTCCATTGTGAAGGTGACAACCATCCTGCTTGCAGCCCAGACCTCGCTCCCAGCAATTTCCATTCTTTTTTGCATTTAAAGGAACATCTGGCCAGCCAGAAGTTTCATGAAGCTGAAAAGGTGAAAAACAAAGTCACTATGTGGTTGGGTGCACAGGCAGCGGAGTTCTGTGACATCATAACACAAAAAAAAAATCATATCCAAGCTCAACAAATGCCTTGATAAAGGTGTTGATTATGGTGAAAAATAGCTAAAGGTATGTGTTAAGAGTCTTTTCACTTGATTTTGTTCATAAATATTTTTAAAAAATTCATCACATTTGTAACTTAACTTCCTGGAAGTCCTAGGTACATGCATTCAAACATCACTACCATCCATACAAAACATTCGCTGAGAAGTTTTTTGCAGTATTGTTTTCGTGAAGGTCATTATGAGAAATTCTCAAGGAGATATTTAGATGAAGAAGTCACATGGGGCCAAATCAAGCAAGTATAGTACATTCTAACTCTAATTTCTTTGCCAAATATTGCTGACAGAAATTTTTCACTTTCATTCCCATAATGCGAAATCCACTTCAATTCATTTCTGTGGCCAACTTTGGCATTTTAAAATAATGTAGTTAATTATTCCAAGTCTTGAAGGTATACATAGTGGAACCATTTGTTTAAGGAACAAATTCATAATTAGGAATTCCAAATTGTATGGTTTGCACTTACATTTTGGCCTGATCACCATGTTCATTTTGGTCTTAGAGACTTCAACACTTGTTTTGCAGGTCACAATGACAGACCCAGGTCTAACAGTACATACTATTTCTCAGTCTAAAAGTCTGTTTTCCCCATTAATCTTGCTGAGTGGTCTCATCAAAGGTCTGTTCTTGGTTTCTGCTTGCTATTCAAACTGCTCCAAACAACTGTGACATGCACCCTCATATTTGTATCTTTGGTCAAAGCCATTCACACAGTCCTTGTACTCATGTTCATTTCTGCTATGTTTTGAAGAGTCAGTAAGTGATATCTCACAATTTCAGGTCCTTTTTCTACATTCAAATCAGTTTTGAAATTTCCATATCTTCTGACACCTGTAACAATTCTTCAGTTTTAAAATTTCTTTACCCACATACAATCTCATATTCTTCTCACTGTTCACTTCCCTTAAATTGTCTGTATCATGAAATTACATTTTTCTTCAACATGTTTATATATTTAATGCTGAATTTCTGGTCTAACACTGTGTTAAATGGGTCCCAGTCATCACAGAATAGTAGCAAACTTGGCAAAGTCTTAAAATCTGTTACAACAAGAGTATTCCCACATCACAACATCCATAAATATATTTGGACCTCTCCTAATGGCAAGATTCAGAGTCAGATTGATCACATCGTGATCGTACATGACATTTGAGTATGCCTCATGTCCATCTTTCACAGAAGCTAACTGTGATAATAGATCACTATCTAGTGGTTACAAAGGTTACAGACAGACTGCATGTAAGCAAGCAACACAAAAATTTGACAATAAGGGAGTTCAATGTGGAATAAGAAACCAACTAGATGTCACTTAGTATTATATTTATTTCTCCTTTATAAGTTGCTCAACACGTTTTGGGCCACCTTGTGCCCATCTTCAGAAGCTGACGACTTAGTGGTATTTTTTCACGTGTGGTGTAGTGCTGTACGTACGTAGCGCGTTGTGCTACGTACTTCCCAATGGACACACAACCAGCCAACCGGATCTGACTGCCTACACAGCCACGGCACTACACCACACGTGA
>Ga0123355_10014410_pt1 | contig 12368 bp, 10 predicted proteins | sample TergutEmb28metaG_3_FD_89872 | JGI IMG/M metagenome (GOLD analysis project Ga0123355, IMG submission 89872) | Embiratermes neotenicus P1 segment gut microbial communities from Petit-Saut dam, French Guiana - Emb289 P1 | ecosystem: Host-associated > Arthropoda: Insects > Digestive system > Gut ...
TACCTGTATGGAGGAGAGTTGACGGCGTAAGTGGAAGGTGGTGAGGAAGTGAAATGTTATTGTTTGGAAGGGGATTCTTTTTCTTTTTTCTGTCTCTTGGCACCACTCGACTCTGCTTCAGACTCACTGGGCCTCTGTCTCACTAAAATTTGTCCAGTGTGATTTGTTTTTGTCTACGTTTTGACGGCTTGCGTGTTCGTAACTCGAGACACAGTACGTCATCCGAGACACATTGTGTTCGGAAAATTTTTTCGTAAACCGAATTGTTCGTGATCCGAGGCGTTCGTGAACCGAGGTTTGACTGTACGTATAAATATGTACCGAGAAATTGGCGAAATATTTAAAAAGGTAGTCGATGTACGTAGACATAGACGTAGACATAACAATGTGGCACTTTCGGCTCATTACTGTTGCAATGGAAAAGGAACAGTGCTTTCTGTGTGTATTGTTGAGCTGTATGTCATTGCCAACAATAAAACATATTCTGTGTTGCAAAACAGTGCAGTTACGGCTATTTTATGACACCTCCAACAATTTGTAGGAGGGGGTGCTGATAAGTCCTTAGCCCGACCTACTTCCCGTTGTCGTAGGACGGAATAGGTAGTGTCGTTGGAAAGAGAAATCTGTTCGTGTGCCAAATTGCAAGTCTTTTCGATTTATAGAGGCTGAAAGGAAACATGTCAGGCGATGCGCGCGATTTCAACAACATCGAGAGGCGAACTGTCATCAAGGGTTTTTTTTTTTCCTGCAAGGCAAGGCGCCGAAGGAAATTCACGCCATTGTGACAGAAACATAAGGGAACATGCACCATCGTATGCCACCGTCAAAAACTGGGTGGCACAGTTTAAACGTGGTGATTTTTCCATCTGTGTTGCGCCTGGTCCTGGACGACCCAAAACATTGACCACCACGGAGATTATTGATCAAATTCACTAGCTAATCTTGGAAGACTGCCGGACTTCGGGCAAATCAATAGCTGAGCAACTGGGCATCTCACGTGATCGGGTTCGGTCCATCATTCATGAAATTTGGACATGCGGAAGCTCTACGCGAAGTGGGTCCCGAAATGCCTGAAAGCGGATCAAAAAAGTCAACGGCGCCAGTCGTCTGAGCAACGTTTGGAAATTTTTCGACGCGATCTAAACGATTTCCTGCCGCAATTGGTGACCATGGACGAAACCTGGTTATATCACTATGACCCGGAAACAAAGCAATAATCAATGGAGTGGCGGCATAGCGGCTCACCCCGCCCCAAAAAATTTCCGAGTGCAAAAATCCGCTGGAAAATTTCTCGCCTCGATTTTATGGGATCAAGACGGCATCTTCCTAATTGATTATCTTCCAAAGGGCCAAACTATCAATGCGGAGTATTACTCATCTCTGCTGGTACAATTGAAGGACTTTTTGAAGGAAAAATGCCGCGGGAATGTTACCAAGGGGGTCTTGTTCTTACACGACAATGCCCCGGCTCACCGGCCACTTGCAACCCAGAAGAAAATGGCCTACCTGGGCTTCCAGTGTCTTGATCACCCACCCTATTCTCCGGATATGGCCCCTTGGACTACCACCTGTTCCCTGGACTAAAGAAACAATTGAAAGTTCGCAACTTTTCTTCCGGCGCGGAGATCATTGCTACCGCGGAGACCTGGTTGGACGGACAACCGGCTGATTTTTTCTTGAGTGGCTTGCAAAAGTTAGAGCAACGGGTTAAGAAGTGTATTGAGTTTCGTGTGGAGTATGTTGAATAAATCCCGAGTTTGGTCGCTGTAGCTTGTTTCCTTCCTGGTCGGGCTAAGGACTTATCAGCACCCCCTCTTAAGTCTTCATGTAAATCTCCCAGCATTATTGCCGATTGTAAGCACTTCTGGATATCTGGGGAGGTTTTCATAAAATTCCTCAGTATCAAATTTCACGGAAAGCCGTTAGTCGGAACTGCGCTTATACATGCGGACAGACGGACGGACATGACGAAGCTAATAGGCGCTTTTCGCGACTATACTAATTCACCTAAAATCTCGTAAATCACTGAAGTGGTCTGGATATGTTCTGTTTGTCTTGGTTTAAATATATAACCGAAATTTCCTGAAACTGTTAAGTTCGTGATAAAAGTCTGCTCTTGGAAACCATGTTCTTAAGTGGAAATAAATTAATTACTTAATGTAAAGTTGTTTGTGTGGCAGCATTGTTTTATTTCTGTAGCCTCCAAGCTTCAGTGAGGAAAATCGGACTGTGTTTGACGACTGTAAGTGATTCGCGGGCTATTTAACGGCGTTTTTTTTTTCAGGTGAAGAAATTGTGTGCAGCCACATGGAAATTTAAACTTACCATAAATTGATTTTTAATCCGTCCGGCTTATTCGTGTGAGACTTGCCAGTACTTAGAATTTCCCCTGCGTGGGTTACGAACCCAGAGTTGGTTAAGTTCATTGGTAGGATTACTACCATTAACCTCTGGACAGGCGTGTTTTGGGATGGCATTTCATCCATTCCTGGTAAAACAGTTATACTGATGTGAATCGGTCGTCATTGCCTCGTTTGTGGGAACATGGTATACCGCGAAAAGATGAGGATGACTGTTGGGTAGAGAGGCTGTAGTATTACACATCACTGCCTCTTATACATTGATAACAAATTGAACAACTATTTGAAAATAGCAGGTATTACTAATAATATGTTTCGACCACAGTAAACTTAAAAAAAAAATAAATAAGTAAAACTATACAGTACACTAGCCCTTCCAGCGTTGTTATACGGTAGTGAAAATAGGGCCATTAGAGCAAGAGACACAAGAAGAATAACAGTAGTAGAGATGAAATATATGACAAAACAGCAGAATGCACTTGGATAGATTATTTACAAAAAACACATATTGCAAAGGAACTAAATATAACCCCAGTTTTGGACAAAATATAGGAATATACAGAAATATACAGAAAATTTGGTTGCAACATATAACCATAATGCCTCATGATAGATTGCCGAGGATGATAAAAAACTGCAGACCAAAGGCAGAAGAAACCAGGGGAGACCATTAAAGATGTATGAGACCGGAACGGGTTATCAAGTGGCCCATATCCATGATGATGATCCTAGATGATGATGATGATGATGATGAATTGGTTTTTACGTTAATTAACAAATCTGCTTCAACTTAAGATTTCGTATGACGTCTCGTGTAATGATAAGCTTACCATAAATTTATTAGTACGTTAATTAACAACTCAGTTTCAACTTCCGGTTTTGTGTAACATCTGATGGAATGGTAAGCTTACCCTCAGGATATGTAACAAATGTTTGAAGGATGGAGTTGATACTTAATGCAACATGAATTAATTATTACGGTGTGTAGGGACGCTGTTAAGTTGCGCCCGGAATGCTCATGCTTATGCTCGTTCTCGAGACCTGACTTCTTTACGTTCGTAACTGTGTACAATTTCATAAGTCCGAGCCCATGTAACATAATCAACTGGAGCCCTGGGCTCGAGTAGCTCAGCACAGAGTCGGTACTTCAGAGAGAGGCTCGCCAGAGTGTACAGCAGTGTCGGTGTTTCAGAGCACTGAATGAGCAGTCTGTACACAGCCAGGACCAATCACTACGAGTATCGCGAGCGCGCGCACAGATAGTAAAATGGATTGTTAACATATACTGTTAACGTGCACTGTGAGTATTCGTCTGCCACACGATCAAAACCATTTATTTTAAATTTTTATTTTCTCCACCTTTACGAGTGTTTCGAAAGCTGGTACTCACCGCTACACAGAGTGCGGCTGGAGGATTAATAGGTTGTTCATTGAACAGTATAAGTTATAATGGAAATATAAGGAAGGCTGATGATATGAGAGTAATCAGCACATAGTATTTCATGGGGTTAAGAAAGCAGAGCTAAGAAATGGGAAAATTTGTACAAAGGCAGTCAAGAGAGGGGTATTAATTGTTAATGTTTTATACTGATTCATTGAGTGCTGCTTTTTAATAACGTTCATACTATATATATATATATATATATATATATATATACACACACTATACTGCACTACACTATACATGTACTATAAAGGATTGTCCGTCTGCAAGTTTCATCTCCGAAACTACTGTGCCGATTTTAGTTAAATGTGGCGCCGGCATCTGCACTGAAATTTCTTGGGGCCCTTTGGTGCACTTCACACCCAAAGCTGGATTCGAAGTTTAATTTTCTTTGCATGAAACTATTAACCGTGTAAAAAAATGGGCACATGCCATGAAATTTTTAACATGTTCATAATTTGTTTTGTTTAATGAAATAAAGGAGTTTTTATTATAGTGGTACTATAATTTTTTGGTTACCTTTGCGCCAACATACTATGTCTATTGTATAGAGTAAACGAACATCAGAATCCTTTTTGGAGTAACATATACAAATTTTGTTCGCCTTTAAAACGAGTGTAGTTAGAAGAGACAATTTTGTTATATTGAATATTATTCTATCCATTTCAAGACAACGTTAAACTAACTTTTGTATAACTTCAATCCCGACCTTACAGAAAACAGGTTTTCGTATCCATTAGAAACACCAACCGATTAGACATTGAGGGAAATAGCCGTTCTTTATTTTGAGGCTATATGAGACACGTAAGTGCAGTCCGCGGCAAAATACACTTTCTCTATTCCAGCGGGTGCCACATACAGCTACAGTTGGTCGTTAGAATTTTAAAGATTCAGATCGCACGCAACGGCAATCAAGTGCTTCTCCATTACATTGTCCAAGTGGCGAATAATGCACCTTATCAAATAAACTATTTTTATTATGAGAAGTGTACGAAACCCCAAAACACGGTCTGTGCACATTACAGAGCTATTTAACGTTAATCGGGTGGTACATCTAGTAACCATTGTGTTTTAAAGGGTTAAAATGCCATATTTCCCCTCAGTAACAACAAATACACCCGGTCCCATTGGCCGCGCATTCTAAGCTTAGGTCTACAGCCGCTCGCTTGCTGAGATTGTGGGTTCGAATTCCACGGGGGTGGGGCATGGATGCCTGTCTGTTGTGAGTGTAGTGTGTTGTGTTTTGTCAGGTAGATGTCTCTGCGACGAGCTAATCGCTCGTTCAGAGGAGTCTTATCGACTGTGGTGCGTCGTCGTATGTGATCTAGAAACCCCGTGAATGAAGAGGCCCTCCCCCCTGGGGGTTGTTGCGCCAAAATAAAAAAAACAAATACAGAGAATAAACAGGACCACAGATCTTAATTTCTCGCTACCAAGGAAGCAGTTCTTCCTGTCTGTAGAAGGCCTGCAAAACTTTTTTTTTTTTTTTTACCGGGGGAAGTTCTGCAAAATTGGCTCGTATGCGTGTAACATGGAGTTCGGTACGTGCAATTTTCGCTGTATAATTCTTGCTTTCAATTGTCAGTATGTTTGCAAATTAGTAATCTAATTACCTATTTCGCTCTAATTTTTCTTTGACCCAGAAGAAATAAGTTCAGGTCCATGACTTACATCTCAGTCTTGAAAGGGGTTAGTACTGCAAGACGCGGGGAACTTCACGCGCTTAGATTCTTCAAATCTTCTTTCATACTCTCAGTACAGGGAATGTAGACAGGCGCAAGGAATGTAACATCAGCGAAACTTCGAATGCTTGTAAAGTAGATTATCTCACTTTTCAGGAGCTGAGTCTTCCATAAAGTCAGTTTTCCTCTGAAACAATCAATGGTACCAATCGTTTGAATGATGGACATATTTCGCCATTGAGCCCAGTATTCTGATCATTCTGATTAACGGTACGATCTGTGAAGAAAGCAAGATCGAGCACTTGCCAAAAATCTTTTAATCGTGAAGGTAAATCACCTCTGTTATGAAGTAATTCCGTAATGGTTGGATAACCCTCTTGGAACCTGGGAAAAACTTTACCTCTACTCTGAGAGTGGACATCAATGTGTAATATCATATCCGAAGAACGCAAATAATTTTCGCCCCTTAAGATTTTCATCGGAAGCATAGCACGGAGCGACTTTATAATTTTATTTTGCTCAAAACGATTCATATGTTGAAAATTGATCACTTATATAAATAAAGATCCCTGACGAAAGACACAGTGGTGACTAAAAAGTGGTCTGGGAATGTGGGATAGCTTTGTCAGACCCCACTGGAGCCAACTTTTCTACCAATCGTTGCCACCGCGCCATCGATGTTGACTGACACAAGTTAAAAAACAGGAACATTCATTTACAGAATGCTAGGATGAAGGATGAAGTGTTTACCTTTAATCCTGCCATGTGGTGCCAGACGTTTCAGTGGATCATAGTACCTTAATCCAGAATAATCAGGTAGTCCAGAACTTTTCCTTGGAATTTTTTACTCTTGAAGACGAAGGCACTACGATCCTTCGAGACTCGAGAACCACTCACTCAATGACACAGCGTTACATCATAGAAGAACTGAATCCTCCAATATACCGCTCTGAGAACCTCAAACCTTGCGTTACTGGGAAGTATCACAAACATTATTTGACTCCTTCAGCTGAAGGTTAAACAAGCTAGAAAATGTGCTCGTAACGTAACATTGAGGCGCGTACGGATCTTTGCATGTGGGACTTCTCTCAGATTGGCATAACCTTTAACCCAGTATGGTCACACAATTTGTTGTTCAGAGAGTACACTTGCTACATATCCACAGTGCACAAAAGCCCTAACGAAGAAGCAACGTTCCGACACGAGTGCTGGCCCCATGGCTGTGCAGTTTGGGGTAGGTATCATTGCGATATCGACGGGACCAAATTTAGATCTGCTTTGTTCATTGTAACACACATCCTGTTGACATACATTGCGATTCAAATGACAGCACTTAGCAGCAGAAAATGTCTGCGCAGGGGTTATGTCGCTATTTTGAGGCTAGTAACTCAAACAATCCCAAAGCAGTTACAAACATTTCCACGAAATGAACATGAAGAGTGTTTTATGTTGCAACACAAGCGATATGGGGTGACTGCGAAACGGTTTACAGGCTTCAGCAGTATATAGCCCGTTAACTTGCTCGTGCCATAGATTGTTGCAGTTTGCTTACACAGAGATCTGAGGTTCATTGCAGGAGATGTAGTCATTGAGGACGCCTCTTAACATTTTTGCGAAGACGGTTTCAGCGATGATTCTCTTCTAACGTGACGTCACATTGTAATTGTACTAACATGCCATCATATTTCTGTTTACATACAAATTTCTACATGTTTCATTCCTAAGAGCAACATCAAGGAAATTATGTTTTGACCACAATCAACGTAATAGTAGTGAAGAGTCTAACATACACTGTTCGCAATTAAAAAGTTATATCTGAACAAAAAAAATGATACGAAAATGGATATTGTTTTTTTTTTTTGTATCTTTAAGGTGTTGTGTGCATAAATATAAATGTTATAACCCTCACAACAATAGATTAAAATTCATCACGTTTGATTGTTTTACTACATTTTAGGCTATAGAAAATTATTGATTATTTAATCATTCCTTTCTAGTTGTTATGTTGTACTTTCTTTCTGTGGCGCAGCAGGCAAACTCGGGCCCTAGCCGTCTCGTTGTTGAGATTTCTAGATCACACACAATCTCACACACCCGGTAGGACTCCTCCAAACAAGCAATCAGCTCGTCGTAGAATCCACTACCTACACAGCACACAACAAACACAAGAGACCAACACCCACGCCCTCAGCGGGATTCGAACACGCGACCTCATAAATCAAACGGATGCCGACCTACACCTTACACTACACGGCCACCGGGATGGGCTATGTTGTAATTTTGTTATATTAGCGTTTGTCTTTTTTAGAATGTGCTAGATATTGCTTAGTAATTGTAAGTAGATGCGACAAATGGTAGGTGTGTGTGTGTGTGTGTGTGTATTGCGATCTTTTATATTTATTTTGAAAACTGCATTGAACAGTACTTACGCAAACTACATAAATTACAATTTAGACTGAGGAAATAAAAAAACCCCATGAAATGTGAACTTGTAACAAACAGTCGCAATTGATGAGGTTTAATCAGTTCCTTTCAAAATTCGTAGAAGTGTTAGTCACATGTAACACACTTTAATACCGATTATATAAAACGTTTTTGTACTGTTTTCATATTCTTGGATGTCAAGATATGTGTTATGATTGTAATGGTGTGTTAGAGCCTTCATTACTCTTCGTTTGAGTGTGACCTAAATACGATACGTGTCTGGAATGACTGATAAATGTTCATATGTTTGTTAAGATAATAGCTGTTAAGTACTATTGCAAAGTTCGTGATGAATTACTCTAAGCCACAGTGTGTTTGTTCGTGTACTCAGCCTCTAACAGAAATGAGTACAAGGAACTTTTTCCTGTGGAGTAAAGGCAGCCTGTGCGTAAGGTTGTCCTTACCGCCATCATGTGCCGATTGTTTTGAAATCTGTGAGACTCAACCCCCTGGAACCCTCAGGGCCTGGCCTTGCCTTTAATGGGATCGCTTTACTTGTACATTGAGTTCGTTCTGCCTTAAGGCATCTAATCTTGAGCTGCATCCATCATTACTGGTTACCTGATGAATAATTAAAATACGTTCCCGCTGCTGTCTTGTCAGTTGAAAATCGTGGAATGGTTCAGATGGCCCTGTCTCTATTCTTGGATGGTAGGCCGCCTTTACACATACCTCTCTCTATATTTTCGTTGCACATTCTAAATACCTTAACAGTACTTTAAATTGGACCACGATCTCCATATCTCTCGCAGTTAATCACTGATATTCCACATATTCTGCACTATGTAGTTCATACAGTTGAGAGACAGTGGCGAATCCTGATGCGGAGGTCAGGTCTAGCGGAGCGGTACGTTGGCCTTCCTATAACCCTTTCGCTAGACCCGGCCTTCGGATCAGGATTTGTCATGGTTGAGAGTGCATTGTTAAATAAAGAAAATATAGTATCAGTTAAGTTCAATAGCAACGTCGTAAGCTGTTAACGAATTTCCGGTACTGTGCCGCTGGTTTCTCACAGCCAAAGAATGGCGGACGTTTTCCAGGTTCAGTTATAAAAAAAAAAAAAAGTTGATTTGAAACAGTTTCGTGCCAAAACGTTTACGTGTTACAAATAATGTTTTGATTTCCAGAATTATGTTCTAACGCACTCCGCATTTACTTTGTAAGACGGGTAGAATACCGGTAATATTGTGTCTTTGTGTTGCTCGAGAAATTCCCCAATTTTACGGAGCCTGAAATTTCATAACGAAATTTACAAGAACACACCATTGGTACTTTATTGTTACAGAAAAGTCTAGTCCACACTCTTACACTTTATGCCTTTAACATCCATTTTAATATTACCCTCCCACCTACACATAGTACTCTGACACTTAGGCTGTTTCATATGAGGCACAACCGGTTTCATGTTGTCACCGTAGCAATATCGGGCAAAGAGTACGCATGTACACATGGAGAACTTATTTTTCAGTTTTGCGCCACATGTCTTTGACTTCTACAGGGTGTCCAAGGAGTTAAGGTCACTACTTCGGATTTAAATTCCAGAGCTGATTCTGAATAAAAAAGCGTCATATACACATGGGTCCAGTTCGCAACGGTTAAGGAGTTAAGAGTTTTTAAAGTACAGTAAATAAATTAGAAAGGAAAGAGGAGCATTGTGCATTTATTGAGCTATGTTGTTAAATGTACAGTTACAGGTTGGCTGTTCAACACTCAAGCAAATTGTTCGAAGTGTCCTCCGTCTCCTTGGTTGCATTTTCTGACTCGTGTGACCAGAGAACTTGTAACCTTACGAGGCACTACAGCGTTGTTGATGGTTCTTATAGCGCTGAGAATTCGCTGGAGTAGTTCGGCTCTCCTCTTCACCTTGTGTGCATACACAATAGCTTTCATGTAACCCCACACATGGTAATCTAATGGGTTCAGATCCGGTGACCGTGGTGGCCAATTCTGTACCGCCACGACCAATCCATCGATTTGGGAATTTATGATTCAGATACTGCCTTAGGACCTGACTGAAATGAGGCGGCGCTCCGTCATTCTGGTAATACATCTGTCGTCGTGTTTGTAGAGGAACATTCTCTTAGAATGCTGGCAGTTCACTTACAAAAAGTTGGCGTAAATATAACCTGTCAGACGATGCGGGAAAAGTACGGACCAGTCAGTTGGTCACCAGTGACACCACGCCACACGTTTACGCAAAAGCGATGTTGGTAGTTGATTTCAACAGTTCCATGAGGATTGTCACGATCCCAGAAGTGGGAGTTTCTTGTATTGTTGACTGAATCGCGGGTAAAATGGGCCTCGTCGGTGAACAAAAAGTTGCGAATCACATGGGAGTTAGAATTAATCCAACGGATCAATAAATGCACAACGCTCCTCTTTCCTTTCTAATTTATTTACTGTATTTTAAAAACACATACGTAGTAACTCCTGAACCGTTGCGAATTGGACCCATGTGTTATATGATATTTTTGACTCAGAATCAGCTCTAGAATTAAATCCTGAAGTAGGACCTTAACTCCTGGGACACCTGTATAATGAGCTCTTTACGTTTGGTTTTTGTCTGTAATCAGTTGTATGGTTTTATTAGATGTTAATTTTAGATTGTCTGTTCATTTGTTATTCAAAGTATCGAAATATACTGTTATACTAATCATGATGTTAACAGTTATTTATTATATTGGTTTTGTAACATGTAACACAAGTGTCCCGACGTTTCATACTCATCAGAATTGTCACAGTAAACAAGTACTGTAACATTATATATTACGTTACGCACTTTGATGATGTGTCCTAGTCACAATTAATTGGACTGGATTTGACCAGACGCACCTCCATTACCTGTAGTTTAAAAATTCAATAACTTACAAGAGTAAAATACGGTCTACGTATTTGTGTAATGTGCGAAACTGCTTGGTACATCTTCAGGGTCATGATCAATGGCGTTCGAAACTACGTATCCGCAGTAACTGCTGTTACATTCTTTAAAATAAACTTGAGTGAAACAGTTACGCTATAAAATGTTTCGCATCAACTTTTTTTTTCTTCTTCTTCTTCTTCTTCTTCTTCTTCTTCTTCTTCTTACGATCTATGTATACATGTGTGTGCGTGCATTTGCAGACTTACGGGCATGGTGCACAGTTTTATTATATCAGGCGACGTAAGCCCGCGTAAAGGCTGATCATGTCGAATTTATCTTCCTTTTATGAACACGTTCGCAGCGCCACAATTGAAAACCCCGTGTATACACACACGCGTGCGCGCGCGCATGTGTGTGTGTGTATACATATATATATATATAATGTATATATAATGCATGCATGCACCTACGTATGTGTACATATTTATCTGACTTATTTTAAGGGTATTTACTCTTTCAAAAATTTTCTGCTCTTGCCTGCAGTGAATGTTTCATATCATATGGTTTATGTGTTGCTTTGTTTCAGTCCCGATTCACGCTTCATTAGTTATTACATTTTGTGTTCCATAGCATAGGTCACACCGTTCCGGTTAGTCACCCACTGAAGTAGGTAGGCACTTCTACGGTACGTTTGTGCTTTCTCTGTTTGTTTGTGCCCCCCCCCCCCGGCCCAATCCATTTGTTTGTCGATCCCGGTTTGTGTGTTATTCTATAATAGAATCCAAGGCAATATAGATACATTATGACGGACACATGAGGCCAACTAGAAGATATTACTGAAGTGGGATAGGAACTGGCTGAATGTAAAGAAAATGTCCATTTGTATACAAGTTAATAACATTGCAATTACATGGCGTTGGAGAAAACCGAGTAGAAAATGTCCTCGCTTCACTTTCTTTGCATGATGTGAATTGGTTAACATTTTTGTGACAGTCGGCGCAGTAAAAGGAACTACAATGTGTTGCGATTGATAAAACATGTTTCTGAAACGGATCGAACGCAGTTTGTGAAGCGTGCGCAGATTGTCATTCCCCGCGCTAACAACCATCATGAAAACGGGGAAACTCAAGTAGCTTCTCAAGAAAGAACTAACTGCATGGAGTCTTAGTACCTAGCAGTTGTCTGAGAGTGTCAGGGCCGGTGTGGCGAATCGCTAAATGTTGGGTGGTCCAGTGATAGAGTCCTGGTGTGGGCGATTTTTTCCGCATCCGTCTAGACCTTAGGGCCAACCTAGCCACCTATCCAATGAGTACCGCGTCATCCCCGGGGATAAAGCTGCCGGGGTGTGTCGTTAACGACCCACTCCATGTAACGCGCTGATGCTAAAAAAAGTAGTGCTGTGTCTCCCCCCCCCCCCCCCCCCCCCCCCCCCCCCCTTTGTCTTCTTCGTCTCTGCTCTCTTTTTTTCTTCTTTTTTTCTTTTTTTTATAATGTGTGCAGGTGCGGGCGCGCCCTCACTACATTCCTGAAACTACACA
>Ga0123355_10014411_pt1 | contig 12368 bp, 6 predicted proteins | sample TergutEmb28metaG_3_FD_89872 | JGI IMG/M metagenome (GOLD analysis project Ga0123355, IMG submission 89872) | Embiratermes neotenicus P1 segment gut microbial communities from Petit-Saut dam, French Guiana - Emb289 P1 | ecosystem: Host-associated > Arthropoda: Insects > Digestive system > Gut ...
ACACACACACACACACACACCAACACACACACCCACACACACACACACACACACACACACACACACACACGCACACACGCGCACACGCGCACGCACACACGCGCGCGCGCGCACACACACACACAACATACACACATACACACACACACACACACACAAGGAAGTCAATCCACCTGCAAATCTGTAATGCAACTTTTCATTGAATCTTAACAACCCGTATGTTTTTGTTTTTGTAGTTTGAATTTGTGTAGGTCTGTTTCTGTAATAGACATCTTGATTGTACAATAACCAATGAACTAATGACTGTCAAAAAATAAAAAAGATCCTCTTGTATTTTCCCCATTGCACTTCTGTTACCTTTCTGTCACTGTGTGCATTACATAATGCATAATAATCTTAAGAAGACCAAAACACCAATAAATGTGTCCAAAATCTTGGAATCAGTGCTGGATGTTACCCGTTGATTGAACAGTGAAATGTAATCGGGCTCCCAGACAGTTCCTGGCTAATTGAAGCTTCTGGATCATCCAGATATCACAACTTTTACTGTAATTTTAACTTCTATAAAGAGCTGAAAATATTACTTCAATACTTTGTCAGTTGTAGTAAGATTAATGCTGATAGGAACTTCCATTGTGCCAAGCAGCTGTAGTAGACATATCTCCTGTCTCTGATGTCATTCCATTCCAGGCATTGTCTGGCCTCTACTCCCCTGTTGTAGCTGCCCACTGTCATAATCAGCCAGCTTCTCTGCCCTCAGGGCTCCACAGTTCTAAGTTTCAGCATGGCAGCATCAACTACCACTACCTTCAGGCCGTCTGGTGTTTGACTTCTCTGGCAGTTGAAGCATTCCTATGCGCATGGCGTTCTGGAGAATGTGTCCATAGTGGTGTGTTTATTTCCCTGATGCTACTCAGATGTACAGTTACATTCTCCAGACCCTTGAACCAATGAGTTGTCTGCCGCTGCAAGTTCTTGAAGCTCAGTAGCCAGGTCAGGGTGGAGAGTTCTGTAGCACTTGAAACTCTTGTCCATACTAGTACTTGTGGAAGTGCTCCAGTGTCTTCAAAATGGCCAGCTATTCTCCCCAAGTCACGCAGTAATTATTTTCAGGCTTAGATAGGGTCTTGTTGAAGTAGGCCACAGCTCGTTCATGGCCATTCTGTATTTCGGACACTACTCCACCTCTCCAAGTGTTGCTGGTATCTGTGTTGACAGTGAACTTATATCCCTGGTTGTGGGTATCCTAGGACTGGTACCATACAGTGCACCTTCTTCAATTACTGGGAGACAGCTTTTGCTTCCATAGACCACATGAATGTCCACTTTTCCTCTGTCAGTATGGTCAGTGGGTTAGCAATATCAGTGAAGATGGGGATGAACCTCCTCTAGTGCATGCACAATCTTAGAAAGCACCTCAGCTTGTGTTTGTCAGTAGGTGGTGGCCAACTTTTAACGGCCTCCAGCTTTTTATGTTCCATGGTCACTACTTCTGGCAAAGCAATATGTTCCAAGTACTGTGCCTCTTGCAGAATATTTAGCACTTCTCGCTGTTCAGTTTCAGTTGGACTTCTCATACCCAATGGAACATATTTTGTAGGTAGTTGAATTTTTCTTGAAACATGTGGGTGATAACAATGATGTCCAGGTATACCAGGCAGGAATCATAGAACCCATTGCACTAGATGTTTAAATGTTACTGGAGCAATGCCAAGGCTGAAGGGCATTACTGTGAACTACCATAGCCCATCCCCTATGGAGATCACCATATTCTCCTTGTCATCAAGTTGCAACAACACCTACCAATATCCATTTTTCAGGTCAAATGTAGAAAACCACTTCACTCCTATCAGCGTATCCAAGGTGTCATCGATCCGCAGGAGCAGGAAACAGTCCTCTGTGATGTCATTCAACCTCTGGTACTCTACACAGACCTGAAGGCCTGCATCCTTCTGGACGCGCACAACGGGCGACAACCAAGTGCTGTCTGACTTCTGAATCACTCCTCTTCCCTTCATGTCTCCCACCATGCAATTCACATCTGCTTCCTTGTCAAAAGTGAGTCTGTGTGGAGGCTGACAAATGGGCCATGGTTTACTGGTGTCAATCCAATGGTACACCCTATTTGTGTGCCTATTTGCCACTCTTGGTGCAAAGACGTCCTGAAGAATGCAGCAGACCCAATGGACAAAGTCCAAAAAGGGAATATAATGGCAGTGGTTCATGATTTGTACTACCCACCAGATATAATTTGAGTGATTATTTCAGGAAGAATGGGATGTGTGGGGCATGTGGCATCTGTGGGAGAGAAGAGAAATGCATACATGGTTTCAGTGGGAAAACCTTAACGGAACAGACCACTTGGCATATGCAGGCATGAATGGGAAGATAATAATAATAATACTAATAATAAAGTAGTACTTAAGAAATCGGATGTGAGGCTGTGAACTAGATTGATTAGGCTTCTGACCGGGACAAGTGGCGGGCTGTTGTGAACACAATAACGAACATTCAAGTTTCGAAAATGTGGGGAATTTCCTGGCTAGCTGAAGATCTGTTGGCATCTAAAGAATAACTCTGCTCCATGGAGTTAGTTATGTCACAGCCTGTTGTTATCTGACTAAATTTTTGATCCATGGAATATTCAAGTATCAGAATGCATTTGCCTATGATTGAAATTCTGAATTTATTACTGTAATAAATATTTCTAATAGCTCATATAAATTTTTCATAAATGTATGAAAGGCAGTTTCTTACATTACTTTGTGATGCATGAGCTTTTGGAGAAGAGAAACAATTTGCCCCTGCAGAGATTCAAACCATGAACCTTCAAGAAACTCCCAGCATACTGCAGAGTGTGGTTGGATTAATCACGTTGGTTGTTTTTACAGCAGCCAATGGCCAGCTTTTGTAGAATGACAGTCATACACTCCACACCTGTGAAGAAGGTCCACTGCTGCCCTGAGACATACCATTTTATTGTGTTAGGTCACATGGTTCATGGGGTAGCCACGTTAACCAACCCTTCTATGGTGCCTATGTAAGCAGTAGTCATAGAACTAAGGCATAATTTACCAAGATTAATGGATATTTATGCCTGTGATGTTGATGTATTTATTGTTTAATATAATTCCCTTATTAAGAACCTTTTCTTTCGTATACATAAATTAAATTTATGATTTAAATATAAACATAGAATTACACAAACAGAATAATTTCTTATTCTTGGCCTCAGATCTGAGCTATTACTTTACAGAGCACAGCACTGAATATCTGTGAGTGCACCACATGGTTGACAATGCTGTTGGCATCGGATTAATGTCCATGTTGTTAGGTTCATTTATAGAATTGCGTGTGGTGTCATTCAAATGTCATATATGGTGGACACCATAAACACTGCATATTAGAATCGGGTTTGATGCCAATGTTCTTGCTAAATATTTTCAGTAACAGATGAGCAGCTTGAATCATTGGTGTTTGTTTGAATGTTGGATAAGCACACATTTCTGTTTTGCTGTAGAACTTCCATACGTAAGCTTTGTTGCAGACAAATGGGACGTGGTTCATAAAGCTGCAGGGATTTGTAACTATGATTAAAAAAGTACACTTGTGACATTGATTTAATTTAAAATTGATACTTTTGTCTTAAAGAATTATACTTTCAACGTGTCTATTGAAATGCAAGACACGATGTTTAAAGTATTCATAAATCCAAAATCAAGAGAAGCAAGAAATTCTATACAAATTCTTCACCTAAGGTGCCAGTTCGTAACCGATGAAAAAAATTATTAGACATTGCTATCTCAGCTCCAGCATTTGCTATCTCAGCTCCAGCATCAAGACTGACAATTCAATAAATAATGTTCATTGAAGTGCTACAGACATTTTATACATCAACTGATATATCTTTAGTGCCACTTTCAATGTTATTCACACCAGATATGCTAAAAGCAAAATCTCCACCACATAAATGTGGGATTCCTTTCTTTAAAAACCAAGAACCAGAACACCTAATAATATTACCATGGCCTCTGTGTATGTGTGTATGTGCGCGCGTGTGGTGTGCGCATGCGTGTGCATGTGCGTGTGTGTGTGTGTGTGTAAGAAGACAAAGTGTTAACCCACAAACTACAAAAAATGTAGTGTCATTTACTAATATTACTATACAACAGTAACTCAGAAACACTTATTACCTACACACACACACACACACACACACACACACACACACACACACACACACACACACACACACAGAAAATGAAGTATGTAATAATAATGAAACACACTAAATTCTCACAATACGTAATAGATTTCTGCCGCACAAAACAAATTTTATATTTATTTAATAATATGTGCTAAATGATTCTATCGTATTTTATCCACCTTCAGCCATCATTATTCATTATTAATCCAAAAAGTAGAAAAACTTATTTTTTTAACACACGTCCAACTTTGTTTTGGATACTATACATTACTGCTTAAACACAGACGAAATATCACAAACATGTAGCCTATAGTGCTGTAGAAAAATAAATTTTTCTGTGTTCCATGAAAATTTAAAATTCATTGTCAGTTAAATATAACTCAACATGATGCACTGAATCACAACACATGTTTCTGCTTAAATTGACCTGCATGAATCCACATTCTTCTTCATCTCACATCAATTAAAGGAGTTCAGTAATGACACATCATTTTGCCTGTCACTTACGTTGCACACACAACAGGATTTCTCCAAACAAGACTAGCAAAATATAACAAAATACTCATTCACACTCTCCAATATGGTGGGAGTCTTTGCTGACAGATACAACCGTACATATTAAGGCAGTATCATCACACATCATCCATTAAAATTTTCACTCTATTCTGGCAGAATTATTACAAGTTGCATGAAAAGCAAGAGTGTGCTTCCTCTGAAGCATACAGTAGACCTGGCCTTTATCGGTTTCTGCATCGTAATTTTGCTTTTTTGCAGAAAGTGACTTTGCTAACATTTGTGCAATGCAACGTATATAACTCAGATAAATAGTAACTGGCAACCCTTCAAACACAACATATATTTTCGCAGGTTTAAGCAGCTACACGTTTCATCTATTCAGATACCCATCATAAGGCTCTACACATAAGAAGATAAAAAGTAGGATGTACTACCATTTTGTTACGCTGTGATTTCAATCTGTGTAATACTCTTATTTTCAAGCTGACTGGAATATTACACATTAATTATATCGTGCAGTGATTATTAATAGAGTGAAATAAGAGATGTGAAAATTCAAGATGTGTTGAGATTCACTTTTTTTTAAGTTACTGGCTGGTTTTTTACTGTTTTTTTAAGCTGTAACAGCAACACTGTCTAAGGGAAAGAACTTCTCAAAAATATCCAGGCTGTCTTCACTCAGAGTCCGTCCAGTGGGTACAGCGAAAACATTTCCCATTGCTGTGAAATGGCTGCAATGTGAAAATTATAATTTATTTCTGTTTACTTGCAAGATTTGTAATTAATATTTCTAACACTGAAGCTGCTCCATAAACTCACTTCAGTTATATTATAATAACGCAGTGTGCCAATTGCATTATGTGGTCATTTGCTGTGTCACAACATGGTCCAAAAAGTTACAAATAAGTGGAAAAATATTTATAGAAACTGGAAAATATGAATTCATGTGGAAGAGAGACAAATGATAGCTATATAAAAAAATTTTAATTGTGGTGTTTCCTTTAATAAATTTTTGTGACATGAGGTATGATTTTTGATAAGTGAAGTGGTAGTGTGAGCAAAAAACATTTAAAAACTCTATTAAATTGGAATGATAATTTATCATATGTTTACATTTTTGTGGATTGAAATTCTGCTAATGTTGAATTTTCTCAGCCATTAGTGGTTATTTTTAAACTGTTACATCCCATTACATCAAGACAATGAGCTCATATTTAGTCACAGCCTACAACTGACCTACCTGCTCCCCTTCCGTTGTGCAGAATACATCCTTACAGGAAACTGAAGCTCAACATCATTACTTCTTCATCCAGTTGGGTGCCAACACAACTAACAATTGTACAAATTCATTGCTGGTTGGAAAGTGTTATCGGAGAAAGTGACTTCACAAGGTTTGAGTTGCAGGTTGCAAGCTTGTATCAGTGGTGAACACAAGATCTATCAACAGGGAATGCATATTTTGTGTGTTTGTGTGTGTGTGTGTTTGTTTTTGTTTGTGTGCATGCGTGCGTGTGTGTGTTTGTTTGTTTTTGTGTTTGTGTGTGTGTGTGTGTGTGTGCGTGTGTGGGTGGGTGTGTGTGTGCGTGTGTGTGTGTGTGTGTGTGTGTGTGTGTGTCAGTTATAATTTTTGTGATCCTACACAACAATAATGCATGACACACAGAATTGTGGTGACTAAATAAGTATGTTCACTATAACATTGTTTCACTGATTGGTGGCACTTTTGTATTTATAGATCTGCAGATCTGCAGTTGTATAGTTAGCACATGCATCAGTTGTACAACGGTATTGTTATAACCACAGTACTTAATGTGTCCAATAATTCAGGTAAATAAGCCTCTTTAAATTCAAATTAGAAAGCATGACACTTATTCACTAATGTGTCCGGTAATTTGGATAAATAAGCCTCTTTAAATTAAAATTAGAAATTATGACACAAATTCACTAATGGGGCTGGTAATTCAGGTAAATAAGCCTCTTTAAATTCCAATTGGAAATCATGACATTAATGCACTTTAGTTGTTGTTAATTACACAGTTATTTAAAACAGTTTCTAGTTAAAAATGTGGGTGTAAGTGCTGAAATCATACAGATGTGAAATACATATTCGCCCTATCCAGTGTCTGTAACGGTAGTACTTATTTCAACATAGTGTCTCGAATCATCCCTTTGTGATTCCCTTTTACCAAATTTTCTTTTGACTACTTTCGAATTTAAACCATGAGCTCTGTGGCTTGCAAAGGAAATATCAGTTCACTGTTAAAGGCACAACAAATTAGAATGTGGCAGGCAGGTGCTCTGTTCCTGTCCATAAAATTTTACCATAATAAATTTCTCAAAGTGCCAAATTTTGAAGTGTGATAGTCACATAAAATTGTGTTTCCCTCCAGACCTTCACATCTTTAACATCCAAATGCTGTGCAACTCAAAATGCATATAATTGGTTTTTATCCTCAAATGATACAAAAAGTAAATTAATTCTGAAATAAGTCACTTTGTTTTGTTACATAAGATATTAAATGCAATTAATGTCCCTGTTTTTTCCTGTTGTCCACTGCTTGAATTTCATACTTTTTTTTAACACAAGTAAGTTTAATTTAAGTCACCACGCAAAAGGTCCATCCTCTCACTCAGAGAACATCTTTTTTCCCTGGTTAAACTCCATCCAGTCCTTAGTATGAAGTAGATACAATTTATTATACCTGATCATTCAAATATGCTGGAAAGGCAGGGAAGAAAGGTTGAGTACTTTCTGCCGGGACACAGAAAGAAGATAAACATGTGTTGTTTTTGCCTTGCACTTTGAAATTCATGCAATGCCTCATCAGTTTGTCTTGTAAAAACAGTTTAAAGATTATCTGCTTGTTGATATTCCATTATTATTATTGCAAGTGCTTTGTCCTGTCACACCCATTTTACACATATTTGTTACCTCAGGTATTTTAACACTTTACTTTAGTTCACCTGTAATATAATATAATTGGGAAGTGTGATATTCACATTCATGTATTTTTTCATAATGAATAATAACCTGTCACTACAGGATTTTTGCTTTCCCCTGATGAAGGAACTATTTAGTGGTGTCACTTTCTACCAAGCTTCCAACAGCAGACTGGCCCAGTTCATAAATGGTTTAAAGTATTTGTGGTAGTATTTTAATATCAGTATTAATATTACAAAAATCAAATTCCTGGAAGTTTTACATACTATGTTTCCATCAGAACCTTTATTATGCTGTGATGTGTCAACAAATATTTGTCAGCTTTTTTTTTCTTCCCCTGTAGAACATATAGACTGTACCACAATATTTGTAATATTAGATCTGTCACCTTCATTGTTCAAATCAGATGTCATGTTAGTGACTGCATAAACAATTTTTTAGGTCACTGATATCTAACAGTTTATGAGGATGTTTAACTACACATGTATAAAAATATTAACTGAGGAGTACAGGTTATGCACGTAAGTGGAACGGTTGTATTCAGACAGACAGACACACACACACACATCTGGCTATTTACAGTAAACAGTCCTTTACAGAAAAATTCTTCGTTAACTTTGGAGTTTCTGTGTTTCAACAGAAAGATGTTTTCGATTAACACAACCATTTATTAATTGAACAAAATTGTACAGGCTGCATGTTTTGGCCTTATATTCTAAACCATTGTCAGGCCTAATATACAAGTAATTTAGAGTCCTTCAGTTTCTTTAATGCTTTGAATTGATAAATTTTCTTATCTCAGGTGTTTCTTACAGATGGGGTTTCCATTAATTTTAGAAACTGAGAATTTGTGGATGCATGTTTACAAGTTAAAAATACATAGAATTGTCACAGAGCCTGTGGTTCTTAGCATATATCCCATTGTTTTGAAGAGGTTTTTAATTACTCAAATTCCTACTGTATGAAAACAGAACATAAAATTTTCAGTTTTTTTTTTTTTTATTATACAGGCAGAAGGTACAAATATGTAATACTTGAATGCATAGTGAAATACTGTTTGGATAAACACAGTCTCAAAGTCTGATACCTGGGCAGTGCAACTGAATATGAAAGTAGTTGCTACTCTAAAATATCAATCTAAACATGTAGCCCTTGCAGTTTTATTGTATTAATACATGTTGCAGGAATGGAATTATTTGTCTTGAATATGTCATGCACAATGCAATGTCTCATGCAGAGGTTCTTCTTATATTACAGGTTTCAAGTTTCAGACCCTACCCCCACTTTCCACCTGATGTATATAGGTTTGCAACGTAATGTCACTTTTCCTTCTCATACACAATGATATACTTGTATGTGCACATTCAGATCATTCTTCAGTGTATGGTCTCTTTATCACCATGAATATCTGTTTGGATTCTGTTCTCACATATTTTTAGCAGAGGGTCCTGGTTTTGCCTGTTCATGCACTACCTATATGCTTATATAAACTCATTGACAAAACACTGTTCTTTTATAATTCTTATTTTATTCACACACACACACAAAATCTAACATCACTCACCACAGTTAGGTTACTATACTTTTTACTTTTTACATAAACCCTAATGTTGTTCTTTGTGTTTCTTTTGTTGTTTTGTTAAATAAATGATGTGCTGATTTTGTTTTCCATAAACATTTTGTAATAAATTGCGTTCTTCAACAGTATAGCCTATCCATTATATTTATTTCTTTTAATTGGACTGATATGCCATGGTCCCAGCCTTTTCTGTAATATTACAGTAAGATTTTAGGCCCATTACAATCACTATAATGCAGCAATTTTACCCCCTTGAAATATTGGCATCGTATTATTACACATTACTGTTACACACAGTTACAATTGGCTGACCTATATTCATTTTTGCATTCATATGAATATCTACATTATGATTTACATACTTAGACTGGGCATATCCATTGTGTTTTCTAAAAACACTGCTGTGGTTCACTGCTCTTAAATGGAAGTAATATTAACATGATTCAACATAATGTGATTCCTCTGCTTGTGGAAACACCATGAGCATCTCTTGCATTTTATGTTATTTAAAAATGTAACAAATTTTTACAGTACTGTCACACAGTCTTGTGGTAAAATGTGTTATTAATATGGGTGAAGTAAATTTTAAGTAACTTAATACAAATTTCAACTTTCAAGCATCATTACAAAAGTACTGTACTTTACCATGTGGCAGTATGGAAATGAGAAGACAGTTTGTAACAACTAACTGCTGAAAGTTTCATGATGTTAATATTGCTTATTTAATAAAGATGCTGAATATGTATTTATTATTTTGTAAGATAATAATGAGCAACGAAAGAATTTTTCTTTCTGTTTCTCTGTGATGCCAAGTCAATTGTTACTTTTTCAGACCTCAAACTTGCCTTTTTATGAAATAATTGGAATAATGTTTGCCAAGGCCAGTAAATAACAGCACATTCACTGAAACAGCTGTTTTGTGTGATTCATATTACAGGGACATTTAAAATTATTCATAAATTATGCTGGAAGTGGAACACTTGCGACTCTTTGCTATTCATATTATAAAACAAAGCAATGTGCACACATGATGGCAAAGTTTGAAATGCTGAATTATACATTTATTTGAAGCTTTTCACTTTACTTTGGTGGCAAAATAAATGGCAATACAGTGGCATTTTAGCATTGTAAATATGTGCACAGTGACTTCCAGTTGGAGTTTACTAGTTGCATGTTCAGCTCTTTGTTGCTGTTGTCTCAGGTACATAGATTACATAGGTAACAGGATATTCAACACTATTGCATCTACAACCACTGCTCTGGTAGTGCTGCCCTATATGCCTGTGCCTTTAAGGCACATAGGGCAGAGTAGGAATAGCTCCATGCCTTTTTAACCTCAGCACTCATCGTGAACAAATGGTTGGTTTCACATTCTGCCCTTTCCATTTTCTCACTGAACAAAGGGTTGCACAAGCCCCAGACCTGGTGACAAAGGTAAAAACACTATCCGTACTGGGAATTGAATCCCAGTTGTCCATTCCATAGCTAGTTCATTGTAATACATCTGTAATTTATTTTTGGTGTAACAGTAACTTATGTCACTCATGTAAGAACATTGACTCAAGGTAATTTCACAATCTTTATGGGAGATTATTCATTTCTAGGAAGTAGTTTATGTACATGATCTCACCTCTGTATTAATTTCAGTCCAAAACCATTTTTCTTTCTGTTTGGGGTTCCAGTAAGAACTTAACAGTAATTTGAATCACATTATGCTGCATATGTGCACACGGAACTTGATAAGAACTGATTTTGATCAAGTATGACATTTGAAGTACATATCTTTCATAAAATGTATACATTTTTAAGTACATCTTACAGTATACAACATATTTCTTGTCTAACAAACTCCACATTTACACTACTGTTATCTTGAACCTTAATTAACTTCTTTACATTAACAGTTCTTTTTACAGTGAAGGATAGAGTGTATGGGTCAATTTTTTAATTCCAGATGCATCCACAGGTGCCAGAAATTATACATAACATTCAATTATTCTTTCATTACTGATCTGGGCACACAGAAAAATTCTGTTAATATGTAAACATTGCTTTTAATTAATATAAATTTATGAAGTTATGTGACAGTATAAAACTGTGGTTTCAGCTTTCTTTGAATTCACAAAATTTTATAATATTTAGAACAAATAAAACTATAGTTATTGCTCTAAAACATACAATGCCAGCTTTCATTAATTTAATTACTATTTTAGTGTTGCTGAAGTAAATTTACTGATTTAAACTGATATTCAAAACAGTTTATTATAACTATATATTTTTACTTACCTGACACTCCTGGATAGCTACATGCCTTTGAATCAAACTTCTTTTTCATGTTTGCTTATACTTAACAGTTCTTGGAAGTGAAATCACAACGTGTGTACTACAGTTGATCCTCGAAGAGCAGCTATCCTTAAATGTGAGTTTCTTTCTGTGCATGTTACACATATCTAGTATTAGAAATGGCCAAAATTTATTGGGTCATGTAAAAGAATGTAGAAATATCACCAGTAAACATTGAACATTTTAACCAAGACCTTGCACAAACATGGGACAAACCGTTTAGTTTGTTTGTGTAGCTGTTGATGGTTTTTTATTATTAATAGACCTATAATTTATTTCTACTGGATGTTACAAACAGAAGAAATATATTTATGAACTCATTGGCACTCACAGCAACAATTGTGTAGTTTTGTTACTGCGCTTTTTTTCGGTTTTAATTTATGTCTGAAAAAAGACTGTGACTTGTGGGACAGTAATTAATGTACATCTGAAAATGTGTGAATGAATAAATAAATGAAGAGAAACCGGCAGGCAGTGTTTATTTTGGTAAATGTCTTTGTAACATTATAATGCAGTAAAGAAGACATAACATTTTATCTGTTGTGATTACTAATTCAGTAGGAGAGTATGTTATGTTACATGTGTAAGCATATGAATAACATTTGTTTACGACCAGTTTTGTTCCAACAAACTTATATAAATTCGTAGTATGTCTTATCATTACTAGGCTAGCCACATCCATCGAAATTGATATTGTCTTTTTTTTCTGATGACAATGTGGTGGTGGTGGTGGTGGTGATGGTGATGGTGGTGGTGATGGTGGTGGTGATGGTGGTGGTGAT
>Ga0123355_10014412_pt1 | contig 12368 bp, 9 predicted proteins | sample TergutEmb28metaG_3_FD_89872 | JGI IMG/M metagenome (GOLD analysis project Ga0123355, IMG submission 89872) | Embiratermes neotenicus P1 segment gut microbial communities from Petit-Saut dam, French Guiana - Emb289 P1 | ecosystem: Host-associated > Arthropoda: Insects > Digestive system > Gut ...
AAGAACCTATACACTCCCCTCTCCTCACCCATACGCGCCACATGCCCAGCCCATCTCATTCTTCTCCATTTTATCACCCGCACAATATTGGGTGAGGAGTACACCCAATATTGTGCGGGTGATAAAAATTGTTTAATATACTACATTTTAATACACTAACTTCCTGGACTTTTAAAACTAAAATAATTTTGTCATTTTTATATGTAGTGTTTTTAATATACTACCAGATCTAACAGTCTCTAATTTTAGTGGAAACCGTCACACACGCTCAGTTTATACAAGCTTATACACTGTTCGCTATTGAAACTTGTAAGCATTTGGGATCCCATAATGCAGAAAACCTAAACAACGCTTAGATCTGTGTTCCTGGAGTGCCTGAGAATGACCTACTAGGTCGTCACATGTCGCCCTGACATATATACCTTTGTATATGAATAAAATGTTGTGTTAATGACTGACATGTAGTATTCTAATTGAGTGTGTAGTGCTACTTGTTCGTGGGAGCGTTTTCCCGTAATTGTAAATTATTGGCCCATTGGCAAAGGGCGTAGCAGGAAACTTTCATGTGAATTTACGACGAAACTTGTAGATACGATATTTGGTGTATCATACTCGTACATAAACACGCGGTTCTTCATTGTCATCCCCGTAGTGGCTGCCAGTAAATTACATAAACGCCACAACCACTCCGACCCCGCGGAAAAGGTCAGGCGAATAGTGTGTTGATTAACGTGAGCGACCCAGAGGGAAGTGGTTGGCGATTGTGAGCAGTTTAAAAAATGATCCTGTATGTTACCACCCCACGTCATCTGGCCATGTTGGGTTTGCCATGAAGTTCAAGGACTGTCACGCCAATAACCATACGGAAGACAAATCCCCTTCATGCCACTTCCCAGCATAGGAATGGCGTGCATTACGTAATGAGGAAGTACGAACGTGTTATTTCATTGTTTATTTATTGTTTCTTTAACGACGTGGTTCCCAGAGTGGGTTCCGCCACCAGTTCCCAGGGGAATCGTGGATACATTTCTGTAACAGTTGGTCTGAAGTTTACTTATTTTTTAAATTGAAGGAATAACATTTTGTTAAAAATAATTGAGGGACTTATTTAATTAGCGTTACGTTTATTTCGCATAACTGTTAGATTATGTAATAAAGAGCAAGCGACAGGTCGGATACAATGCATTGTTACGTATGGTACTTGTAGAAGGTAAATCAGTCCCATTACAGGCACGAGGTACCCAGAGGGTTCCAGATTACGTGACAGTGGCCCAGGATGTTGGTAAGGTTGTCAGCCTTACGCACCGGTCGCTTTTACCTCATTTCTGTTAGAGGCTGAGTCGACCCCAGGGCCGTAGTGCGATCGGAAGGATTATGTCAATGAAAAATTCCAATGACACCATTTGGAATCGAACCAGCGACCTTCCGATTTATAGCACAGCACCTTAACCACTGTGCTACCGCGGTCCCCATGATACTTGTATGTATTAGTAAAAGCAAGGTAAAGCAGTCCCTATACGGGCCTGGACAGGCCGCCAGGAGGTTGAGGCTACCAGATTTCAAGATACGTCGCCACATGAAAGTGGTAAGGTTGTCAGCCCTACGAGCCGGTCGCCTTTACTCCCCAGGAAATATTACTGGCACTCATTTCTGTTAGAGGCTGGGTTGACCCCAGGTTTATGTCACTGACAACATCGGGAATCGAGCCTGCGACCTTACGGTTTGTACAGCAGTGCCTCAACCAACTGCGCCACCGCGTGCCGCCGGTGTTATTGGTATCTATCTAAAATACGTTCTCAGATATAAATTTTTAATTTTGGATACCTATCATCCGGACACTATTTTCGTGCACAAGGATGTGAGGATCCATGATTATTACTAGAAGCCAAAAGGATCCCGCGAGCAGAAAAGTTAGGGAGACCTTGCCTTAGGCTGTATAGCGTAGGATGACAAAATGATTAGGGATAATGAATTGAATGGGACGTGGAAAGAAACAGTCGCGTTCTGATTCGTGGCAATGGCCCGGAATTTACTCGGAGAGAGTTAGGAAACGATAAAAAATCTTACGGTAACCTGTATCAGGGCCAAGCATTGAACTCTGGATCTCAACAATACGAAACAGGAATGTCCAACATTGTTTGCCCAGCACGTGCAAAGTCGGCGAAAGGGTCGGGAAAGGGTATAGTAAAAGTACATCCAGTGGTGTTATTAGTTCAACAGGGATGGTTACAAACTGCACGCTTACTGAATAATTAGTTCTTCGCAAGTAGTTGATAGTTTTCTGCTATTCACGATGATGTTTAGACTATTCATCCCCGTTGTGTTCCCAGAACCTCAGAAGCGCAGCATAAATCCACTAAAACACATTATATTTAGTTAACAGATCAGCTACATGTTTCGACCAAACATAGTCATCATTAGGCTGGCCACAAGAAGGAGTAGACAAATATATAAACAGTCGTATTTGGACTGAGATCTTGTATATTGTTATATACAGAATATATATGTAAGAAAGGTGCATAACGTTGGGAATAAAAATGGTAAGAATTGCAAATGTATTAATTTATTTTAAAAAATTTAAAAGACTCTAGTAAAGAATGTAGGGTATTACAGATTTAAAAAATGTTAAAATATAGAAATAATGTAGGCACTTCTTGAGAGAGAACCATTGACCGTTAGTTCGTTTATTGTTCTTGTTTGTGGATGTTTTCTTCGAAGAGAGTTATTCTATCGAAGAAGAGAGTGGCGGATTGGGTGGACCGTGCTTATTTGTATTAGAATCTGAAAGAATGATAATAATGGAAAGGTACTTCATATTACCAGTATGTTAAATTAATGGGGTGGAAAAGTCGAGGTGGAACAGAATTTTAGACTTACCTGTGTTTTAAGTTCGTAAATATTTGCACACCTTTTTGGTTGGTTTCTTCTCGATATTATACCACGTGTATTTCAAGACGTGTGTTGCCGAACGTGCCACATCCATCTACAGCATACCTACTACGCAAAACGTGTCTCAAAATATTGCACTTTTAAATATACAAGAAAAACACCTGGCGAAATTTGGTGTTTGTGTGTTCGAGGTTTTTTTTTTTAAGGAGTAAAAATTGTGGACCCAAGTCTCATCATTGTGGATTCCAGAACTGGTTTTCTTCTTTAAACCGTCGAAGATGTGAAAGAGCAATTTCGAAGCGTCGATTTTTTTTACCCTTCCGTCAGACGTTTTGGTGCCCAGTACGCACACACTTTGCGATGTCCCAGTTCTTCAGGGACAGCGTTTTGTAGGGTTCCGATTAACAACTCCGGCGCAGTGGATAGATTTCGAATTGCGACTCGTCGGTTTAACAAAATCATTTCCCCTATTCGTGTTGCGTTTACATCGAACCGTGATGTGCCGGCACGATCATGGTCATGGATGTTCGGTCCACCAGTTTCTAAATCTGCACCATTTCCGACATACTGCGCTGTCGTTACGTCATCACCGAATACTTCAGTTACTTGTCGGTGATTTTCGACGGTGGGTGTACATACAGTGCCCGTGAAAATTGAGTCGCCCAACGTACGTGCATTATCAGTTGCGTGTCCCCAATGTCCTATGTGCTATCTCCTGCCGGAAATATGTTAGCAGCACCGACAGCAGATACAGAGTATAGGCCGAAGGCAGCCAGACTTGTTCCGCTAGGATGGATGTTAGTCTGCATCTTTTCATAGGTCGACCTAGATTTCTTCTGCCGATCGGAGCGTGTTCCTGCTGAAAAATGAAATGCATTAACACCAGAGTACAATGTATTAACCAAAATAACAGATCAAACACAATCAAAATTAAAATTCACACGAGTGTGGTGAACAGAAGTCGTGCTTGTGTATGATTTGAGGTTTTCTCGGCGGTATTAGGGTGACGGATTTCTGGGATGCCAACGCCTTGTAGCTGGAAGGAACTTATCGACGTTTCGAAGGAGCCTCCTGCCCGAAGTTGGAAGTTCCCCGAACGTGTATTCCGTTCTACGAAACTGCGGCTCTCCACGTCTCAGAAGACTGTAATTCGAACTACAGTATTTTTGGTTCATTTTTTGATTATGGCAAATTATTTCATGGCATGTTTATGGGACAGCTTATCTGAAGTTGAAGAGGCATATTACAGGTAAACATGTCATTGAATTGGTTCCAGGAATGCGTATACTTACTATTCAGGTCCTCGTTAATATACAGGGAGATTCAAAAAGATGGACTCAATTTCATACTTCTATATTTCCTGAACTATAAGTGATATGTGAATGATCCACATACCATTTGAAAGAGGAGGTCCGAAAGTTTCAAGTACCATCGCTAGAGCGCTCGCCTAGTGCACAACCGTGTAGCAGCGTCAGTTGAGAGCAAAATAGCTACTATGCAGCACAAGATTTTTTGCGTTCGTGCTGTGCAGCGTGCGTTTCGTCTTCGTTTCAACATTCAACCTCCAACGAGGAAGAGCATTTGTCGCTGGAATCACTAATTCTAATTTTGAAATATAGACTTACGAAATTGAGTCCATCTTTTTTAATCACCCTGTAAACATTGCATTTGACGTCCGATTGGTTTGTTAGGACATCTAAGAAACGTCAGCCTTAAAACGCTGTCATTGTTTGCAGATTAGTGCAATGCGGATTGTAAAAGGAAACGTGGTGCTATTGCGTGTTGTGTAAGCTGCACAGTAAGGCATAACAAAGTGCACCAAGCGCTCCACGCCCAAGAAAATGCCGTAATACGATTTATTGCGAAGTAGTTCTAAGAAATGTCGACGCGTATATGTTTACTGCAGACTTTGTTAGTGAGTGTGTTGCGCAAATAGAACATCTAACCCTTCTTCGCGGAAGAGAACATTTAAGCGTTCTTCGCGGAAGATGGGGTTGTTTTCCTTCTCAGTATTGCAGTTTATACTAGCTACAGATTGGTCCATTTGAAACCTGGAATTTATCAAAATAATGTTTTAAAACTACATTTGCTATTGAACAAAAAACAGCATTTCCATTATGAAAGACCGGCCGGGTGATGCTGTGTCTGAAATAATTGCCGTTTGGTATGCGTATCATACGAAATCCATAGATACGCTCTAGGCATATCGTGAGCTTGTAAAAGGCTGAAGTGGGGCGGTACGTATAGTAGCCATTGTGCTTGAAAGAATTACAGAAGGAATTGAATTCTCACGAAATGGAAGTGGTAAGTTACGGAAAGAAAAGAAGGATTAAGAATGACTGGAATTCCATTTAAAAAATTTACTCGGTTCTTAGGCCTACACGTATAACAGCCACCACAACTTCGTAACGTCGTAATTTGACACCCTTGTATACTGGCAAGAGTACGAAGTAGGCCTACGTTTTGCAGTGACTTTGGCTTTCCTGCGTTAAGCCCGGGATAGTAAACCGTAGTTACAGTTTTGAATGAATTATAAATGGGAAAACATTTGCAACATGCGTTATCTTAGGCACACGTTTTAGATGACTTCAGAAAGTGGATCAGAAATACCTTGAAAATATCGAAGCACGATGTTGTAGAAGGGTGAAAATCAGTTGAACCGATCGTATGAAAAACGAGGAGGTACTGCATGTAGTCAAGGAAGAAAGAAACTTCCTAAGTACAACAAAACGAAGGAAGGCTAAGTGGATTGGTCACACTGCGTAGGTACTGCGTTCTACGATACATTTTGACGGAAAAATATAAGGGACGAGAAGACAATGAGGAAGGCGTAAGCAGCTATTGGGTGGCCTTAAAAGAAGGTACTGGAATGAGAGCGAGGAAGCACTAGATCCCACTCTATGGAGAACTCGCTTTGGAAGAGGCTGTAGACCTGTCGCAAGACGAACTACGCATTGCGTGACGTCCTTAGGTGGGGTCCAGTGTTTGCTCTCTGCTTTTGTAAAAGTTGATAAAATACAATTTCAGTTTTGTGTAAAGTTCTGTAGATGTCTTCCTGGATTGATGCCGATACTGACTAGAACTAGTTTACATCCCCCATTTGAACTGTACAGACACACAACCACGTATTTCCATCGAAGTATTCTTGGAATGATTTAGGGATAATGCAAACAGACCGACAAATTGACAGCACGGTTAATATTGTATAGCCCACTGTTGGTATTTCAAATCAGGTCATGACTGTTTCCTTCCGCATGTTTCAGAGTTCATTGTTCGATAATCATCCCACCATTCGACGCCATGAAGTCTTGAGTTACTGAGAATGTCGTTAAATAAACCATAAATATAACAGTCTATGCATATAATGCATCATAAACATGAAGAGAATAAACTGGAGTGAAAGGTAAGCGAACCTGAAACACAGTGTGCGCGTGCAGAGGAATTGGAAAGCCGAATAGGATGGAAGTGTAAGTTTGTAGGCTTACGAAACGGTGCAGGTAAGTTTTCCGTTCTTATGCGATGTGACGTCGAGGTACTGGGTGATTGGTGTCCGAAGTTTCGAGACAGCGCGATGGTCTCATGGGTCGGCATGCATATGCAGTGTTTTGGGACTTTTCGACCCTTGAATATTGAGACGACCACGATGCCTCAAAATGTCGGGGATCACTCGCCCGGTGACAAGACGCGACATGCCACAAGAACGGAGACGTCATTATGGAAATGCGATGGTTGTGCGTTGGTGTTCGTTCGTTTTTACCACAAAAGGAAAAGAACTAAAATTAATAAAGCAACTTTTGTAGCAGTGCTTTTAATGTATTTGTAAATTTGTGTATTTATGCATTGATTGGTTTATATAGGATAAACGGCTATAATAACGCTACTACGTTTTTAGAAAGTCATTTTTAAAGTTACACTGTATACTTTTACAAATATTAATGCATATTTTAGCCTCTTATAGTAAGTTCTATGTAATTACGAAACATTTCGTTCCACATATCACTAAAACAATATTGGAAAGTGACAAAAGATGTTTTATAGCCGTAGGAGATATAACAACGCCACCTTCAGAAAGTGCGCTGTTATCCCAAAATATTACACAATACCTAAGTGAAAGATTTTTTTATGTTTATTAAAATGTGAAGAATATAAACAGCTATATCGCCCTGAGGCCCTATTCACTATCACAATCAGTTCAGATGTCACACATCCCTTCTTCATTACACCTTTCAACCTGCCATTATCAGACTGGCTCGGAGCTTAGTACAGAAAGATCAGAGTGGCATAAAATGAAGCCTTCGAACTACCCTCGTCCTACTGAAAATCGTGTATCAGAACGTACTTCAAACCAACACGGTTCGACCTAAGTTTGGCTACTTTCAGGGGTCTTTTACGTATCGAGTGTGATTTTTTTTTCTTGAGGCACTGTGGCCGAACGCGGGCCATGGCCTCGTTATTCTTGATGTTTCTAGGTCGTACACAATGACGCAACACACTCGGTAGGACTCCTCTGGACGAGTGATCAGCTCATCGCAGAGACCTTTACCTGCCCTGACAACACACAACATTCACAACAGACATCCACGCCGCCGGCGGGATTCGAGCCCACAATCTCAGTAGGCGAGCACCTGTAGGGTCGTGTATGATATCTGTTACATAAATAACAGTAACACTTATTCAGCACGGTCATTAGTAAATACGTACTTTTTTTTTTACCATTAAGTGCTACTGTATGGTGTGTTTAAGTTCCAGTACGGTTGACAGTCAATTTTCCCGGTCGGTGGATTGGGCGTCGAGGACCAAGAATGGCCACCGCGAATTTCCGATCTTACTGCATGTGTGTGTTTTTTTTTGGGTGGGGGGGGGGGGGTGGGGCCAAAGTGGAAGGCCACCGATCAGAACCAAGAACACTTGATGAATTGGAACAAGAGATTCGAGATACTTGTGCCGCTGTTTCTGTTGTCTTGCTGAAGGAAAAGTGTTGAGTCCGCCTCTTGCAGATTGCAGAAGTGTGCTCAAAATACCGGGGCCTATGCTAAAATATGTCACTGAAGTGCTAGTGTGTGGGCTTTAAAATGGTCCAAGAATTGTTGCACATTACCACTCCGTTTCAGCATACACTGATTTAACATTGTTTTTACTAATCACTCTGCCTGTGTTATAACGTATTTCGGATGTACACTATTTATAGCTTTACATTATGTTAAAGAAACCCTGAAAAGGGCAACGAGACGCCGAAACGTGTCGGGTTAGAAATAAATTTTGTATCTAACCTGTGTTGTATCTAATGGTTATAATGTAAGGGTTTTGGATTATGACGCGGTGAACGTGTTCAGAAAAGTGATCAGTTCTAGCCTAGTTAACGCACACTCAAATCCGCTACTGCAGTGGTGTATATACAGTTATTTCTTATTTATTAGTTTTTGTAAATATGCTACTCCACCTGAGCAAGGTATGTCACTGACGCAGTGAGACGAAACGCATTGAATGCAGCCCACAGAATGTTTACTCGTACGCGCCAATGTAGGTGCCTTGGAACTCGTGTTTGTGACAGTGTCCCCACCATCTGCTACATGTGTTTCAACAGAAAGCCTATCGCTTATCGAATGCAATAGTGGCACATTTCAAAAATTGTCATGTGAAGTTAGTATTGATTGATTGCGATTGAACTAAAAGATATAAGAACTACATCCGACAGTACCGGCACACTTCTTACTCAAAACATGCCCCGCTAGATGCCATTATTGTCGGATGTACGAGGGGGTGTTGATAAATCCTTAGCCCGACCAGGAAGGAATAAAGACTACAGCGACCGAACTCGGGATTTATTCAACATACTCCCCACGAAGCTTAGTACACTTCTTAGCCACTTCTTGCCAAAAAAAAAAAAAAAAGTTGTCCGTCCAACCAGGTCTCCGCGGCAGCAATGACCTCCGTTTCGGACGAACAATGGCGACATTGCAATTTTTTTTAGTCCAGGAAACAGGTGGTAGTCCGACGGGGCCACATCCGGAGAATAGGGTGGGTGATGAAGACATTGGAAGCCCAGGTAGGCCACTTTCTTCTGGGTTGCAAGTGCCAGTTGAGCCGGGGCATTGTCGTGCAAGAACAAGACCCCCTTGGTGTAATTCCCACGGCGTTTTCCTTCAAAATGTTCTTCAATTGCACTAGCAGAGATAAGTAATACTCCGCGTTGATAGTTTGGCCCTTGGGAAGATAATTAATGAGGATGATGCCGTTTGATCAAAAAAAATCGAGTCGAGAACTTTTCCAGCGGATTTTTGCACTCGGAATTTTTTGGGGCGGGATGAGCCGCTATGCCGCCACTCCATTGATTGTTGCTTTGTCTCCGGGTCATAGTGATATAACCAGGTTTCGTCCATGGTCACCAATCGCGACAGGAAATCATTTGGATCGCGCCGAAAAAATTCCAAAACTTGCTCAGACGACTGGCACGATGACTTTTTGAACCTCGTTCAGGCATTTCGGGGCCCACTTCGCGTAGAGCTTTCCCATGTCCAGTTCTTCATGAATGATGGACCCGGTTTCTCAGCTATTGATTTAGCCGAAATCCGCCGGTCTTCCAAGATTAGCTCGTGAATTTGATCACTAATCTCCGGGGTGGTCACTGTTTTGGGTTGTCCAGGACGATGCGCATCACAGGTGGAAAAATCACCACGTTTAAACTGGATCACCCAGTTTTTGACGGTGGCATACGATGGTGCATGTTCCCCTAATGTTTGTGTCAGAATGGCGTGGATTTCCTTCGGCTCCTTGCCTTGCAGGAAGAAAAAAAATTATAACAGCTCGCGTCTCCGTGTTGTTGAAATCTTGCGCGTCGCCTGATATGCTTCCTTTCAGTTTCTGTAACAAGAAAAGACTTGCAATTCGGCACATGAACAGACTCCTCTTTCCAACGACACTATTCCGTCCTACGAAATCGGAAAGTAGGTCAGGCTAAGGACTTATCAGCACCCCTTCGTAGCTTTTATATTTTTGAACTGAATCGTAGTATTAACTCCAAATTGACAATTTTTTGATTGTGCCACTATTACATTCAGTGATCCTTGTACATGCAGGTAGTTCAGTTGAAAACCGAACCCACACACACAGCAAGTTTAATGGCAGTACGTTTCCTCGATTAATGTATTATAATACAGCTTACAATACAGCTTAACCTCATGATAAAGAGTAAATGTTGGAAATTATTTTAATGAAGACTGAAATTGTCCGACAGATTTTAGTAAACCTTTCGAACATCAAAATCAGTTATGCGGTTCTGAGTTCCCGCATGCCGACAGTCAAGGCTGCGCTGGTTTGGAACTAATCGTTGGCAGCGTCGTTACATCGAAATGTGCAGTGCAGCGGCCCACAGTCTCCAAGTACCCCGTCGTTCAGAATCCGAACATAGAGAACCTTATCTAAATGTTACTATTTTCTTACAATTTGTGCCTTAGCAGCAATGACGTACTGCATGTTAGCTGTACTGCATCTGTTGAAGCCAAACATTGGACACGATCCTGATCATTTTCACCCATTTCCCATCTTAACAGTTTCTTGCCCTACTAAATACATTCTATCGTATCCTTCCATTCGCATGCTGATCTCTCCAAGTCGCTACATTCCATGACGTTGCACCACAGTTCCTTACGTATTGGTTTTCCCCAACATCCTAGTTACATAGCCAGTCCTTCTGATTCTCCCAGCCTTGAATCCCGCAGCCGGCTGTTGTAGGTATAGCTCAGCACGGGAAGTAATATTAGAATTTTGACTGGCCCAGTCCTTGTATCAGATTTTTTTTCTTTCTTTCTTTTGCGCTTTGATCCAAAACGCACTCTTGACTTACAGCACAATATCTCGTTTTGGATCTTTTGTAAGCTGCTCTTGAAGGCCAAAAGTGCCTGATTGTAATTAGCCCAGTTTTCGACGTCAGTGTCAAATGGACTTCACACCCAGCTGTATGTCGGTCAGCGTCTTGCAGGATGTAGCGGTCGAGTTCTCTCAAATGTTCCGCGATAACATTTCGCGCCATGATATTCAACATTTTCGTCTCATGTCACGAAAGAAGCAGTAGTATTTTATTCCATTTTTCTGTACCACAGTTTTTGTCTTTTCAGTGTAAAGGAGTCAGCGGCTGTTTTGGCCCACTTCATTATCTCCGCGTTGCATAGCATTGAAATATTAAATTTATTGATGTCGGCGTAAGTATCTGAAAAACAGAATAGCTCTAATATCCATTTTGAATAACTTCCAACGACCCAGCTGAATATTCTTACGGAAGGCAGGGTGTATATTTGCGAACCACGTTGATCCTCGACTTGCCGTATTTTTCAGTCTTCACCTGGCGTTACGTTACGTAAAAAATGAAGTTACGCCGCTGCTGTCAGCTTATATCGTGACCATTACTTGCCAGTAATCGAAAGATGTACAACAGTGTAAATAAAATTTAGAATTTCCACATCGATGGCATTTTTCATTACAATTCTTGTTTATTACCTGTTTGTAAATTGTGACAAAGTTCTGAGAAATTTTACCTGTTTTTACTGCGGGAGAGGGTTGGACCGTTTGATCTCGTGGGGCGGTATTGTGGTGTTGGCAGTTTCTGATCCCATCCCCTCGATCCAGAATGTGCATTCGCCAACATTTTGTATCATATATCTTTACTATCCCATGCCCACTTTATCGTCATCTCCTGATTTCACTACCATAGTAATAAGCCCGCTGTACAAGATCTGCTAAGATTGCCTGTGGAAAGAGGCCCACAAAATCAGACCTCTTCACGTCTTGGTCCTTATTCTGTTTGACGTAAGCACGAACGGCGCGTGCGTCTTGTTGGTCGGCAATCAACTAACCGAAATTCCTTGGTGACTGAATTTGCCTCCCCCAAGCAAAAGAATGTTATTCACGGTGGGTGAAAATGCGGCCAACAATTTCGTCTTGATGGGAATATCTGCGATCCAGCAAGCTGTCGTGTACTGCGTACCGCCCACACACGCGACGGTCCGCAAAGGTAGAGACGCGGCTGTGCGTGTCCAGAAAGCACTGGAAAACACGCCTCCGCTTCCTGCGCGTTTTGTACGCACGCTAGAAACTATACAAAACAGGAATTTTGCAGTCGACCAACCTTGTACGCAGAGACAGTCGGGTAATTTCTTGAGGAGTAAAGCATCCGCATTTGGATAAGTCACGTACAGCAAAGGCCCGAGTTAGTACAGGCAATGTACGTATAAACGTACATTGCGGAGAGTTGGTGTAAACATCGCTGCAATGGAAAAGCAATAATTGCTACATATGCCGTGTATCTCTAGCCTTAAGTTATCCAGTACATGTTATCCGTGGCCTGTCCGGCTCTACCATATTTTTCCACATTATCATAAAGGGCACGATTTTCGTGGGGGGGGGGGGGGAAAAAACTGAGTGGGCGTAGAATGCTGGTTTTATCGCCCCCAAAATTTTTTTTTTTAAACTTTTCTTTTTTTAAG
>Ga0123355_10014414_pt1 | contig 12368 bp, 14 predicted proteins | sample TergutEmb28metaG_3_FD_89872 | JGI IMG/M metagenome (GOLD analysis project Ga0123355, IMG submission 89872) | Embiratermes neotenicus P1 segment gut microbial communities from Petit-Saut dam, French Guiana - Emb289 P1 | ecosystem: Host-associated > Arthropoda: Insects > Digestive system > Gut ...
CGTCTCGCCGACTAATTGCTAGAGAACCAAGAGCACATTTGTGAAGAAACGCTGCAAAGTGCAATGACTTCACGTATACCGGCAGGAATGTTACATTCCATAGGGTAGAGCATAACTTTCAAACAATTCTTCTATGCGAAGAGAAAAATTCTAACGTCTGGGACTGAGTGTTACATGAATAATTTCACAAAAAAGCGAGCCACTTACATGTATAAACCTCAAAAACTTTTCCGGTGAAATATGCAAAGTGTGGGACTATATATTTAGGGACTCTGTCTTTATACGCAAGCACTTACATAAAGCGTATCACTTGTAATTTTCCCCCTCAGACTTAACAAAATTAAATTTTCCTTCCTTTTAAGTAACAATAGACAAATTTTCACATCTTCTTATAATGAAATCATGTGCACAAATTGCGTGCATCGCTTAAAAGCGGGGTACATATAAGTATCAATCAATAACTTGGTTCGTCATTCGTCGATGCTTCTTTATATTGCGGATGGATGTGACAACACCACAAACGGACGGCAGCTGCAAACACGATGGGTAAGCAGCGGCGGACATCCAACAGGTGGTCCAGCATCAAAGACAACACTGCTTTCACAACCACTGTAATATATTATCACCAAATACACGCGCGTCTACAAGTCCTGCGGGAGATGCGGAGTCGATGGCGAAGGCAGTTGGACGCCCGTTAATGCATTCATCTAGATTGGTGAACAACTTACCCAGTCACCTGCTACTGACTTTACTGATGTCAAATGCAATAGAATTTCCAGGTGGCAAACCTACCATCAACAACTGCAACAGTTCTGGCAACGTTGGTCATCCGACTACCCCCAGGGTATGTAACAGCTTCAACGCTCGCAGAGGACATCCCCTAACCTACAACCAGGCGATATCGTCCTGTTGACGGAGGACAACATGACACCCCTGCATTGGCCGACAGCTGTCATCAAAAAAACCCATCCCGGCAAAGATGGCATCATCCGCTTGGTCACACTTAAAACCCCCAACGGAACCTTTAAACGTCCCATTACAAAAATCTGCCCTTACCGCGCGAATAGTGAATTATAGTGTCATTGTTTCCAGGGCTGGCAGAATATTCACGCAAAGGACAAGTTTTGTGTTATAAATAATCATTAACTATTTTCTTATTATTTAATTTGTGTGCACAAAGGCTGCCTTATGTACAGCATGACCACAAGGTTAAAGGCGCGCAATTTAGGCGGGAAGCTGACGTCATAGGATCCCTCTTTTGTGTTCGGCGTGGCGTGAGTCAGTACCGCGCGTAACTCCAAACCAACCACTCATAAAACTTGCGCTCTGCACCAGGCAGACAGTTTGCATACAGTTGCAATGCAATCAGTGTTACAATTAACTAAGTATCATAATCACTGCACAAGGCAGTAGACATATTTTAATTCTCATAGGGACATGTTAATGAGTACATTGTGTAACTAACAGTAACAAGCTGCTATTAGTTCGATGAACAGCATTTACCACAGACTGGCATGTGTTAATGTTGCGCAATATTGCAATACCTTCAAACAATTTTGTTAAACTCGGTGAATATGTTGTTATACTACACTATAAACTAATCATTGCACAGGGCAATATAATAAGTGCACAAGATACAACTTAAAGCAGAAGAACATAGTGTCCATACAAGCTAAGGTATTCATGTGTGTTGTGAAGAGTGCATCATAAACTGAAGCTACAAGAAGTAGGTATATCATACAAACATTTTATTAATATAAAGGGTAATGTACTGATTAAACTAAAATTAATAGTGTAATTTGTGGCATCATAATAAGTGATTCACGATCTTTAATGAATCAGCAAGTACTGACAAGCAAAAACCCTGCTTGTAGCTGTATGTTCCTCGAACCAGACGAGGCGACAACAGTAAATGGAACATTCATTCGAAAATTAATTTGTGGCACAGGTAGTGAAGAATATCAGCAAGTTGACAAAAACGCTAAAAAATCAAAAGGAAAACCTGGCAAGTCTTCAGGGAAGTATTATGAACTGGAAATTCATTCCACCACATGGACCTCACTTCGCACACAAATACATAGGAACCTATCACACAAGAACTGCCTGCCGTCAGGCCACACATCATACATGTAGCGTACTGAACAGAACAGATAGAACAGTGGACATCGGGTCTTGAGCTGCTGGGCTGTAATACACACGTCGAAAGGGTTCTGGGGGGTAATTGTGTAAATTACAGCTTTGTACAGGAAATGGAACATTCACTCGAAAATTAATTTGTCTACAGGCAATGATGAGCGAAAAACACCGCCAGTTGGCTGAAGGGCTCCAAAAAGTTACAGAAAAATGTGGAAACCCTTCAGGTAAGTTTTATGAACATTGTTAATGTGACTATGGTTAGTGTGTTCGTATCTCCGGGGGGTGTTTCTAGGCGAAACATTGCACAGCATACAAAGAGAGATGAAAAAAGGTACTTGGAACGTTAGGAGTATTTATAGGGCAGGGTCCTTAAGGCAGCAGCGAGGGAATTAGTGAGGTATAAATTAGATGTAGTGGGTGTGCAGGAGGTCAGGTGGGACAAAGGTGGCACAGTAAGAGCAGGGGATTATGATTTTTCCAATGGAAAAGAAATTAATCAATTGGAAACAGATTTTTTTTGTACACCGTAGTGTAAAAAAAAACATGCACAATGGAGTGAGTAAGTAATGTACATTTTCATTCACTTAAAATCAGAAAACAGCATAAGAACACATAATACAGCGACTCGATACATTCCTCTACAAAAAGGAATTCACTTGCGCGTGTTTATATATATAAATTTGAATAATACAACACATACATTGCAAGATATTTGCGTCTAGCATGGATGACGGAAGAGTGACAAAATCAGAGCACAGCACTTACGCTTCAACAAGTGAGTTCTGCAAATCGCGAGGCAGCAGCCAGAGGGACGCCACGCGACGGAAACAAATTCTCAGTGAGTCCTGCTCAGTAGAGGCGATATCTTTTATGAGAGTGAGCGCCTACGTAATTCTTTTTCTCTTTTCCCCATTTCTACTCATTCCGGGGTGCTAGTTGTAACCATAGCCGATTATATATCGGTGAGCGAGGCTTTGAAGTTAGTGAACCCATTTAAGAGGGACAAAAAGGAGGTATTGGCATTCATTTGTAACGTAGACACAGCTTCCAAGGTCATAAATCCAGATAATTCTGATGTTCTGTATAAGTTCGCACTCACGAGAATGAGTGGTGAGCTCCGAGCTGCAATAATCCATAGGAATTTAGAGAACTTGGACGATCTAAGGGCATTTTTTAAAAACGCCTATAAGGAGAAATGTATGCTGCATATCCATACCACAGAATTGTTTGTGGCGAAGCAAGGCAAAAATGAGAGTATTTCAGAGTAGATCCAGAATATCCATACGCTTAGCTCAAAATTTACAGGACTGTGAAGACGAGAAACGAATACGCATAGTACCATTATCAGACAAACTGGAGAATATATGTTTCATGCAAGGAATATCGTCCGATAGAATAAGGACAATTGTCAGTAGTAGGAGAGGTATTACATTCTACAAAAGAGCCGAAACCACACTTGGGGAGGAGAATGCAGCATTATTTTCCAAGAATGAGCGATATAGGCAGGGGCCAACGCAGGGAGCCTAGTGTGCCATAACCACGGGAAAGCGGGGCACGTAGACACGAAATGTTACTTCAAAGACAAAAAAGACGTCACGGTGAATAAGTTGGGGGTGGAGACGAGGGAAATTGTTGGGAAACCTCCGGAATCCCGCAAAAGCGTCATTAAGTGCTACCAGTGTGGGGGGACAGGTCATAATTCGCATATGGACGCATTCTAGCGGCAGTCTTCAACACAGATCAAATACCCACGACTCTGTATTGCCTACAACGGGCGGGGAGTGTTAGTAGTCACCGTGGGTCAGTTTCAGTTTCACGCTTGCACAAAGTGACAGGAGCCTTGCAGACGATCCTGTGAATATTATGAAGTACCCAGTGGTGGAATGTTACATCATGTTTGTGGTATATCAAGTGTTCCAGATTTTTACAGTTCCTGCTTACCGTTAGGTAATATGTCGGACCACGTAATTGATCCAGAGTTAAAAATGGAAATTTTAGCGCAATATACTTAGGGAGATTTCACTCATTCTTAGCACCACACTAGAAGTTTTTCCAGCTTCATGCTCCGACTGATCTACCCGTTGAGAGAAAACCACACGATTCCATTTTTTATATGAGGCTGTTTGAACACAGCCAGTAAGATTGCTGTGTGTGACTATGTATAGCTTATACATTTTATTTTGCTCAATTCGGTTGGCTGGTGAATGACTTAATTTATCGCCTGAGTACGTGACCACACACCATTTGGGTTATGGCGATATGGTGACAGGCTACAATAAGCAGAACCAAGAAAGTAGGGTACATGGTGATCAGTGCCACCGACCTAAAAGAAAGGTGGATACCAATAAAGTAGGGTACATGGTGAACAGTGTCACCAACCTCTGTACACCCCAGTGTGAACAAACTCAATGAAATATGCAGAAAAGGAAAGACGTTTTATTTCCCCTACAGAAAAATGTGAAAATTTGTATGAAAAGAAAAAAGAACTGTTTCTCTCCACTATTACAAAATATGAAGAGTCAGACCAAAAAAAGAATGAGAAGTTGAATGGACTAATTCATGACCAGGTGAGTTATATCTTCGGTGATTGCACAATCAAGAAGAGAAGATTTCAGTTACTAATGAGAGGCAGCATGTTGAACAAATAACCAAGGGCAAGGGTAGTAGAGGTACGAAGCCCCGCGATGCGCCCAGAGGGGGCGGGCAGAGACAAGCTAGGAAACAGCAGATTTCACCGAGATGCTGGAAACGTCAAAAAGTAGGCCATTATCTGAGAGAGTGCCCTGAAAGAGCAGGGCTGCCGAGGAACGGGCGGTGGCCAGGAGGTCATGTCGTCCCGAGGGCAAACATCCTAAGCGGTGTTCAGAGAGTTACAGGCATGGGTTCAAAAACCTTGCCGTTGGTTATGTTGTCTTTGAAAGTGGGTAATGACCCGGCCTTGATTGACACCGAGGCTCTATTCTCTTGTGTCAAGTTAGATGTGGCAGAGTTCTTGTCTCGGACAGGAGAGCCCTGGAAGTTTTTGCCATGCTCCGTGTTGTGTTCGTTAGCGTATGGGTCACAACGCGAAGTCACTGACGCGGTGAAGTTTTTTGTCAAGTTATTGAAGTTTACTTGGAATCACGAATTTAAAGAGTTGCGGAGGGGGTCCCTTTCCCGTTATTTTGGGCATGGATTTTTTTATGCCAAAGTAAAATGGTTGTGGATCTCTCGTCTAACAAGTACAGTTTCGGGTTTGCACCCGACTGCAGCGGGGATTTATGTTGCCGCGACGAGGATAGTCGGGGAGAAATGTTCCTTCAAAGTTTGGCTGACGAGGTGTCTCATATAGTGACGGGGGGGGGGGGGCCGGGAGGTTGCCCCGGGGGGGGGTTTCCCAATCGACACTTGCTGAGTTCCCGGAGTTAGGTACGGCGGGCTGTGCGCCGTATGAGATAGATCTGGCTGACTGTACGCCGGTACGTTCCTTGCCGTATAGGTGTGCTCCGCCTAAGCTCGCTGTGTTTAAGACCATGGTTAACGATTTGTTGGCGCAAGGGGTAGTGCGCCCCAGCAAGACGCCTTACGCCAGTCCGGGGTTTTTGGTTCTTAAAAAGGCGGGTAGGTTTCTTTTGATAGTTGACTACCGTAAGCTGAATTCGAAGATAGTGTTTGATTCGTACCCGATGCCCACGATAGATCAGGTCTTATAACAGTTTAGTGGTGCCGCGTTTTTCTCTGTTTTTGACTTAAACTCTGCTTACTATCAGATTCCTCTAACGCCTGCAAGTAGGCGTGACTGCGTTTTGTACTCCCTTTGGACTTTTCGAATTTAACAAACTTCCGACGGGCATTAGTGTCGGATGTCAAGGGTTAAGTCGTGTGGTCCATGAGCTTTTTGCGGATATGAAAGGCCAGCATGTTTTCAGTTTTCTGGACGATCTTGTGGTGTATTCTGCGTCGATTGAAGAGCACGCACGACGTGAGCGGGAGGTGTTACGCAGGCTTCAGGGGATGTTATTCACGTTAAACCCGGAAAAGATTGTTTTGCAAGATAATGAAATTAGGTATTTGAGCCATTTACTTTTGGCCCGTGGGGTAAAGATTTTCCCCGAAAGGGTAACTGCCATTCGTCAGTACCCTCGTCCTAAGAATTTGAGAGCTTTGCGAAGGTTTATCGGGATGATTGGATTTTATGCCCGCTTTATTCCAGGATATGCGAACATTTCCGCCGTTTTGTACGAAATTAAGAAAAAGGGGGTTGGGTTTGACCGGCGACAGCGCCAACAAACTGCTTTCGAGTCACTGAAGAGTGCGCTATGTGAAGCGCCTGTGTTACAGATCCCTAATTTTGACCGAAAATTTGTGTTAGTGACGGATGCCAGTTATCTGGCCGTGTCGGCCGTCCTACATCAGAGATTGAGCGAGGGGTTGGCCCCCATCGCATATTATAGTAGAGTTTCGACCGCAGCTGAGCGTCGGTACAGTAACTATGAGCAAGAGCGTTCGGCAGTGCTTTTTGGATGTGAAAAGTGTAGGGTATATCTAGAGCACAAAGAGTTTGAATTGTGTTGCGAAAATCTCGCGCTGTGTTGGCTCCTGAGGAAGGTGAATGATGTGGGGAGCTTAGGGAGATGGATTTTGAGGCTAGAGTCGTTTAAGTTCAAGGGTTACGCACACCCGCGGTACCGATAATGTGGTAGCTGATGCCCTGTCGCGTATGTTCGAGGCAAGTCCGGTACAGGACGTTGAGGTTTTGTGTGCAACGTTGTTAGATTCTCTGCCGTTGGTCTATTCATCTCTGAAAGAGCATCAGGATGGGGATAGCTAATGTCAGGTTATTCTGAAGAAGATCGCAGACAAACTGCCCGGGGCGGAAAATCTCCAAGTCCACAGGGAATTTAGGTCGCATTTCCCAAAAGGGTCGCGGAGACGCAAATGGGTATTCCTCGCTATGTTAAAGTCTATGGTGCTGAAATATTACCATGACGCCGTTACGTCGGCGCACCTTGGGGCATGGAAGACCCATCACTGGATAGCTCAAAATCTTTGGTGGCCTCAGATGCAGAAGGAGGTTTTCGAATATGTTCACAAGTTTGAGTTATGCCAACGGGAAAAGCTCGCGAAAAATCAATGTGTAGGATTGCATGCTGCAAATCCGGTTTCCCAGACCATGGACAGAATGTGCATAGAATTTGTGGGTCCTTTGACCAGGACGAAATGAGGAAATGTGGCTATTATGGTTACAGTGGGTTCTTTTCTAAATCTATCACTCTGTATCCGGTCCGCAAGATTGCGGCGAGAGCGGTGTTAGACTGCCTAGAGAGAAGCTATTTCCCCGCGTATGGTACGCCTAAGTCCGTAATGACTGACAATGCTAGGGTCTTTTGTGGCAAGGACTTTAAAGACTTAAGTTTCAAGTGGGAGATTCAGCATATAACCACAACTCCCTACTATCCACAGGCTTCTCTAACGGAAAGAGTAAATCGCAACTTAAAATCAGCACTGAAAATATTTCATCATTAGTCAAGAGATGTGGGATGAGCATTTGGTTTGGATCGGTTAGGCTTTCCATACCGCCGTCCACGAGAGTACCCGGATGACTCCAGATTTACTATTTCTAGGCGGGGAAATGATAGGCCCATTAGGGGTCCATTGGGATTTGTCCTCCGTCCATGCCGGATATGGGAAAAGCGCTGATCAGTCGTTTAGGACGGAAGCGTACCGCAACTTGTTGGCGGCAAAAAGGAGAGTGGCGCAGAGGCATAACCAGGGCAGAAGGCCCCATAACTATGGAGTAGGAGATTACTGCCCTTCCAACTTAAGGGAAGTAGCTCAAAGGCCCGCAATATTACCGGCAAGTGGATGTTGAGGTGGGCGGCGCCGGTTGTGGTGACTAAGTTAATCGGGCCAAACACAGTACTCTTAGCTAACCCTGACTCGGGGGTTATTATGAGAAGGGCGCATGTAACTCAGCTTAAGCCATGTGTTATCTAGTGTGTTAACGTGTGCGTAATTCAAACAATGTGTGCGTAACAAACGTGTATGTTTAACAGTCATCCGAGATAGACTCCACACTCAGATGTGTGTTTATTCTGTCCTCACAAGGAGACCGACAATACAAACGCGTGTGCGTAACTATCCTCAAAGGGGGGCTTACAATAAATAATACATGTGCATAACAGTCCTCACAAGGAGGACCATAATAATACGTGTGCAAATCAGTTTTCAGAGAGAGGTTTTATATGTCATATTTAACAGTGTAATTCATTTCTGAGATAAAAAGAGAAACGTGGTATTCAGAGATTGTTATATCAAGATTATTATTGTTAATTCATGTTCATTCTGCTTGTCATAATAAAGATAGTAACCTTCATCCAGTCATATTAGGAACAGATTGTTCAACCAAGTATGTATTGAACCAGAGTGTACACATACAAACATCAATTCAAGCCATTCTTCAAACAGCAATTGGCATTTTAAATTCAAAATTATAGTTTTGTTATGTATGCATCAGTTTAGAAGAAACTGTCTAACAAACGTCAAATCCCTGAATACAATACCATGCTGTCTGCTGTATCACAACACTGCAGTACACATTGTGAACGAGAGAAGTAAAATGGCAGTGAGATATCCATCAGCGATTCAATAATTTGTTGCTGCTGTATGATTCGGTGATACGAGACAAACCTAGTTTTCTAACACTTATTGGTTTGCAGTTTCAGAGGGCCATTAAAGAGCAATTTGATACCAACCGTGGTCAATTCGAGACTATGTAGAAAAATGACGTACTTGTTCAGGCCCCCTTTTGTATAAATAAATTGGAAAAACAAGAGGGCGGATAATTTTTTACTTTACCTCGAATATCAATTAATTACTTGCTTTGTCATTCCTCGATGCGGCTTTCTTCCGTTATTGAAAAATACGAAAAATTAGATGAAAAGAAGAGAGAAATGTTCATTGAAATAATTCATGATCAGGCGAGCTATATTACTTTGTGTCTATAGGCAGTGATGAAGAACACAAAATCAATGGGCAAGAAAAGCAAAAAATTCAAAGGAAAGCCTGGAAAGTCATCACGTAAGCTTGTGGACCGCTGGAAGTGTGTGGATGCCAAACACTAGGAGTCGTTGGTGAGGGCCATTAACGAAAAAAATCGAACAGTTTCATGGTGCTTACAAAGCACACATGGCAAGAATGCAAGAAAGTCCTCCTACACACAACTAGTGCAATCTTTTGAGCGCCAACTGTACTACGATGACAGATGGAGCACCTCATATGCTCCACAACTTGAACAGAAGAAGGGCTAGGGACAGAGCAAATGCTACACGCTTTTCCTCTTACACGAAAGTAAGGAACGGGGAATCGGCCCCACCACACATCAAAAATAAGTATGGATGGCGAACTGGAGGCATTGGTGACGAAAAAATGGAAGAGTTCCGTGGTGCTCATGAAGCACACATGGCAAGAATGCAAGTAAGTCCTCCTACGCACAACTAGCGCCATCTTTCGAGCGCCAACTGTACTACGATGGCAGACGGAGCTCCTGATAACCTCCACAACTTGAACAGAAGAAGGCTAGGGACAGAGCGAATGATACACGTTTTTCCTTTTACAGGAAAGTAAGGAACGCGGTAATCGGCCCCGCCACCCATCAAAAATAAGTGTGGATGCCAAAGACTTGGACTCGTTGGCGAGGGCCATTGACGAAAAAATCAAATAGTTCCGTGTTTTCTAACACTTATTGGTTTGCAGGTTCAGAGGGCCATCAAAGAGCAATCTGATACCAACCGTGGTCAATTCGAGACTATGTAGAAAAATTACGTACTTGTTCTGGCCCCCATTTGTATAAATAAATTGGAAAAACAAGAGTGCGGATAATTGGAGGAGCAGTTTAATAAACAGAAGGAGAAGCAGGCAAATTTTCAAGTAAATTTTATGAGCATTGGTAATGTGACTATGGTTATTGTGGTCATAGAGAATTCTCAAATCCAGAATGCAGTGGATATGCAGAGTTGTATGAGTTGTGAAATGCAACTAAACTTCGTTGGGAATGTACATGTTGCAGTACATATTTCCACATTTCAACGCAATAAAAAGTGTATCTCGCTATCAGAACACTGAGTATATCAATGGTATATAGTTGACATATATACACAACAGGACAAACACGGCCCTATCGCCAGTGCAGCACACAGTGCAGACACACTTCACATTCCACATATTCCTACAGACACACTTCACACTGACTTGGACACTTTGCGAAGATCACACACGCAATTCTGACGTACCATTTCAAAACTAAAAGTCATGCCTGAACTGTGTGCACAGCTCTGCAACTTGCCTTTTGAAATTGTTTCAAAGTCAGTTTTAAATCTATACAAAGTTTATCAGCATGTTATGTTACAGGGTGTGTGACATACAAAGAAACAAAATTGTGATTTCAATGTAATTGTTCAGAACTGGTTTGGAAAGTAATCCTGTCAATGTTCAATCCTGTTGTTTATTCTGTTGTTAACCGAAACATGTCGGGTGTTAAACAGGAGGGTTTATAAAGCAACTGGTTTTTGTGCTTTCAATGTGCTTGCTCGTTAACAGGGGAAAAGCTTGATTTCTTGCATGTACATAAAAACTACTCCAGTTTCACTTGAAACATGCAGTTTCGCTCCTGTCACCATAACATCGCACCTGATCTAGCCAATCACAGTCCACAACACTGCCAGTCTTATGTTTAAACTTTAAACACAAAAGACACACCAGCAGTCTGAGCCATCAGTTCCACAGAACGACTCAAGTATATTCGCGCACACAATAACTAGAAACCTATCACACACTAACTGCCTGCCGTCAAGCCACACATCATACATGTAGCGTACTGAACAGAACGGTTAGAACAGTGGACATCGGGTCTTGAGCTCCTGGGCTGTAATACACATGTCGAAAGGTTTCTGGGGGTAACTGTGTAAATTACAGTACTGTACAGTAATTCGAACATTCATTCGAAAATTAATTTGTGTCTACAGGCACATATGCGAGAAAAGAACCTCCAATTGGCTGAAGGCCTGCAAAAAATTCGGGCAAAACGGCGAAACCCTTTAGGTAAGTTTTATAAACATTGCTAATGTGACTATGGTTATTGTGGTCATAGAGAATTCTCAAATCCAGAAGACAGTGGATCTGCAGAGATGTATGAGTTGTGAAATGCAACTAAACTTCGTTCTGAATGTACATGTTGCAGTACACATTTCCACATTTCAACGCAATAAAAAGTGTATCTCGCTATCAGAACACCCTGTATATCAACGGTATACAGTTGATATATATATACACAAAAGGACACACATGGCCCTATCATCAGTGCAGCACACAGTGCAGACACACTTCACATTGCACATATTCCTACAGACACACTTCACACTGAATTGGACACTTTGCGAAGATCACACAAGCAATTCTGTCGTTTCATTTCAAAACCATAAGTTATGCCTCAATTGTGCACAGCTCTGCAACTTGCCTTTTCAAATACGTTTCAAAGTCAGTTTCAAATCTATACAAAGTTTATCAGCATGTTCTGTTACAGGATGTGTGACAAACAGAGAAACAAAATTGTGATTTAAATGTAATTGTTCAGTACTGGTTTGGAAAGTCACCCTGTCAATGTTCAATCCTGACACTTCGTCATTCGTCGATGCAGCTTTTTTCCGTTATTGAAAAATATGAAAAATCAGATGAAAACAAGAGAAATGTTCGTTGAAATAATTCATGATCAGGCGAGTTATATTAATTTGTGTCTATAGGCAGTGATGAAGAACACACACCAATGGGCAAGAAAACCAAACAATTCAAAGGGAAGCCTGGAAAGTCATCAGGTTAGCTTGTGGACCGCTGGAAGTGTGTGGATGCCAAAGACTAGGAGTCGTTGGTGAGGGCCATTGACGAAAAAATCGAAGAGTTCCGTGGTATTTACGAAACACACATGGCAAGAATGCAAGTAAGTCCTCCTACACACTAGTGCCATCTTTCGAGCACAAACTGTACTACGATGACAGATGGAGCGCCTCATACGCTCCACAACTTGAACACAAGAAGGGCTAGGGACAGAGCAAATGCTACACGCTTTTCCTCTTACACTGAGCCGTGCCCTTTGGGCCTGTTGGCTCATGGGGGATGCGATGACGCAGCAGATCTTCCGGCCACCGTGGACGACGTGGGATAGGCTGTCATTCGGTGATTGGTTATTCGCGGAAGGGAGA
>Ga0123355_10014416_pt1 | contig 12367 bp, 8 predicted proteins | sample TergutEmb28metaG_3_FD_89872 | JGI IMG/M metagenome (GOLD analysis project Ga0123355, IMG submission 89872) | Embiratermes neotenicus P1 segment gut microbial communities from Petit-Saut dam, French Guiana - Emb289 P1 | ecosystem: Host-associated > Arthropoda: Insects > Digestive system > Gut ...
AGGAGCTTGCGACTTATTTGTTGAGTTATTTCATGGGTTGTATTGCTCTGGTTCGATGTGTGTTGGTGTTACGTTGTGGTTTGGCTGAGGTAGTGTGGTATCCGTATGCAGGCTGAGGCACTAATGCCTCAGCCTGCATACGGATACCACACCACACCACCCCAGCCAAACCATAACGTAACACCAACACACATCGAACCAGAGCAATACAACCCATGAAATAACTCAACAAATAAGTCGCAAGCTCCTGCGGATGGATGTATTAACATCCGAAATATGTTGAGCATTAAATAAAGAAATAACAAAGCAAATGACATCAAGATGGTCTCTCTTTATTCAACTACATTATGATCGTGTGTGTTTTCTAGCTGTGGTGCCGGAATTGTCGTTTCTATGGGTTATAATGCCAGAGACCCAGTGTTTTTGAGCTGCTATTTTTATAAAGCACCTACATACTTGTATCGATGTCATTGCGCCAGAGTGACATAAAAGTCCAATTTTCCTTCGGAAGGGTTGATATATCAGAGCAGTTCCAGTATCATCCGTAGTTGATCATCACGTGGCGGGGAAAGAGGAGGGGTTGTTTCGTCTTTAAGAGTCCACAGAGCCTCGGCTTTATCATACACATACAAAAAATATCGTCACGCATCACATTTTTATATATACGTTATTCAAAATCTAGCATCATGGAAATGAAAATATCATTTCTAGTTTGCTCTAAATAGTTTATTCGTTGCTTAATCTGCCTAAGTCTATTGTTCTATATAATGGAGGGCAAAGTGGGTTGCCTCAGTCCAACAAAGAAACGGAAAAGAGGAGGCTTAAAACGAAATTTGTTAGGATTCATGGTCCTCCGTTGTCTGTATTTTGAAGCTCGGGTTTTGTTCTTATAATAAAAGCCAACGAGATACATTATTTCTCAAATTTATTTGATAAAGTGCTCTACATGTTTCGGACAGGTCCACTGTCCATCATCAGGGCTATCTCAACACTGTACACACGCAATAGGTACTTGTCATGCTAGTTCTGTTGGCTGTCCGCTAGCGTGGTCAGGATCCTGACCACGCTAGCTGTCAAATGTGTCACATCGTCGTTTGAGGACTCTGCCTCATGTAGTTAGTTAGTTAGTTGGTTGCTTATTTAGTTATATCTGTAACTTGATGAAACACAATATCTATGTTACTCTCCTAAAACCGGGTTCTGCCACTTACTCTGTCAATTTTGAGGTCAAATGTTCGTGCAGTAACAAAATATTGATATAACTGCAGTATTAAAACACATGATTAAACTTAATCTTTAAAAATAAATTTTGTAAAATCTACAAACTCAGTTTCCCGAAATATTACTGTTATGACATAGGAGACTGTTGCACAAAGGAAACACTGTATATAAGTGTATGTATGTATGTATGTATGTATGTATGTATGTATGTATGTAGTATGTACGTATGTGCGTATGTGTGAACGTACTACTTACGTACGTTTGTATGTATGTACATACGTACGTACGTATGTATGTGTATGTATGTATATATGTATGTATATGTATAATATATATGTATATGTATATTCAATTTATTAATATATATTTCCCTCAACACAACTATGTAATAAAGGCTTGAGTTAGAGCGAACGCGACATGTTTCGACTTAGAAAGTCATCCCCAGGCTAAGCTAAGAACCATGATGTTCTTTACAGCTTAGCCTGAGGATGACCTTTTAAGTCGAAACATGTCGCGTTCGCTCTAACTCAAGTTTTTATTACATAGTTGTGTTGACGGAAATATATATTAATAAAGTGAATATATAGAATCAGTACACAGCGGGATGACATCATTCAAAAAGTATGTATGTGTGTTTTTTATATATGTACGTATATATGTATACATGTATGTCTATATATGTATGTATACATGTATATACTTGTGCGTGTGATGCATGTTCCATAGGAAACTGCCCCAGGCTCTAACTGTTACGGTCAGCAAGCATTTCATTTTAGATAGCAGGTATCACTTGTAGGAGAGGCAAAATGCAACAGACCACTCAAAAGTCAGTCCGTCAGATGCTCAGCAGGGTGTAATTTGAAGTACAGTGGCAGCTACTTAACAAAACATGGTTCCAAGAAGAAGTTCTTAGTAGGAATTGAACTGTGTGGGCGAAACTTTTTCTAGCATCGAAATTCACCGCCGGTTGATAGAGGTGCACGGTAATGGTATAAGGGAAGTTTAGCGTGACAGAAAATGGGCAGAGATATCGGAAATATCAAACTGGCATAAATATCGATGATTATGAAGGTCGGCCCTCTACATCACAGACTAATATGAAAACAACACGAGGGGAGAAAATGATCCTGGGACTCTGAAATAACACTTGGGGTATCACCGGATCCACAGTGGTGAGGAATGAGGAACTTGAAAAATCTGTTCGTGAATTTTCTGAATGCCAAATACCATTTCTACCGCAACGGATTTTGTTTTAGACTCGTACAACTGTGGAACAAATGCGTCTTTGTGGTTGGGGATTTTGTTGAAAAATTGTAATGTCTTAGTGGAATAAATGAGCATCATTAAACGTTGTAGTGACCCCGCATATACGAGGCTTATTCAGAAAGTAAGTACCGTTTCGCTGTAAAAAATCAAGTAAGGTTTCATATAAAATTTTATTGTTATCAGATTCTACATTCTTCAAATTAAGTATTTTTCCACATATTCACCGCCATTATTGAGGCACTTATCGTAGCGGGGCACAATTTTTGTATACCCTCCTCATAGAAAGCGGCCGCCTGCGACCCAAATGACTACTGACAATGTCATAGAATAGAGTCCTTGAAATCTGAGGAAAGTGCAGGGACAGATCAGAAATTGTGAAACGTCTGTCGTCACGCACTATTTCGTTGAACTTACGCACCAAATCATCATTCACCAAAGATAGACGCCCACTTCGCGCCAAATCGTGCACGTTGTCTCGTCCTTCATTGAAGGTCCGAACCCATTTCCTAATCATGTCATCACTCATCGCATTGTCACCATACACTTGACAGATCTGGCGATGAATCTCACTTGGTAGCACATTCCTAGCGTTAAAAAACGAATTACAGACCGTATTTCACAGTCGGCGGCCTCTTCAATTGTATTAAACATGTTTAACGCACAGGAACAAACTTAAACATAACACGAATTTCACGAAATGGCGTCTGTGTCTTCTCAATTGATAGAGGAAGTCACTGTATATGCGCAAAGTGACAGTCTCGAGGATGCGTGAGAAAAATGTGCAGACGGTACTTACTTTCCGAATAACCTACGTACTGTGGTTGTCATGATGGTGGGCACTACATTTACAGACCATCTTTCCTATATTAAAAAAAATTGTTCAGGATAGAAATATTGTTAAGTATCATGTAACCTCTGTTAAGGTATGAAATATTTTTAGGAACAAAGAGAAAATATGTTACTTTCTTGTACTGAATGCTTTATTATCTGGCAGAAAATGCCTATCTTTTTTGGATTATATTACCTTTTGCATGAGTTTGGAGTGTGTTGGGGATCACTCGCTGGAAATGTCCTGCGGAGCAGCAAGTGTTGCTTTGTTACTGAATGCAAGAAGAGATATGGCACACAATTGCGGAGAGGATTTTTACTGTGGAGGAAGAGAGCCGTATTGTTATAATGCGAACTTTATATACAGTACAACGTGAAGCTCACAATGGAACTGAGCCGTCCTATCAAACAGATACTAGGCGGTTGTTAGATGTCAAGTCCGTATCAAACTGTCGACCGCAGTCAGACGTCAAATACGAGAGAGTATCGCTCTGTTATCACTCCACTACAAACAGTAATAAATGACACTGTTGTTGTGAGTAATTGAATTTATTGTGGTTGCGTAGGACGAAATCAAAATATTCTACTGAAGTGGATACAAACTCTAATACGATATCTAATAATATTACTCTCGGATATTGTGCGTTTTGTCGATGATATTTCAGGAGAGGGTTTGTAAAACTATTCCGAATATTAGCCGGAGAACTGGTTATCCTGAATAATGCTCAGGTCAGTAATTTAAAGCAGATTCCGGAACAGCACACTGTCACAAAAGTCTATTAGACTGTATACGGAAGAAATATGGGAAATATATTTTGACTTTTCTTCACTCTGATTTTTCTTTCATATTACAATATTTAAAAAAGTAGATCTTGAATACCCGGAAAGTTTCGAAATATAGCGCTGGAGAAAGATGGAGAAGATCGGCTGGACCGATCTTGTGAGAAATGTACAAGTGTTACATAGAGTTGAGGAGGACAAGAATATCCTACAAAAATAAAAGAAAGGTTACCTTGCTTGGTCACATCTTGCGTAGGAACTGCTTTCTAAAACACGTTATTGAAGGAAAGATAGAGGGAAGGACAGAAGTGACGGGAAGAGGAGGAAGAAGACCTAAGCAGCTACTTGATTACCTTAACGCGGTGGTCCCAAAATGTACTTCGCGGATCCCAAGGGATCTGCCACCAGTTTCCAGTGGATCTATAGATACATTTATCGAATAACTATTTTAAGGTTTACTTATTTTTTTTAAATAGAAGATAATATTTTGTTAAAAACCGTCGAAGGGCTTCTCTAATTGGCGATATGTTTATTTCATGTCACCATTAGAATAATTAAAATTTCCTGTACTCAAGAAACGATCAACAGTCATTTTGATTAAGGTCAAATCATGCAAGGGTTTTTTTACATATGCTACAGTATATAATTGCTGCTATCTAAAATCAAACCTGAGATATAAATTTTTAATTTTTTATATTTTTCATCTGTCTCTATATTTACGTGGACAAGGATGTGAGCATTCGTGGTTATTCTTCGAAGCCAAAAGGGGTCCGCCACCAAGAAAGTTAGGGAAACACTACCTTAAGGGAACGAGAGGATACTGGGAATTGAAAGATGATGCAATAGATCGCACTTTGTGGAGATCGGTCTTTGGAAGAGGCTGTGGACCTACGTTAAGAGAGACTGCGTGATGATGTTTCTGACGTAATACGTAGTAGGTCTCGACACCATATTGTTCACTAGTTCATTGTCAGTTTCCTCTCAGATTGTTAATAAAGCATCTAGTTGCTCTGAAATTTCGGTAATGTCCTACGATATTACACGGTGTCGTGCCGCTGTTATTTTACGAGTATTTGTGAAGATGTTGTTACATCGCATTTATATTGGGCATTATGTACTGTCTGATGTATACCTGGAATAATTCACACCAAATTCTGGGACTGGAGTATGGGCCAAGTTTAGAAACATGCAGAAGTGTTTCCAGACACATACGTGAATATTACTGTAAACTGATCACTGCCGCCCCTATCAGGGTTCTTACCTTTGATAAAATGTAGCTGCCCAAGCCGAGCGGTAAGTTTGGGCAGCTACACAAAGTAGTGACGGTGGTGTGGACACAACTCCCTTATCATTACGTAGATTGTTGACAACAGTGTGGACACCCATGTTCACTACACTACCATAAACCGTCGTATTGCCGTTTCTTGCATTGTAAAACTTCTGCAGTTGAAGCAAACGTAAAAACATATGACTCACCAAGTCAGTTAGCAGGAAGGATGCCATCAGGTCACAAACTTACACGAGGGATTTTTTTTTCTTCAGAAATATCTATCCTGTGCCAGACTGATAAAAATAGTAGTTTGATACACGCACCACGCACAAGTTCCCATTTGATACAAGTGGATAATAGCAATCATTTGGCTTTACAGCTCAGAAATGCTATCTCCAGTAAAGTACCCCCCTCCCCATATGAGCTGAAGAAGTAGAAAAATAAATTGAATAGTTTTGGTCTCTTGGGAATGTGTTCGAATTTTTCCCATCTCGTGGGTTTGGAGTTTATTCGACTTTTTGTCTTCCGAACTTTTTCTGAATTACGTCGTTTTTATTACAGTCATTTTAGCATCCAAATTAACGCTATTGTTGCGACTAAACCCTCAGTCCATAGATATTCAGGGGGTCCATCATAAGCCTTCATACATGCATACTCTTAAACTCAATACAAGACTGAGGAGAAATGGCTCCACTATTCTTTTCTCTTCAATGCCCATATGACTCTTTGATACTAACGGATGTAACGTTCAAGTGACCGTGCATCGTGATAAATTCTTATAATAAAACCAATTAGATGCACTAATTTCTCAAATTTATTTTTGGAATAAAACCCTACATGTTTCGGACGGCTCTTGTGTCCATCATCAGGAGTTTTTCACTGTAAACACAGCAATGGTATGCGTCATACAGGGTTGCTGACAGCTTGCGAGTAGGGTCAGGACGGAACTGGTTTGGTTCTGCTGCAGCAGAAGCTTGCAAGCTGTCAGCAAAACTGTATGACACACTATTGCTGAGTGTACAGTGAAAAACTCCTGATGATGGACAGAGGAACTGTCCGAAACATGTAAACATGAAACAGGTAAAGTGTTCCCGTTGCAGGCTCGGTGTGGCCGAGAGGTTGGGTAGAGGTTTACGTGTAGCTCTACTCTTCCATGACCGCGGCACTAAAAGGGGTGAGTGGTCAGCAACACGCCCCGGCCGCACTTTACCCCCGGGAAAGACTCGGTACCCATTGTACAGAAGGCTGGGTGGGCCCCAGGGCCGGTCTGGACGGGCGGAAAATCTCGTCCCCACCAGGATTCGATCCCGGACCGTCCAGCCCGTAGTCAGTCGTGTAGTGTTTTATACCAAAAACAAATTTGAGAAATTAGTGCATCTAGTTGATTTTATTATAATAATTTATAAGAACTAACCGATGTGTTTTATAATACATAAGTAACAAAATAAATCAGAAGGCAGTGTAGCTATAATTGCTGGAAACACAGGGTGTTACATCGCTCGTATCATACCTGAGGCAGTAGGATGCAGCCTGTTATCGCAGGCGACTCCGTGTTGGAAGAAGTGACATTGCACCAGACATGAACCGAGATTCGTCTGGCTTCCCTGCTCATCATTATTTCACCACTGCTCACTGTAAACTTACCACTCACCTATTCGATAGCCCAGATCGGACAAGGCATTATTATGTCTGTCTCAGCTAGGGGCATTTCGTCTGAAGACATAGGAAGTGGTTTATCTCAAAGAAGAACAATTACGGGTTTTATATAAAAATACACCTAAAGTTGTGTCTATACCTAATTACCACACCATGTAGATGTACCAGGGAGTGGAGTTAAGCCTCCACAAATTCATAACTTCAGAGATTGATAAACATGTTTAGTCAGTTTTACCCTTTGGTTATTTGTGTTTCCCCTCCCCAAATAATTTATTGTACACTGGATAAGGCGCTGGATTGTTCCCTGATGCGATCTGTACCTCCTGGTCTAGACGAATAGGAACATGAGAAATATTTCATAGATTATGTGTTTGAATATAGCAAACAGAATTGTCTTCGATTCCGTGCTCCTGATAAGTGACGGTGCATCGGTAAGTGGTTCGCATCGCTTCGAAGGAAAATGTCGCCTCCATGCGCCTTGAAACCTTGAGGATGGAGGCGACACTTTCCCTCGAAGCGTCGGGTATCGCTTACGCAGCCACTAAACATCACATCTCAGGAGCCCGTAATACTCGACTGCACCGCTTTGCCAACCACAAAACCCACAAATATGCTCGTATTTCTTTCTCTAGAATGCACTTATGTCCCTTTCCTAAATTTTTAAGCTGAAGTTACAATACTTAAGTCTCTATTCTCCTTAGTATACGTCTATATTATGAATTTCAGTTCATGAGAGAGTGCATAATTGTTGGTTACTAAAAGTTATAATTATTTTTTTTAATGTATATTGCAAGTTACAATCTACTCAACATGGACAGAGTAATTAGTAAAGTCGAAGTTAGGAAAAGATCGTGAGGCTGGTACCAACCATTGATGATTCACTGGAGCTTTTTATTGGGCTATGTCTTCCGGCCGTAACCGTTTGAGTCGTCTGTCGACTGAGGGGTTGAAGAGGGTTCTAATCAGTTGATTACTGTGCACAGTGCTGCGATTTTTATATTTGTTGGCGTTGGTTCTAATCACTTCGGTTACGTACGGAATTTCGAAGTCGTTGTGCAAGGTTTGGTTGGAGACGTACCAGGGGGCACTTCTGATCATTCTGAGCATTTTTGATCGGAATGTTTGGAGAATCTTGGTGTTGGATGGCTTGCTGCATCCCCATAGCTCTATCCCGTATGTCCAGATGGGTCGTAGTGTTGTATATTTATGCGGGTTCAACTGCGACACATGTATGTACATAACGTATGTGCCCTGTAATTGTCATTGCTGCTCGGGTTCACTGGTTGAGATTTGAAAGGCGCTAGATGATGGAAGTTTATTATTGTTAGTTTCATCGTTGCATAATACTATTTATGGTAAATAAAGCATCAGGGAACTTTAAGCTTATGTTATACAAATAACTATTTCTACCCGTAGCAATATATAGCAACGTTCAGAAAGCCTGTACAAGTGAACAGATATGTACTGCTGGGCTCTTCTGCGTGCGGAGCTGACAGTGTTTTGATACAAGACAAACTTTTGATGGCAGAGAGGGAGTTGGGAGGAAGACTGAGAGAATAGAATTGTCGGCCAGCTGGTAGACAGCAAACATTGCAAATGTAGTCGGGCTACTAGTTGGAAAATAGGAGAGATTTCTGCAAGATATTGCCCATGTACGTCTGCGGGAGAGGGAACTTCGTCACGAAGTGTAATAAACCTGGGACGACGGAACATAGAAATGTCGAAACTTGTGATTTAGAGGGAACGTAAGCACGATGTGGTTTATATCTGTGCAAATCACGTTTAAGTTTGGTTCACCCGACAGCTGCAGTAACAATATAGTTTTATGCTTCGCGTTTAAGATATCGCTGTTTGCAAACAGGCAGTAGCGAAAAAGCTGCAGTAAGAGGCTACTTATCAACATTGATTAAATCGCAGGATATAATTCATAGAATATATTATATAGTCGAGTGATATATTTCGATTACTAATTATGAATGGAAAGGGATTTTAAATAACGCTCGTCTGCTATGTGACTCCGTATGTTTTGGTAGGCTGGAACGGACATTTGTGAGGAAACTGCTGTATCCATCTTCAAGTTAGAAGACGGAAGCGGAAAGTTTGTTAGAAATATGGGTAGATACCTACCAAACTACAGGGCGTCACATCACAAAAGACCGTATTATTGACACTTACTAGACAGTCAAAATTTCAGATAATGAGTGGTAAGACGATGGCCGTGGCATCTTTCAAGAACGAGTTGAAATAAACCACGAGAGCACCAAACTACCATGTAGAAGCCGGACTGTTACTTTAGATGCCGGACTGCTGGTTAGAAGTCAACATTCGGAAGGTTCTGAGACCGACCACCTCGACACAGGGGTTTCTTGGTTTCTCTGTGCCTATAAGCAAATGCTGAGATGTTTCCCAAGATTCCAAGTTGCCACTAAATATTTCTCATGTAGCCCTCCCGACTTAAATTTAGTAGTAACCAATTTCATATTTTGTATACATGTAAAATAACCACTGCCACCGGGTGACAACCCAATTGCAGTTAATAAATATTATTATTAAATTAAGTGAAATTAAAACTAGCGTCCTTCCGAGTAGGGCCTATAAACAGAACGCGGTACCGCTAGATGAACTGTTGGGCCACCGTGAATCTGTCCGAACGTTGTGGACGTACTCGGGCGGCGGCAGCCCTTTCGAGAATTCCTCACCCTGTGTGGGTAATTTGCGGAACGTGAATAACGCACCATTTTCCTAAGAGCCGTAATTGAAGATCTTCCTGACATATGAATGTCTAGTCCGAAATTCACAGCTTAACCATGCATATCGTCCAATAGCCAGTGATGAAAATGGAATAAAAATATTTCGAATTCAAGTAAATTTTATCTTAATAGGTAGGGTGTGTGACCTTAGGGAAATTGGGAATAAGAGACAATGTCTAATATTTCAGTTGGAAACTTTGGGTGATTTTGGGATTTAATATAATGGTGGGAATTTAAGAAATAGGGTTCGAGGTACTGAACTGGATTCAGCCGGCTCAGAATAAGGCTCTGTGTTGAGTTTCTGTGAAGGCTGTGATGAATCTTTGGTTTCTATAGACATCTGATATTTCGTGAGAAAACAAGCAACTGCGAAGTTTAAAAATTAATTCTGCCTTTTAGTGTTAGTTAAGTCTCTCTAAATCAACAGAGCGCCTGAAGAAAATAACACAAATATCCACTGCATTAAATAAAAATATCAAATATTGTCAGATTTAAGTAGTCGAAAGATGAAAATTATGTTAAAAATAGATTAACTTTCTAAATAGAATACGAAGTGGCAGTAAACTTTGTCAAATTTGGGCTAAAGTGTCGAGTTTACAAGTATGAACAACAGTGGAGATTCTGTGAATTTTTTTTTTCCACCAAAGCCATATCATTGTATGCACACGCGCGTGGCGAAGTATAGAGGCAGCTAAGCTAATCGACATTTGTTGTATGCTCTCTTCTGCGTAATTTCCCGGTGCCTGAATTTCATATTCCAACGTTTCAGAACACTTTGTCTGTTCCATCATCATGGGCAGGTGGGTACGAAGAATAACTGGGGTTGAGAATGTTGGGGTATTTATATGGGGAAAGGTTTGGCTCGAAACTTTTCGAACCAAACCTTTCCCCATATAAATACCCCAACATTCTCAACCCCAGTTATTCTTCATACCTACCTGCCCATGATGATGGAACAGACAGAGTGTTCCGAAACGTTGGAATACGAAATTCAGGCACCGGAAAATTACCCAGAAGAAAGCATACAACATTCAGAACAAGGCGAAAGTTTGAAATCAAGAATAATCAACATTTACTATTGTGTCTGATGTGATTCTGATCATACAAATATGTGTTAACTTTGGTACTGTGTTGCTTGTCCTTACTATTACAATTATAGTCCGTCATTTTCACGTTTACGCATGTACCACTTGGGCGATATTCGGTGATTGAGTGTGTCTTTGAGAGATTTGATCTTTTCAGGGAATTGATTTAGCGTTCTTGGAACCTGCGAAATTGCAACTTCAGCTTATTCGTGATATCAAAGTCTAAGATACATTAAAAGTTGCCCATATAGGTAGCGAAGGGTTTTGTACAAAGTACTGAAACAGTTGTAAGCTTCTTATGGCCTAATACAGCCTTCTTGATATTAGAGATTCTGTAGATTATATAGAAAAACGTTTTCTTAAGCTACTAATAGAAGGATATGTGTCAATAGCATAGCTGTGTTATTGTCAGTTAGTTCACAGTGTTTAAGAACTTAACGTTTCGCTGCATGTTAAATAATATTAATTCTTGTACCTGCAGGAATAGCTGACAACGTACGACATGATGATATCAGTGAAATCTTTTTTAGATTATATTTAGTCGTCTCTTCAGCAGTTTTCCTTATGGATACTTCGTATACTTTTTTTCTGAGTAGCAAATTTAAGTCGTAAGTCACCATATATATTGCAACAGCTGCGCTGTATTTAGATGCCACAATATAACAAACATTTGATAATCCTCCTATAACTTTGGCCTTTTTCGGGAACCATCAGAGAGGGATTCAACAAAGAAAAAGACGATAATGACTGGTTACTTTGTGTATTATTGTGTCTAATTATTGTGCGTATATTAAAAATCTTATAGTGGCTTATCTTGCTGCAAGCAAAATGGATAGTTTTAAATTAAATTTTAAAATTTTTTCTGTCTTTCAGTTTTGGGCGTGTTACTTGTTCGTGATAGGTCATTGATTAGTGCTTTTTGTTACTTTTTATAGAAACTTAATGGCTATTACGTGAAAAACTCTGAAATGTAAAGTAGTTCATTATCAAGCGTAGTGTGTTGTAGTTCAAACATACGTGTGCATACACACTGAAGGGGTATGTACAGCAACACTTCACAGATCACACTACATACCCGCATACATACATACATAATACATACACACACATACATACACACATAATACATACACATACATACATACATACATACATACATAAGTACATACATACATACACATACATAATACACACATACATACATACACACATGCATACATACATACATACATACATACATACACACATACGTACATACATAAATACGTACACATACATACATACATACATACATACGTACATACATAAATACATACATATACATACATACACACACATACATACATACATACATACATACATACATACATACATACATACATAAGTACATACATACATACTTACTTACTTACTTACTTACTCCATGGTGCAGAGTCCTTCTTGAGAAGCTAACTGGTTTGCAGCTAGTCAGGAAATTCCCCGCATTTCACGGAACCCGAAGGTTCATTACC
>Ga0123355_10014417_pt1 | contig 12366 bp, 4 predicted proteins | sample TergutEmb28metaG_3_FD_89872 | JGI IMG/M metagenome (GOLD analysis project Ga0123355, IMG submission 89872) | Embiratermes neotenicus P1 segment gut microbial communities from Petit-Saut dam, French Guiana - Emb289 P1 | ecosystem: Host-associated > Arthropoda: Insects > Digestive system > Gut ...
TAGTCGCAGACTCCTGAAGATGGTCGTATTAACGGCCGAAACATGTTGAGCATTGAATGAGTATTGAATAAATAATAAAATAAGTGGCATCAAGTTGGTTTTCTCTTTACTCAACTATCGAATTATTGAATTCGAATTATATTTCCTACCTGTTTTGATAGAGATTCAGGCAGAACCCCTGCACAGAAAATTCCGTACAAACAGCAAAAATCTAATTCGTAATTCTAACTCACATTGTTAACTAGCAACCAACAGTCAGTGACGGCCTCATACATACACAAGTTTCATGTACAAGTTGCTAGTGACACTGGCAACATGACGTTGCTGACACACAGCATAACAGCAGTAGCAGCCGTATTTTTGTGTCTGCACCAGAAACTGCACTCAATTAACCCATTCAGAATTAACGATTATTGAAGTCCAGATGGACGACGTTTTTGTGTCCACAATGTTGCATACTGGCTGTTGAGGTACGTGCGGTATGCGGTCGACAGTAATTTGCCTGCATCTCTTTACATAGGAACTTTTGGTCGTCCGTAAAGTGGGGCCGAGCTTTAGGGACCTGCCTGAATATATATCACACAATACGCTTCATATACTCGTACAATCGAGTCCTAATGAATTCAGTTCGTGCTGTACCGTTAATGTGTATTAACAGGTCCCGATATTCGGGCTGTACACAGTATTGGCATTACCAAAGTGCGCAATAGAAGAGTATGATGTTACCGTGTTTACATTTTCGATTCAAGTGTTAAGCTGATGTTTATTGAACCCTGCATCTTTGTGATAACTGAAGAATAAAAAACCAACTAGATGCCACTTATTATTTTATTGTACTTCTTATAGGCTCAACATATTTCGGGCGCTACTATGCCCATCATCAGGAGCTCGCGACTATGATGTTCATTACCACATTACCACCTCCAACATATAGCCATACAGCAAACCAAGAACGAAACGACCAATGTGGTAATCAACATCATAGTCGCGAGCTCTTGATGATGGGCATAGTAGCGCCCGAAACATGTTGAGCCTATAAGGAGTACAATAAAATAATAAGTGGCATCTAGTTGGTTTTTTTATTCTTCAGTTAAGTGTTAAGGTTTTGTGTTATTTTTTAATGATTGACTTCAATTTAACACGGTGTGGAACATTCCTGCTAACGTCTGTACTTCGAGCAGGAAATGCTACAGTACGTCCCTGTATTTTGTGTAAGCCATTATTTTCTTTCGATGAGGCCAAGGCTCACCCAGGGCTATCGAGCCGGTGATGATGATGATGATGATGGTGATGATGATGATTATTATCTTTCAGTTATACAATCCACGTTACTTGTCAAAACAGTAAAGGGTAAAAAACTAAAATTGTCACTGTGCGCGCCGTGAAGTCGTGTAAGATTGGTGGAGGTAAAGTTCCATTTATTCTTAATCACGTCACTAGATAGAGTTGCGTGATCGGCTTCACGTCCCATGGGCTTTACACGCGGGGAAGGAACCTCGAGTAGGTAACGGACGGGTTACCGTATTGTAATTTACATATGTGTATTCACATTACATATTCGGACCTACAAAGGTTAGACATGGCACATGGAGAATGAAAACAAATTATGAATTAAATAACCTAATCAGAAATAAGAATATAATTAATTATATCAAGGCCCAAAAGTTCAGCTGGTTTGGCAATGTACACGGAACGACAAGTGGTAGAATGGTCACACAATTTTTTGAGCGGAAACCGACATGTACAAGATTAGCAGGAAGACCAAAAATTGGATGGGAAAACGATGTGAAATAAGATTTAAGGATTGTGAAACTAAATAATTTGACAGAATGTTTCCAGTGTTGGGTTAAATGGAAGGAAGTAGCTGAGAATGCCAAAACTTTGAAACAGTGAAGTTCTTGCGCCTGATGAAGAAGAAGAGTACGTATTCATTTTTCACAAAATCAAGATTGCTTCGATGGGCCGGATATGTAGCACATATGGAGCATAAAGAAACATGATAAACGGTAGAAACGCCTGGGTTAATTTGTAGACACTTTTAAATAAGAGTACTTAGCTGGTAGAAGAAATTAGAAGCGATATTTTAAACGGATCGTACGGGAAAAGCCTTATACTGGAGCTAGGTAATGGTCGGGCCTTCATGAATATCGTGATGGATATTCTTTTTATTTCTTTTTAACAACTGGTTGAATTTCCTGATCAACGCAACTGTACAAGGTAATACACTATTCTGAAGTACGCAAACACTGGACCAGCCTCCCAGCGTATGCATTCTAGTAGGGTAATCTGTCGCGATTTGCCATTTATAAAAAACCAGTAAACAAAATATTTTGAAAAAATAACTGCATTTTCAACTGCCACTGTAGAATTAAATGAACTTTGTGTAATAGAGAGCTTCCGCACCTATTGTGTATTCCCTTGTTTCATGTGAGAAAGTGTGGAGTTGTAATCTGCTTTCTTCTAGGGTTTTCCGCGTCGTAGAATGGTAGTCTGTTTCCGACGTTTCTGGACAACTTATCTGTCCCATCTTCAATGGTCAAGCAGCGCAATAACTGTTTTTCTTTTGAAGATGGAGCTGGACCGCTAACTGACTACCATTCTCCATTGCGTAAAATTCCAGACGAGCTCAGATGTCATTTATACAACGGCGGAAGCCTGAAATCACGGAGGCGGGGATTTCTTCACCAAATGAGCGACTGTCGGCTTCTCTTGGAGAATTCTGCTACATGAAGTTAATTGCCATAGCGTAGAATTGGGTCGGAGTTTAGTAAATTTTGATACTAAAGTTTTTGAGCTACGGAATTGCTTTTATTCAAGAAGTCTTGATTACTGAAACTTTGAGGTGTGCCATCCCCGTTGTGTGTTTAAACTATAAGGTGAAGTCAATTCAGTCAAAAACACAACTATGTATATATGGCTAAATGATGGTGTTTATTGGCGATGGAAAACTACATGTTTCGGCCTATAGCGGCCATCATCAGGTTTTGACAGCTTTCTTGCTAAAAGAGTTATATATAATATGCGTAAGCCGCGTGACGATGTTGAGATCTCATCATCATTATCATTTGCCTGCGTTTGTTAAGCCAAGTTTGGTAGGCTGTCTATTGCGTAAATGGATTTATAGGTAACGGGTGTGGATCCGTTCGGTTGGTTGGGTGTAGGGTTGGGAGGAAACTGTGATTCCAGTTGTCAAAACCTGATGATGGCCACTATAGGCCGAAACATGTAGTTTTCTATTGCTAATAAACATCATCATTTAACCATATATTCATAGTTGTGTTTTTGACTGAATTTACTTCACCTTATTGATTACTGAATACTTACAGAGCTTAGTGACTGTTCAGGGTTACGTCTCTTGTTTCTAGACTGACGTTGTTACCAGATAAATAGGCCTATTCCAAATCTGGTTAAGTATCAGTGGGTTTTAAGGCGTGTGAAATGAGCACGCTATTGACCGTGATGTTGTCTCTAGGCTGGCTGTGTCCACAAATACTTTAGGGGGTGAAACTCACGGATTCCCCGTCTTCTGTGCATTCTCGATATTCGAGTGAAACTGACGAAGCTTATATCCTAGGCCGAACGTTAATGAAAGCATCTAGGCCACTGGTTTCAAAATCGAACCGCACGGGGGCCAAACGAATAATTCGGAAATTTAAGGCGACTGGCACTTCACTTAAACCAGTGGGTTATATAGCTTGTTTAAAATTAAAACGCGAAATTCGTAGTTCAACAGAAAACACATACACACGTTTAGTAATCGCATCTTCTATAATAGAAATGACACAGTGAATGTGCAGTCTACCAAAATAAATTTTTACCATGTTTTTCGTATCTTTCAGAAATGTAATGTTACCACCGAAGAAAAGCTTTGTTACTTAATTTCCTCTGGCAAAGAGGGGTTCCCTCTGTAACACATTAATCGTCCTACTGGGAACCGAAATAGTGACTGGGCTACAGGTCAGACGTCAGAGGAATCGTGGTTCGATTCCTGACAGGGGCAGGGGATCTCTATTACAAATCGTCCAGATCGGCCCTGTGTCCCACACATACTTCTGTTAAATGGGCATCGCGGGCTCTTCTCCTGGGAGCAAAGGAGTCGAGACTTGAAGGTAACCACTCACCCCCCTATGTGGGGCCTGTACTCAGTAGGGATGGGGCTAAGTCTCCACTCCGCCACTGAATTAATGATGTCCACTGCGGAGACTTTATATTTAGTTTGTCTTTAATTATAATATTCCCCATTTACGAAATATTCAATACATAGTTGAATAAAGAGAGACCAACTTGATATCACTTGCTTTATTATTTCATTATTTAATGCCCAACATGTTTCGGATGTTAATACATCCAACCTCAGGAGCTTGCGACTTATTTGTTGAGTTATTTCATGGGTTGTATTGCTCTGGCTCGATATGTGTTGGTGTTACGTTGTGGTTTGGCTATGGCGTGGTATGGTGTGGTATCCGTATACCGGCTGAGGCACTAGTGCCTCAGCCTGCATACGGATACCACACCACCACAGCCAAACCACAACGTAACACAAACACACATCGAACAAGAGCAACACATCCCATGAAATAACTCAACAAATAAGTCGCAAGCTCCTGAGGATGGATGTATTAACATCCGAAACATATTCAGCATTAAACTTTTGGCGCCGGAATTATTTTTTTAATTTTTGCACACCCTGCATATACAATGTGAATAATACAGGAACCAAATACGTTAGAGTTATGAAACAAACTGCATTTAGAAGAGGAAAAACCGGAGAGTATATACCATGTTTAAAATATTCAGTACCTGTATTTGTTGAATAAATATATGAAATGCAACATTTAGAGATTACAGGTGCGGTACGACAACTATAGTCGTCGTTAGGCGTCAGAAGGTTAAATAATGAAATAATAAAGCAAGTGACATCAAGTTGGTCTCTCTTTATTCAACTATCAAAATGTTGCACGGTCCAATAAACATAAGATTCAGTGCATGTTTACCTGTAGCGACGTTTATACAGTGCAAATTATACTGTACTGTAAATACATTATTGGTCCTTACTGAATGTGTAGCAAGTGAGACTGTCACTGTCCGGGGGGAAGATAATGTGTTGAGAGTGTTTGAGAACAAAAAGCTGAGTAGAATATTTGGACCATCTGGAGAGAAAGTTAAAGGAGGGTGAAAAAAACTACACGTTATGCAACTTTATAATTTATGCAGTAATGAAATTTTGTTATGACGATGAGAGGGGGAGGGGGGGGGGGAATTGGAAGGACATGCATTACGCCAGAGCGAAATTAGAGAATCTCAATGAAGGGGACCGCATTGGAGGAAAGTAAACGTGGTTGTTATGAGAGTGGATCGGGGTAAGATATATGGCGGCCTGTTGTGAATGCGGTAATGAACCTCTGAGTTTCTTAGACTGAGGAAATATCCTTGACTAACTGAGCGGCTGTTAACTTCTAAAAATGAGTGTACAATGGAGAGTTTTATGTGTTTTATTGCAGTCAATATAATGACACTGTATCAGGTATACAATAAATGTAGGCTCTAGGACACCGAGGTGTTTATTTCAGATAACTGTACCCAGGAAATTGCTATAGCGTACTGTTATGTTTTATATTGGTATGTTGACCCATGCGGTGACAATACTGATTGTATTAGGGAGGTTAGCGGTTCGTATCTTGGCAGGGGCTCTGACTATCCTGACGAACGATTTTCCTCAGCCTCTGCAAGCAAATTAGAGGTTGGCTCCTCCAGTTGGCCCATGATCGCTTCTTTTCATATTCTCTCCATTCATTATTATTGAATAAAATTATCCTGCCATTCGAACACTGTATGACCTTCTTTACTGACAGCATCGTCAACTGCATCACAAATAAATAAATTTCTGTACTACAACTGAAAACACTTCACCCATGATAAGTGACAAGTAGCGTACGAAGTGAACCAGTACTTCTGGAACAGAATATTTTGTGTTGCTGTTGACGGAGACTAGTAGGCGGTGCTTTAACAGACGCAGCGGAGGGTGTACGGAGAGGGCTGTCATATATACACTTCTGGTATGAGTAAAGAGAGCGATAGAAAGATGAAGTGAGTGTAAGGCAGTCGCAGTGGTTACTTTGCATAAAATATGACTGGAGAGAGTTGGAAATAAGTTCATGGCAGCGAAAGTGGGAAGGGATTACAGGGGGCTGACTAAGTGGTCCAGATGATGTCTGTGTTGTAGTTCTGTGCCCTCCCAGGAGAGCTTCGTCTATCGTCGTTTCCAAGCAGTGCAGGGAGTTAATTTTCCGGGATGCTGCCTACTGCAGTAATACAGCTCCTTTATATAAGGGGTGACCATAAGGAAAAAATGGTTTTATTACATAAGAGTTGATCACTTAATTTCCAGTAGTATAATTCTCATACTACTTGCATTCATGAACCTAGTCTCTGCTAGAAGTGTGTCATCTTGGTGACAGGAAATGATTTTCTGATTGTGTTTAATATGTTTAGACAAAACCTACTCCAAATTAGCCCTTTAAAGACGAAGCGCATATTGCTGTATTTAAAGACCCAGTTCGTACCGCGCAGGAAACACTTTTCGTCTCGGTTATTAAAACCAGTCAGTTTATGATGTAAGTAGCACAAGTCGCTGTTTGTTCTCAGACAAATACAGAACACATAAATACAGTGTGGGCAGAGCGTACAGTTGTTGAATGTTATACCCGTTGGTGTATCACGTAACCAGTAGGCTGTAAAAGGTTAATGGTCGTAACTCGTCTGCCGTGAGATAGTGAGATAGACCCGACAAGCTAATACGTCACCATAGCCTCAGTCTCTGTTAGCGCTTTAGCTTGTTTTTGAAAGGAATTGTACAGAATGCGTTGAATTCTTGTCAAAATATCTATTTTATTGCCCTTTTGTTTTCTTGCTCCATGAGTATACCGTTCTTAGTCATTTTAGAACATGAATATGAGCGCTGATCACTCAAAACGTTTACTTGAAGTAAGATTTCGTAGCTAAAGAACCTACATCGACTTGATCAAGTGCGGGGAATTCGTCGTCGAGGGATTGTCGTCGGTTATTAAAGCTGAAGCGAAATTTTGGGTGCCACAAATTTAAACATGCCTCGTGAAGTGGCAGCTGTTGTACCGTGGCTGATAACAGAGGACTGGGATTTCTCTCAGCAAGGTGTGGGGATAATCGCGCGGTAGGATAAACACTTAAATTGTGGGGCGGGCCGTGTGAAAAACCAGTGGTGTAACGGTACAGTTAGATGCGAACTGCTCTTATTAGAGGGGAAATAAAGAACACAGTTGTGTGCATTGTAAGTGTATTTTACAACCAATTTTCTCGAATATTTAAGCTAACTGAGGTGAAGTAAGCATACAAATTATGAGGTTTTCGTGTAAATTGGTGATTTTTACGCTCAAGGTTCCGTGCATCATAATTCAATATTAAATAAAATCCAACTAGATGCAACAGTATGCAGTCCGATTTATTTCACTGCAAAATCACTCTACACGTTTCGGGTGCCTACCGCACCCATCATCAGGAGTACTATAAACTGTAACCGCAGCCTCCGGTACAGGTCATAATATCGGTGCACCTATTTCCCTCCAACGCGGCAAGGTCGGGACTGGTCCCGATCTGGCCACATTGGAGGGAAGTAGCTGTACCAATATTATGACCTGTATCGGAGGCTGCGGTTACAGTTTTAGTACTCCTGATGATGGGTGCTGTGACACCCGAAACATGTGGAGTGATTTTGCAGTAAAATAAATCAGACTGCAAACTGTTGTATCTAGTTGGATTTTATTTAATATTAAATTGGTGATATTATTAAATTTAATCTTACAAGAGTAGGATGTAATGATAAGAACTAGATTCTGCTGGCACAGAATATGGTCCATTGACAAGTCGGGTGATCGAATCAAGAAGAATGAGATGGACGGGGCACGTGGTAGGTTTGTGGAACAGGAGAGGGACATGCAGGGTCACAGTTAGGAAACCTGAGGGAAAGAAACCACTTGGAAGACCTAGGCGTAGACGGGAAAGTAATATTAAAATGTGCCTTTAAGAAGTGGGATGGTGAGGCATGGGTTGGATTATTCTACCTTAGGATAGCGGCAAGTGGCGGCTGCTTGTAAATGCTGTAATTAACCTTCGGGGTCCATAAAATTCTTAAAATTTCTGGACCAGCTGAGGGCCTGTTAGCTTCTCAAGAATGTCTCATCTCCATGGAGTTAGTTAATTTGTTTGTTTCTAACAGCTGCTAAATGAATTATCGGATTTAATGTCTCCCTAAGAAAGTAGCAGGTCCCTCTCTTGGGAAGGACGAAGCAATTCTCTTTCTTTAACATCCATTGTGGTATTATTCCACCTACTGTTAGGTCTCACAAATAAGTATCTTCCATTCAGGCCTACTGACCGTAACTGTGAAAGCACGTCTCATCTCTTAACTGTATGCTGCCATTCCCTTCCTGTCTCACTGTCTTTAATTAGAACTCCCAAATGGTATGTAATGAAGAGTACAAATTATTAAGCATCGAACTCTGTAGTTTCCTCCAGCTTCCTCTTAGGTTACCCACTCAATATTTCCTTCAGCAGGAAACATGAAAAGTGTTATAAATGCGAAAAAAAAAATGGTCCTTGCAGTCAGGACGTATAGAACTGTCGAAATATATGCCACCGGCAATACAGTCACAGATCATATTATTTCCGAAATAGTAGGGCAAGTTCCTTTTTCCGTCCTTTCCAGTTGTCTGTATCTCTACCGCCATGCCTCATTCCCTGTCGCTTTTTTTTCTTTTTCATTTTTATTTCTTTTTTAATAGTTCCCTGTCGTTATTTCCTTTACTCTCGGTTTTCTTTCTGTAATGTTGTTAGAACTAACTTGTAGACTAATAAGCCTGCTGTACAGAAACCCACAATCTTGAAAGGCAATGCACTGTTACAGAATTCAGAGGAAAACAACTGGAAATTACTGTTCTAGGGTTGATGCAATGTGAGGTCAAATGAGGATGATATTAAGTCAGTATTAATATTTATATGATATGGCAAAGTTCCAAACTAAACTGTATAATATGTTTCGGTTATGTGTTATTGTGTAATTGTAGTTTAAACGTGGTACAGATGACGATATAGCCCACTGGAAATTAACACTGATACGCACTCGGTTATTTTTTCGGTCCACAATATCACCGAACATTTTGCCAGCACAATTTGAGCTGTCAACGTGGTGCTACAGATTCTTCGCCATTAATACAATTTTCAGGCAGTAGGGTGTACCAGTTTCGCTTGCTATCGGATTATTTTATCCTATTGTATCGAGCATTGTAGCATGTAGTAGTGAACTGCGTAGGATTTATTTCAGTGGCTCATTCTGTTTGTGTGGTTGCTGCTGCCATCATAAGTGTCAGTGAGACTACGAGGAGTCTGGAGAAATCTGCATAATGCGGAGCTTCTTGTTTTGTACTTCTCACCGAACATTGTTAGGGTCGTCATATACAGGAGAGCGGGACGGGCAGGACGTGCGTCTCGCATGGTGGAGTGAATGCAAACGGGCTTTAGTTAGGAAACTGAACGAAATAGACCACTTGGAATATTAGACGTAGATATAAATTTCACACTGAACTGGATTCTGAAGAAATAAGATGGAATGGCTTGGATTGGATTCATCTGGCTCAGGATAGGGACAAGTGGCGGACTTATGTGGAAAAGGTATAAGGATTCTATACAATTCGGGGAATTTCTTGACTGGATGAGGAAACGTCGGCTTCTCAAGGAGGACTCTGCTGGATAAACTTATTTAGTTTGTAAAAATATGCAGTGTACAATTTTGCGTTTTTAGTTTGTTGTATGAAATGTGGACACCCCTAGCGATATTCCAGGAGTACGACCTGGTTTGTCACGCTACGGCGACATGCAGCTTCACTCAAAACTTCAAACTTAAATTTGGAATAAGTTACGAAGCTGGAAGGGAATGAAAGGGAAACGTCAGCCTCCCCTGCTCCTCCCAAGATCCTCTCAGGATGACATGCACTCACTGTCCCAGAAATACAGAAACAAAAATTTCAACCGTGGCACCATCGTCCTGTACTGTCCTAGCAATATGTGTTTTCTTATTGCTTTTTGCCGGCGTTGAATGTTGTTAATATGGGACATCATAGGCCTGTGAGTCATTGTTAATTTGGAACATCATAGACCTGTGTGTCATTGTTAATTTGGAACATCATAGGCCTGTGTGTTATTGTTAATGTGGGACAACATAGGTCTGTGAGTCATTGTTAATTTGGAACATCATAGGTCTGTGTTTCATTGTTAATGTGGGACAACATAGGTCTGTGAGTCATTGTTAATTTGGAACATCATAAGCCTGTGTGTTATTGTTAATGTGGGACATCATAGGCCTGTGACTCATTGTTAATTTGGAACATCATAGGCCTGTAACTCATTGTTAATGTGGGACATCATATGCCTGTGCGTCGCAGTTATCATTTTCGACGCCATTAAACAGAAAGCGCCACCTTTAAAATTTTTAGATATGAATTATTCGTTAAAGAGTACAGTTTTTTATTCCAGTGAAGTAAACATATTCAAGTGCGCTGTTCTTTATGTTTTATACTTCATTTCCTTTGAAGCTTATTTATTGCAAGTACCTAGTAACAAGACTGATGTCTAGTGTACACACATATCTTAAAAGCAGTTAAAATAACATTTACTCCACCTTGAAACACGATCTCTTGAAGGCTTTATATCTATACTTTTTTGGAGTCTGATTTGTGCTCTGAAGGTGGCCGGTTAGAAACTTGGCCGAGGGTCGCCCATGCTTTATTAACCCTTATCCTGCTAACGTGGAGAATATGGTGAGCTCCTAATAATGCCAGCAAATGGCAGATGGGATATAATTCGGAATTTAAAAGCTTAAAGATTTTCTTTGTTTTGCAAAGGTCTTTGACATATTCCTACAAAGGCAGGTCTAATTAAATAATGCACTGCCAGTTTATATTCACTTCTTATACCTGATACGGTGTCTAATAATGAAGTCTTGTTTTCATATTATAACATAACCATAGGTTGGGAGACGAAGGTAAAAAACATATCGTCTTTACTAAATACAATCTGTGAGTCATATTCCATGTCTACCAGAGTCTAGGGTGTTTGACACCTCTCAATAGATTCTTAACAACTGAAGTCCCAACCACATATGCAATATAACTGGAGGACCGGGGTTTGAACCCGAAATCTCCTAAATCCCAATCACTAACCCAGGTTCTTCATCGATGCGAAGAAGCGGTACCTGCCACCACATATAAAATCTTAGCTTTTTGTTGTTTCTGAATTTGATGTTTGTTGGACCGTGCATCATTGTGATAACGGAAGAATAAAAACCAACTAGTTGCTACTTATTATTTTATTGTACTTCTTATAGGCTCAACATGTTTCGGGCACTACTATGCCCATCATCAGGATCTCGCGACTATGATGTTGATTACCATATTGGTCGTCTCGTTCTTGGGTTGCTGCAGGCTAAAGGCTGCAGCCCGGACACTACTCCGGCCTAATCTCACCTAACCTCCAACCTACAGCAACCCGAGAACGAGACGACCAATGTGGTAATCAGCATTATAGTCGCGAGCTCCTGATGATGGGCACAGTAGTGCCCGAAATATATTGAGCCTATAAGAAGTACAATAAAATAATAAGTTGCATCTAGTTGGTTTTTATTCTTCAGTTTTATTATTTCATTTTTAATGTTTATAATGTGTTTATCGCCACATTTGGGCCTTTTCTTTGTTGCGTTGCAATTATCAATAATTAGCATGTGTAGCGGTGAAAATCGTAAGCATTATTTTGTGTAACCTTTGCTCTCTATAGCCTAAATAATTTACTCGTGGATATATATTCGTTGAAAGAGTACCACTTCTGTTTCAGATTTATATAGGCATGAATTTAGAATAAATCAAGACAGGTAAGCAACCTGCCTGGCGAGGAGTTATATGAATCCAAAGAAGAAGCTAGGAGGGGATTTTGATGCCTTTACGGCCATTAATGTTGAGAGAATGAATTGATGAGCGAATGGCGTTCCGACGCTTGCATAGTGCTTGTACCCGGTACGAGTAAGGAAATAAGAAGAAAATATTGAGAAGTGTGTTTCGGCGCCAGTAAATGCTTAAATTTGCCTCTCGTCTGATACCACCGTAATGATCTCAGTGAAATTTATACTACGACACGTAGTGGTCACAATGTAATTCGCAGAACCTCTGTAAGCCCCCCCCCCCCCCCCCAACCCACCACACTTTTTTTTTTTTTTCCCTCCCCCTGGGAAGAAAAAATCCTTCTTCTTTTTTTTCTTAGGTGGTTGTTTGATTTTTTTTTAAAACA
>Ga0123355_10014418_pt1 | contig 12366 bp, 6 predicted proteins | sample TergutEmb28metaG_3_FD_89872 | JGI IMG/M metagenome (GOLD analysis project Ga0123355, IMG submission 89872) | Embiratermes neotenicus P1 segment gut microbial communities from Petit-Saut dam, French Guiana - Emb289 P1 | ecosystem: Host-associated > Arthropoda: Insects > Digestive system > Gut ...
ATCATCAGGAGCTTGCGACTATTCTGTTGAATTACCACATTGATCGTATTGTTCTTGGTTCGATGTGTGTTGGAGTTTCGGTGTGGTTGGGTTGGAGTGGTATCCGTGTTGCAGGCTGAAGCTGTGCTTTAGCCTACAACACAGTTCCGTCCTGACCCTGCTCGCAAGCTGTCAGCAAGCCTGTATGACATATACCATTGCTGTGTGTACAGTGGAATACTCCTGATGATGGACAGAGGAACTGTTCGAAATATGTAGAGTTTTATTCCAAAAATAGATTTAAGAAATTAGTGCACCTAGTTGGTTTTATTATAAGAATGCGCAACGAATATCACAGAAGTACATAACACAGCAATGTATAATTTATACTCCTACATGATTCGACATTTTCATGTCATCATCAGGGAGTTTACATCTGCTCCTCGCAATTTGGAAAACTTGTGTAACTTAGCGAGGCGCAGATGTAAATTCGCTGATGATGACATGAAAATGTCGAAACATGTAGGAGTAAAAATTGTACATTGCTGTGATATATACTTTTATGATGTTTGTGCATTTGTTGGTTGTAATAAGCAACTAAATAAACACGAATGAACTCGATAATTAAAATCGAGCTCTCTGAAGACTTGCGCGCTGAAATTTTACAGATAGTTAAAATAAATTTGCATTCACGGTCTTGCATGCAGCACAATCTCATTACAACATAGTTCAACAACCCGCCTGTCAGGATTGGTATGTTAACATGTTTGACATTTGCGTAATGTTCTTGTCAGACAAATGTTCTGTAATCGATCAATGTTGTCCGCTAAATGTTAAATCAGTCCCATTACAGGCCCGAGGTGCCCAAAGGGTTCCAGGAAGCAAAGTTCCGAGATTACGTGACAATGGCCCAGGATGGTGGTAAGGTTGTCAGTCTCACGCACCGGCCGCTTTTTACCCCCAGGAAATACTTCTGGTACTCATTTCTGTTAGATGTTGAGTTGACCCCAGGGCCATAGTGCGATCGGAAGGATTATGTCACTGAATCGAACCAGCGACCTTCCGATTTGTAGCACAGCACCTTAACCGCTGTGCTACCGCGGTCCCCCCGCTAAAGGTTAGTAGGGATTATAAAGTATAAATTTTAGACATTTACAAAGCGACTTATGTTTTTGTCCTTAAAAATTAGTAAGGAGATTCAAGGTACAGAGATGTAACTATCTTTTTCAACATCCGTAAAAATTCATTTAACACACATTAACTAGAGTGTTATGTTTCACGAGCTTGATTCCGTTTGACACTTGGACAGATTACAAAACAAATGCACAAATTGCAAAGGGGTTGAAAATAACACCAGTTTTGGACAAATTACTGGAATATAAGAGAAGCTGGATACAACGTGTAAATAGAATGCCTCGAAATAGATTACCCAGGGTAATGAAACACTACTCCCCAACTGGCAGAAGGAATCATGGTAGACCTTTGAAGAGACTTCTGGATACGTTAGACCGGAACGGGTCAACAAGAGGCCCAACTCCATGACAGATATATGATGATGATGATGATTATGATTCCGTTTAGTGGTGCCTATATTTTAGCTCAGTCAATTGCCTATATTTACGGGCAACGGACTGGACGACCGCATTTTGATTCCCGACAAGAGCAAAGACTTTAATCTTCGTAAACCCACCCAGACGGCCCCTGGGTTCGAGCCCAACCAGATATTTATCTCGTCCGTTACGCTTCTTTCTCCGAAGATAAGGTGTCCGGAGAGTTTACGTGACTTCTTGTCTCTATCTAATGCGGAGGTCGAGAAGGTGTCGAGCTTAACTTCTGTTCTCCCGCCTGTTTCCTTGGCTTGGTACTGAATTAAGCTCAGTGGCTACCTTAACTTTCCCTTATCGCCTATAATTTCCTTCTTTTCGGACTGTTTATTCGAAAAAAAAGTTTAAAAGTATTTTCTTTGACAGGAGCGTTAATGTAAACTATCATTCTTGTCCCCAACCGCAGGCTTCTCACAGAAAATCCTTATTGCCATTTGAAGCATGTTCGTAACGCTGGGAAGCGCCTATTCAAATCGAACGTTCCAACCGTCCCTCCGTCTGCCTACTGTCCAAGAGAAACGAATAAAACTCGAGAACAGCAGAAAGGAATTTTATAAAATTTGGTATTCTGGCGTCTTGCATAAAAATGGCTGGATCTTACGTGTAAGTCTGCACTCCAATCTGCGCGTATCTCATGAAAATTCGTTAAATATTTGGGGAGCAAAATGTTCCTAAAAAAGAAAAGCTGTATAGAAAACCGAAATTTGTTCGTTAAGTCTTGCAGTTATGAGATGATTCTGCAATAACTGCTATGCTGTGCACAAATTTTGTAGCTGGTAGATCTCCGTTCAACAGGTAGCATTGAGTGGACTTCCGAACACACACCGAAACCAGGCCCGTAGCCAGACCATGAACACAGTAGTTGCAGCGGATTCCACTGCGGGTACATATACGTATATAGGTTTATATAAGTATATAACGCTCTTATGCGTATGCAACGTTTATGCATTATGTATGCATAAGGGTAAAATGCCCCTTTGTCAGGTCCACAAAATCAGCAGTTTAATGACATAATGCGCTTCATAACACTGCACCACGGCAGTTCAGCAGAGGCAACACGTGGACGCGGTGGAGCGTCTCTCGGTTTTTAGAAGGCTGATCGGCACGTTTGTTTTTGATATTCTGCAAATTCCTAGTGGATGCATCCAGATGTTTAGCGGGTGCATTGCACCCACTTGCACCCCCTGGCTAAGACTACCCAGCAATCAGCAATATAAATCCGAAGGTAACCGAAATCTCCCGTTCTTGATACCAATTCAGCGAAGCTGACACCCACCTCCATTAGCAAGGCTACACACATACACGAAACGTAGACATGTGGCCTGTTAACCGACATAGAGTATCACACAAAAACATAAATATTTATTCGAACGTATGTGAATAATACTTAAAATATTTGGGTTTATTGTATAAAGTACCGTGAGCGTAGAAATATAGACAATATATAGTCAAACACAACTCAATTAGTGATTTTTGTTAAGGTGTATTTCTTACATTGTTTCGTTCAACGACATGTTTCGGTTCAAATTATGAGCCATCTGAAGGCTGATTACTTTTCGTATTTATGGATGCAGCCTCGACTGGCGTTTATAACTTTCAGGTGAGACATCCCCGTTGTGCTGTATCGAATTATAAATATAGATATGTTTCGGCTGTAGAGCCGAAATATGTCGTCGAACGAAACAATGTAAGAAATATGCCTTAATAAAACCACTAATTGAGTTGTGTTTGACTATATATTGTCATCATCATCATCATCATCATATGTCTTTCATGGAGTTGGGCAACTTGTTGACCCGTTCCGGTCTCACGTATCCGGAACTCTCTTCAAAGGTCTACCACGATTCCTTCTGCCAGTTGGGGAGTAGTATTCCATTACCCTGGGTAATCTATTTCGAGGCATTCTATTTACATGTTGACTGTATATAGTCTATATTTTATAATTCTGTACAGCACAAGGGGGATGTCTCACCTGAACGTACTGTACCATGAGTTTAGACGTCAGTGTGTCATTATACTAAATCCTTCTGTCAAACGCGCTTGTCCGGTGCACAGTGTACACTTGACAGCCTTGTTCATGTCAGAACAGTACATTCAAGCCGGCTATTTGGCATCTGTGTAGGTCAGAGAGTTAAAAATGCTTACTCGCTGTTGACCTTACGTCACCTTCTTTGGGACACACCCAGCGTCCTACTCACTGGATACCGGGGGATCTTTCCGCGGTGATCACAGCGTTCGGAGACAGAGACTCGTCAATCACATGCTAGCAACAAAATACATATTAATCAGGCGGCACACGGTTGTTACTTCCAAAGCAATAGACGTTCAGTATAGCAGTTGTAGAGTAGTGTAAGCTTATAGGATCTGAATCGGCTACTAATTTTAACGTCTCTTACGCTGAATGCAAGCCAATCTGTCACAGATAAAAGCTGATATGCCTTGCCAGGGCTCAGTTATGGACGGAGCAGGAAGTGATTCTGTTGGCCATTACGTTCGGACTGGTTCCGGAACGCGTCCGTTCTTATTATTATTATTATTATTATGGATTACAGTGTTGGGTGGAACTAATCCTCTTCCAAAATTGTCCTCCACTGTTCTCGGTCCTGCTATTTACGTCTCCAGGTCCTTACGGTCGTGTTCTTTAGATCTTCCTCAACTGACTCAAGGCACCTCAACTCAGGTTTTCCTAAAATAGTGCCTTCTGGTTTAAGGACAGTAAGCTTTCTGCAAGGACCCACTTCTTGCATTCTACAGAGGTGTCCCAGCCACCTCTATCTTCATGTTGTTATCACCTTAGCTATGTCTAATTCATCGTACAGCGTCCATAACTCATTATTGTATCCTGTTCTCCATTTACCAGTATCGTTAACAGGACCGTAAATCATTCTTAATATTCTTCTTTCAAAAATTCAGAACACATTTCAATCCTTTGAGAAGGGTTGCCACATTACGTCAAAAGTTAAAAGTAGGGTGACATCCTGAAATGTACTAAACACGTACAAGCATATCCCCATTAAGAACTGTCATGTTCTACTGACATGTCATAACCTATATGGTTTTATGACATTACGCCCTCGACACTGAACCACATGAGCGAAACACGTACGGCGTAATTCAAAGCAAATTAAAGAAAACTCCGTTATATTTTATGCTATGTGTTTCTGAGTGTGCAGACCAGGAGCGTCCAGTTTTTAGCAAAGGGCAACAATTGTTATCGTGGGCCGGTTGGTGAGCCACAAGCGTAAGAGTCACAATAAGCCGTAAACCTAACGAACTAAATTACTTTGCAATTTCTATGGTACAGTACTAGACATAATTTACAGACACGGCCACGGGCCGCATAACAGAAACTGGCGGGCCGCGGGTTGGACTCAGCAAGAGAGGTACTGTACGTCCTGGAATGTTACAGCACGAGCCATAAGGGTACTTTACACTATATGGTAGCCTACACAGATGGTAATGATTTTTATTGCTTACTTCCAGTTTCAGAATAATCCGCACACACGCCACCCACTCTCCGTAATGGACAAACTCATCAACTGACAGTGAAATACATGGGCAGGAATATACAAATATTCAGACATCTGGTCAAGAATAAATCCACATTCAGACATCTGGGAAGGAATATACCCATATTCAGACAGCTGGGCAGGAATATATCCGCATTCAAGCATCTGGACAGGAATATATCCACAATCAGACCTCGGGGCAGGAATATATGCACATTCAGACATTTGTGCAGGAATATATCCACATCCAGACTTCTGGACAGGAATATATCCACATTCAGACATCTGGGCAGGAATATATGCACATTCAGACATCGGAACAGGAGTATATCCACATTCAGACATCTGAACAGGAATATATCCACATTCAGACATAGGAACAAGAATATATCCACATTCAGACATCGGAACAAGAGTATATCCACATTCAGACATCTGGGCAAGAATATATCCACATTCGAACATTACACGTCAATTCTGTCTTCCGTGCTTCTACAACATGAGGTCAAAGTTATCAAACGCTGTTTCAGACATTCACTGCAATGATTACGAGGATGTGACATCGTGCAGTTTGGTTAAAACAGACCTTTCGCAGTAACATGCTGCCACCACCTTCAAAATGCCTATAAACTTCTTATGTCACTAAATGTCTCCACTTCTCTTAGACGCCTGGTGCAACATGACCACTTCCGGCAGCACTGACATCTCTAATTTACAAATATGTTTCTCTCGACGAGTTAATGTCAATGATTTTACTTCCTATTTATACATCCGTTTGGCTGAACACTGTTTTTACGTGGTCACTATTTCTCTTTGGCATTCAAGACATCATGGGTTCAAACCTCGAACCGAATAGCGGCTATCCTGAAATTTATGACTTTGACTCTTCTAACCAGACATGTGCCGAGATAATGTCGCAATATTAGGCCACGACGGACTCCTTCCAAATCCTTCCCAATTCATTATACACTAATCATCAAGCGCCACTTAAAACACGGTTAGGTAGCACATAAATGAAAATATATATTTGCTTTAGGCAACTGAATATGTGCCTCACCAAAACAATTCAAGCTGATGTGAGGCAGTAAAACTGGTATTAAATTGTAGGACAATTACAAACAGCAATATACACCACACGTGGTAAAAGTTTGCGGGTTGCGAGCAGTTAATAACGCATTTAGTGTCACAACCTGTGAGGGATGGTAATTGAGGTGTTATATGTGTTCCAAAAACATCTACCGCATGCAGGCTGTCTCCACCTCTACTTCAATAACGTGCACGATTATCAGCAGATGTTTTCACCACAGCTATTTCGCGACAAACAAAACACGGGAGTGCACACTGCGATCCTGGTGCTGCAGCGCAAGCCACTAAATATTCATGAATTCTAAATTCAGCATTAACTACAATTTGCAATATTTATTCGTGCATCCTTATATGAGTAAATACTGCAAACTGTGGTTAACATGGAATTTGGAAGTCATAAATATTTATCTGCTTTGTTGCAATTGGACATCTTTACATACGAGTCAACAGAGCGCAGTCGGCAATTGGGAATGGGATGAGGGCCCGAAGATCGAGGAAACAGGGTTCGATTCCCGTCACAGAGTACGTATTACCAGCTTGTCCACTGTTACCAGACTGGCTGTGGAATAAATATATTGTCGGTAAAGGAAGTGAAGGAAAAGGGGATGTATGCAAAATTCTGGTCCGGAAGTCTGACGGTAAGGACCAACGGTCGGTAATATCAAATGCATCCTGTTACCAATTGCTCTATAGACGGTCAACAGTAAGTATCAAGTTTCAAGGAAAGTGCTGTGCCTTAGATTTAGTCTGTTAGCTAGTCATTGTATTGTTACTATGACAACACTAGCAGATGAATAAATAAATGAGATGAATAATAATTATACTAAAGGTATAAAATTCTTTATTTGTCCAACTAATGCACACAAATTATATTAAATAATTATTAAAACATTTAAAATTATAAAAGTTGCTCCACCATGTTTCGGTTTACATAAACCGAAACATGGTGGAGCAACTTTTATAATTTTAAATGTTTTAATAATTATTTAATATAATTTGTGTGCATTAGTTGGACAAATAAAGAATTTGATATTATCAATGCACGGTGCAACAATGAAGATTATACTAAAGGTAATTCATATTTATAAACGTAAGTATTAATTAATGCAAGTTATTCCTTTTCCAAGCCAAAATTAAATCCTGGGAGCAACTTTGCAGGAATCGTAAACAGAAAGTTTGTTTATCTCTTTGAGTTTCCGCGAAATCCCCATGATAGCAGAGACATGGCAGCTGCGCATAACACGAAGAATTGCTGTCGCACCTGCTTGGCAGATCCAGTTCGTAGCACGGTACAAATTAACTAATTCATTTCGGGTCTATGGCAGAGCCCAACACATCAATATACAAAAATCCCGCATTCTGACCTTGCTCGGAATCTCTGTGTATTTAAGCAGATAATAGAGAGTCTGAAAGGGAACAAACGTAACGGGTCCAACGAATGAAAATGTTTGGGTGATTAGCTGAATCAACCATCATATCCCTCCCTGAATGCAATAGTGGCACAATGGAAAAATTGCCCATTTGGAGTTAATACCATGATTTAGCTATACAATATAACAACTGCATCCGACAGTAATGGAAGCTAGCAGGGTATGTTGCAACTAACAAGTGTGTCGGTTTTGTCGGATGGAGTTGATATATTTTTCGAACTCAATCGTAGTATGAACTCCAAATGTACAATTTTGGGGTTGTGCCATTATTGCATCCAGTGAGCAACATGTTCTTGGAATTAGCTATTTTTTTTTTCGAAAACTTAGTAGCTCTGAACAGGAATAAGGATTGGATTCGCGCAAGTTGACATACAAATAATAAATCTCCTAAAACGTCATGGTGGCACATCACATCTTATACAACCCCCGGCCATGTTAATGCAACAAGTATTATTGCGAAGTAATGGAGGTGTATTCCTACGCAGTACAGCAGTAAATTTACGAAGATAAAGCGACATTATTGAGAGAGTCTTCGGTCGTGTGCTTCTGTATCAGTCCCAGAACTTGCTACAAAAGAACTCTCAAATAAGGAACACGAAATGCGTTTTGTAACTGACTAGGGTCTTCTTTTAAATTGGAAGTTAATCCTTTTCTTTACACCACGGTTAGACGTCAGACGTTCCCAGAAATTTAATTACATCTTGGAGTTTACAGTAGGCTTATTCTAGCTGAATATCTGTACAATATCTTAATAATAATGGCTGACAGCACAAGAAATGTCACGAGGATACGGGCGTTATATTTAATTCAAGTTCTTTTCCCGATACTCCCGTTTCCGAAACTGAGCATAGGCGATTATCATTGTCATTCTACAAGACAGTGTTATTCCATCTACAAACACAAACGTAGTAACAATTCTTTTCGTAAAATGACTCACGTGACCAACGAGACACTACTGCTGTTTTGACTTCCGTTATAAAAGAAGCAAATTCCACGCAGCAGTGTTCTTCCTGTTAAACTAATTTTCAAACTCCCAGCAACAAGAAGGGCGAGTACCGTGTTAACAATCTATCGCTAAGGGCTCTATCCTGAGCATTACGAATTCAGTTCACACTCTCACACCACATTTTTTCCACATATAATTCAATGTTTTATAAAATAGTCATATAAGATACATTAAATTAAAATGTTGACTTTCAAAACAAATAACCTAGCTTTTTAAAATGTCTGTGTTTCCAGTTCAAGAAAAGCAAATCAAACCGTTCGGACACAGAAAAGGGTGCTCTCGACTATGTAAGCATTACTAAGAAAATTAATATTATTGTCAGAAGATAAACTAAATTAAGGTATGGGAATATTACTTCAACAGTGCGCTTCCATGGGACTACAGTGTATACAAAACACTATACCGCTGTGGTAATGTACGAGGGACATTTAAATGGCAGGAAGTACAACGTGTAAACAGTAACAGGGGAAAAAATTGGAATAGTGTTCCTGCAGCAACTTGGCCGGCCTTGCACCTACAGCAGTGACGCCAGATGTTTAAAGAAACGTGCAGTAACCTGAAATGTTAAGTGCGTGACGCAAAATGCTCCATGTGTAAATCCTTGAATGAGATTAAAGACTTCTAATTAATGAGAAGTAAAACAGCACGAACAAAATTCATAGCAATTGAAAGGGTGAACAACACGCGAAAAGAGTCAAAGCGAGGACTTACCGAGATCCGGAATGGAACTGGATGGCTCCTCGTGATGAGTCCGTTCCGATTTCACTTCACTTCCGCTGATACTACCATTGCTACGAGACTTCGGGGGCGGTGGCGGAGGAGGTGGGCGCATGGTGGATGAACCCGACGCAGTCCCGGGCGGAGAACACGTCGACGATGACACGAGTGGCGGCGGCGCGATCACTGAGGTGGGGATTCGAAAGTCTTTGGTATCCGGCATATCGGATGTGGAAGATGTCGTGGAGACTGTCGATACCGTGGGCTGCATTCCGACGTCGGCAGCGCCACGAACTCGCTGTTAATTGTTCCAAAAATATGTATCTGACTGACACTGAGAATTTCACTGTATCAGAGCGTGCTTGTTAGTGGCGATGGAGCTGGTGGCCTTCAGGTTCTGGATCCATATGCTGCACAGTATTGACATTGGGAACAAGTCTCGGCACAGTGCTTCTGTTTTTACACCACAGAGTTACTGCGAATGAGAGTCGGTCTATTATAATGTTCTTAAATTACAAAAATTAGAATGAACTGGCTCGTCTCGGTGTCTAATCATTAGATTTTATAACAGAATTTACACTAAAACACAAACACACACACAGCATATGACCGATCTCCGAAGCGGAATAATATGAAAGTGAAATTGAAACGGCAGTTTTGATGCTCTTGAAAAGGGGAGTTCTCTCTCTAATGCTTTGGGGTTTGACGGAATGCGCGTGCGTGTGTGAGGGGTTGTAGTTAAAAACTTCCCCCGCAATGCTAGGGGAATTTTGCTGGATAATAGGATGTCCTTTAATGACGATACTTCGCAGCGTGAGGGGAGGTATTCTTTTGCTCCTCTTCGTAAACCACGATACACCACATTACACTTTTACCTCACTGAGTTTGCGTCAATTAGATAAACATTTTAAAATACATCGCGATTTTGAACCCACACAATACAGCACAAGTTTCCTTGGCAACCAAACTCGATTCTTTTTGCACGATAAATCAGAATGACATTTCAACTGTCAAACTCTTGTACTGCACAAGGCACATGCACTACGTTAGCCTTTCTCCAACACAAATTCACCATTCAAACACAACTGTCAGGCACTCGGCCACGCGCGTTGTTGGGGGCGGCTGTACTTGGAGCGGATTGCGCGAAGTTACGTGCCGGCTGAGCTGCACGCAACCAAAGCTGTTAACTGATAACACTTGGTTCTATGCATGTGCCAACACCTACGAGTTGAACAAACTACCGACCTTCACACACTTCCAAACATCCAGCAGTGTGACGCTGTTGGTATCGTTGGTGTCACCGTAGTACGACCGCTGAAAGGGCAAAACGCAACTGATACTATAGCTCTTGGCACGTTTCTTCAGTTTCGAAGATAGTAGCACAATTCAACAAGAGGATGACGGCAGTGAATGAGAATACAGCAAACCATCACTCGAGGCAATTCCAGAACCAAATGACGGCCGTGGCGTAGTGTCACTTTTGTTTTCACTCGGCACCACTTTCCTCTGCAAACAAACTGCACCACGAAACAATGAAGTTTCAATAATCATAGATAAATTAAGAGAATCGTGAACGATGCGTGCGACGTCGACGTCTGTTGTAGCGATGATGGCCTGACCTAGACGACGGCAGGCGAGAGAGATGTGCGCGCCTTGCATCGTGTGCTGTCGGTCGAGCTCGGGCCCCTGCTCGGGGAATTTTCAGCAGTGCTTTGGCCTTGTCCTTGAACGCGGCTCCTGAACCCGTGTCGGATGGACGCGGGGAACGCGGGGGCGCGGCAGTCGGCCGAGCAATCGATTGCCGGGCGCTCGCGACTCAACTCGCTCGCGCTTACTTACCCTGCAGGGCTGCATAACAAAACTCGGACAACCGACTATTTTACGACGAAATTAAACGCAGACTTACATATGCAATTGTTTGCAAAGAAAGGGAGTATTTTATATTCCTTAAATTGCGTATAGGGCTAACAGCTAGACAGTATGAAGCCGAAGGTGACATTAGGTATAGCAAATGCTACAGTTTGGTAGCGTAGGCGTGAGTTCAAACTGGCTCGTGTTTCACCCACATTAGCTGACGGAGGTTTAGTCCTCAGGCCCGAATTATCACTTAAAGGCACATAAAAGACGGGAGCCTCTGCCAAATTACCACGCCATGAACGCGCGTACAAGGCGCGGAGGTAGTTCCGTACGGTTTTGTCCTTGGCTGTATAAGGAAATGAGATGTCAGCCTCACGAACTGGTCGCCCCGTTGGATAGAAGGTCGGACATGATGGCGAAGAAAATACTTTTGTCTGTGCCAGGAGTTAAGGCGCGATTGCTCAGTTACCTATTCTGTGCTACCCCAGCTCACATATTCATATGATCAGGGGTTTTTTTTTTTGCTTCAATATTGCCACTACGTGCCGCCAGTATATTAGTAATGCAGTAAAACAGCAGGCCACAACCGTAAAGACTCGTCCGTGTGCCTCCAGCACACTTCCGAGGAAGAGATCAACTGAACACACAAAAAAACACAAACACAAGAAAAGGCGTATTTTTACGTTTTGTTGACCGTGCATCCTAATATAATGATAGAACCAGTCCGCTCGTAACCTGTGTACTGAACAGTCACCCAAAGAGAGTGACGATACCAAATGCTGTGTTAACACAATTGTCCTGCAGAAGATGAGCACAGTAGTGCTCGAAACATGTAGAGGAATGTAATAAATCTATTAAAATGAAGAATTTGTGCATCAAGTTGGTAAAAAAAAGACTATCACAAGACGAGGCTTTTTTACTAACCCACTGCCCCCTCATTTCGTCGCCGACAGTGCCCCAAATTAAACGGACTTAATTATGACATTAAAAGACAAATATATTTAGTAATTAACCAACTTGACGCACAACATTTTTGTTTTAAAATAAGTTTATTTCGTAGCCTCTACATGTTTCGAGCACATGTGCTCATCATCAGGAGGTCAAAATTGCATTACACAGCCTCTGGTATCATCACACCTATAGGTGTGATGATACCAGAGGCCTCTACATGTTTCGAT
>Ga0123355_10014419_pt1 | contig 12366 bp, 9 predicted proteins | sample TergutEmb28metaG_3_FD_89872 | JGI IMG/M metagenome (GOLD analysis project Ga0123355, IMG submission 89872) | Embiratermes neotenicus P1 segment gut microbial communities from Petit-Saut dam, French Guiana - Emb289 P1 | ecosystem: Host-associated > Arthropoda: Insects > Digestive system > Gut ...
GAGCAGCAGGGCCGTGAAGGCCGGGAGGAGCAGGAGGTTGCCGAGCTGGATCGTCCTCGTCGGGCCGAAGCGGTCGCTGATGCGTCCGCCCAGGAGGGTTCCGAAGATGCCACCGCCGAGTTCAAGAGTCAGTGCCGTACCGCCAAGACTGGTGGAGGCACCGAGGTGGCGGATCCAGTAGAGCGAGACGAAGGTGTTGAGTCCGAAGGAGATGCATGACCGGGTCAGCTCGACGGCTGTCAGTAGGGCGAACATGCGCGGCCGGTCGGAACCGGTGGGGTTGGCCGCTGCCACGGAGCTGTCGGCGCTGCGGCGTTGATGGCCGGCGAGGATTGCCGCCATCAACACCGCCGGGGGGATGAAAAAGGCCAACGCGCGCAATCCCCAGGCATCGAGCACGGGGGTCGCGAGAGCGGGCGCGAGGAAGAACCCGGTACTGCCGCCGGCGGCGAAGTAGCTCATTGCTGTGGCGCTGTGTCGGGCGGCGCGGCGTGCGTCGCGTCCGGCAGGCGGATGGAACATCGCGATCCCGAGACCCGAGAGCAACAGCGCGGCGAAGACCGCCGGGTATGGACGAAGCAGCCCTGCGAGCCCAGCGCCGACGCCGGCGAATCCCAGCCCCAGCGGTGCCATCCATCGCACGGCTCGGCGATCGGCGATCACCCCGATCAAGAGCTGCGGCACCGCGCTGCCCGTGGTTGCAGCAAGGGCCAGCCCGGAGGCTGCCGCGTAGCTGTAGTGGCGCTCCAGGACGAAGAACGGGATCGCTGCGGGCACGATCCCCTGATACAGGTCATCAACGGCATGAGCGCCGAACCAGACGCGCATCCGCTTCCACTCCGCGATGCGGCTCCGATCGACCGAGGTCTCGGGTTCGCCGCTCGATCGATGCTCGTTGGCGTCACGTCGCAGCGCAGACATTGAGCGCCAAACTACGGAGCCTTTCGCCGCCCGGCTTCCGATAATCTGGCAGTTAATGTCGAGAATCCGTCACGAGCCGCTCGCGCGTACCGTCGGTTGGGAACTGGCTGGCGGTCACACGATTGACCGCCACCGCCACGATGGCCACCAGCTGGTTTATGTCAGCGCGGGGGTCCTTGAGACCCAGACCGCCGCGGGCAGCTGGGTCGTCTCCCGAGACCGCGGGCTCTGGCTGCCAGCCGGGACCTGGCACGAGCACCGCTTCTTCGGACCAAGCACCTTCCACACGGTGGGATTCCCGGCAGCAGAGCCGCCGTGGAACGAGCCCGATCCGACCTTGGTGTCCGTGTCTGCGCTTCTGCGCGAGCTCCTCATTGCCTGCGCTGACCCCGACCTGAGCCGGCCCGAACTGCGGCGGGTCCGAAAAGTCATCGGCGACCAGCTCACGCGTTCCGCCCAGCGACCGATGACACTGCCGGCTCCTCGCGATCCACGCCTTGGCGACGCCTGCGCCCTGGTCACGCAAAACCTCGGCGAACGCCTCACTCTCGCCGAGGTCGCCGGCGCCATCGGCGCCAGCGAGAGCACGCTCTCACGGCTATTCCGGCACGAGCTCGGGATGACCTACCCCCAATGGCGTACCAATGTCCGCCTCCTCAGGGCCGCGATCCTCCTCGCCAGTGGCGCGTCGGTGACCCAGACCGCCTACCAGTGCGGATGGCAAACGACCAGCAGCTTCATCGATACGTTTCGCCGTGCAATGGGGCAAACCCCAGGCGCGTACAAGCACGCCGCGCGCGACCACAGGGCAGCCACTGCCTAGCGGCCGCCCGGGCGGCCGCCGACCTGCCCGGTCGTTTGTGACTGGAGAAGTGTCAGGGAACCCTGAGCTGCTCGGCCAGACCGATGATGATGCCCTCGGGACCGCGCACGAAGCAGAGCCGGTAGCTGTCCTCGTACTGCGCGATCTCGCCGACAAGTTCCGCGCCATGGCGGCGCAGGCGGGCAACGACGTCGTCGATGCCGTCGACCGCGAACATGATGCGACGTATGCCGAGCGTATTCGCCGGCGCGCGTTCCGGCTCGGCTCTGACCGCCGGCGGCGTGTGGAACTTCGTCAGCTCAACCCGGCCGTGGCCGTCCGGGGTCCGCATCATGGTGATGTCGGCACGGACGTCCTTGAGCCCGACGGTGCTGTCCACCGAGGGCCCCTGGACCTGCGTCTCAGCTTCGAGCTCCATGCCGAGTTCGGCGAAGAACGCTTTGGCGGCCTCGAGGTCTTCGACAACGATGAGCACGTTGTCCATTCGCTGGAGCGTCATGTCGCGGTCTCCCTGTGCTCGCCTGCGGGGCTCAGTAGTCGCCCTTGAGGTTGAAGAACGAACCGCGAATCGTTCCGGCCAGTTTCGACTTCTGCCTGGCGAACTTGAACCGGGAGGCGAGCTCCTCGGGGACGTCCATCCCTTCGGACAGCTTGAACCCGACCGCCCGCTTCTTGGGGTCATCGATCATCACGTTGATCGACAGACCGCTCTCGTAGAAGACGTAGGCCATCCGGATGTTCTCGACCTGGAAGGCCGTGGCCTCGAGCGGCGGCGACGAGATGACGATGTCGCGTTCTTCTTTGAGGATCCGGTGCACCCAGTCGATCGTGGCCTTGGCGTCGCTCGCGGGCTCCACGGTGAAGTTGTGGTCGTACTTGTTCTTGAAATAGCGGGCCTCATTCGCCCGCAGACCAGCGAGCGCGGCCGCGACCGGCGACGACTCCAAGCCGGCGGTCGAGACGGTGGTGAAATCCACGGCGTAGGTCATCATGCCCGAGCTTTCGTCGCGGGGCTGACGAGTTTCCTGTGCATGGGCGTCCTTTCGTGATGGTGTCAGTCGAGGCTGTCGAGTCGGCGCTCGAGCAGCCTGCGTTCGGCCGGGTCGACGGAAAGGGCAATCGCGGTCCGGTAGGCGTCGCCGGCTTCGGTGTTGCGTCCGAGTCGCCTGAGCATCTCCGCCCTCGCCGAGTGGAGGTACTGGTAGTGGTCAAGTTGGAGCTCCTCGAGCACGCTTAGTCCGGCGGCAGGCCCCTCGGACTCCGCGACAGCGATCGCGCGGCCCAGCTGGATGACCGGCGAGTCGGTCAGCTTCGCCAGCGCGTCGTAGAGGGCTGCGATGTGCGGCCAGTCGCGGTCTCGGTCGAGGTGCAGCGACGCGATGGCGGCCTGGATCACATAGATCCCGCCGCGCTCGCTCCCATAGAGCGCGATCGCGCGATCAAGCTCGGCGCGGCCGCGCTCGATCATCGCGTCGTTCCAGCGTGAACGGTCCTGCTCGGCCAGCAGGACCAGCTCGCCGTCGACGTAGCGTGCGTCACGGCGGGAATGGTGCAGCAGCATCAGCGCAAGCAGCCCGTGCACGTCGGGTTCGTCGGGCATGAGCTGCGCGAGCGCACGCCCCAGGCGCAGTGCCTCCTCGACGAGCCCAACACCGGTGTCCGGGTTGGAATATCCAGCATTGAAGATCAGATAGACGACCGCCAGCACCGCGGCCAGTCGGTCCGGCAGAAGGTGGTCGGGCGGGATGCGGAAGGGGATTCCGGCGTCGCGGATCTTGCGCTTCGCGCGAACCAGTCGCTGAGCCATCGTCGGCTCGCTGACCAGAAATGCGTGGGCGAGCTCGCGCGTATCGAGGCCGCCGAGGGTCCGGAGCGTCAGGGCCACCTGCGCGTCCGTGTCAAGTGCCGGGTGGCAGCAGGTGAAGATCAGCTCCAGCCGCTCGTCCGGGAAGGCCGTGGCGTCCATGTCGATCGGGTCCACATCAATCTCCGCGCTCGGTGGCGGCTCGACGAGAAGCCGGGTCTTGGCGGCGAGCGTGCGATCGCGACGGATCCGGTCGATCGCCCGCCGCCTCGCCGTTGTGATCAGCCATGCCGACGGGTTGCTCGGAGTGCCGTCGACCGGCCAGCGCTCGATCGCGACGGCAAATGCCTCCTGCAGGGCTTCCTCGGCGAGGTCGATGTCGCCGAGGAAGCCGATCAGCGTCGCCAGGGCCCGCCCCCAATGTTCCCGAAACGCTTGTTCTACGCCTGCGGCCATTCAGCGACGGGCCGGATCTCAACCTTGCCGCCCATGCGGGCTGCAGGGATCTTCGAGGCAACCTCGATGGCGGCGTCGAGGTCGGGGCCGTCGTAGATCAGCCAGCCGTCGAGCGCCTCCTTGAGCTCGACGAACGGCCCGTCGGTCGTAAGCGTCTTGCCGTCCTCGACCCGAACGGTCGTCGCCGTTTCCGGCCCCTGTATCTGGTGCGGGTTGGGCGTGACGCCCGGCGTCTGGTTCAGTGCCTGATAGCCGGCGACGATCTCCTTCTGTTGCTCTTCTGGCAGGTTGCGCCAGTCCCGCCCCTGAGGACCAAGGTTGATCAGCATCGCGTACTTCACGGTGGTCTCCTTCGATAGGTGGTTTGACGGGCTTAAGACGAACGGGGGGGCGCGAAATCGACAGCGACTCAGATTTCGGCGCCTGTGCTGATCCGGAAGACGTGCCCGTCCGGATGGCGGACGTGCATCTCACGGGCTCCCCACGCGTGCGTTGTCGGCGGGTGCGTGATCTCGAGGTCAGCGTCCACACAGCGGTCGTGCACGACGTCGAGGTCGTCGACCCAGATCGACATCCACACGCCTCTGTCCGATGTCTCGCCGCCGGCGGTGCCAAACGTGGCCGTGTTCGATCCTTTCCCGCGCCCGCCCTGCCCATCCCGGCACAGGAATATCTCGTGGTTGCCGGATTTGACGCTCGCGAACCCGACCGGTGAGTCCGAGTCCGTCGGATCGTCATGCCACTCGAACCCGACGGTCCAGCCGAGCTTCTCAAACCAGCTGATCGTCGCGGCGATGTCGGAGACGTTGAGAATCGGGTTGACGGCGAGCACTGTCATGGTCATCTAGCGCCGCAGCCCCAGGATCCATCGCCACCGCAGGATCCGCTTGGCCCGGCGATCGCCCAGCTCGGCGGCGCGCTCGAACAGGGCGCGAGCGCCGCCCAGATCGCCGCTCCGCGACTGCAGTACGCCCAGGTTGACCATCGCGGCCGGGTTCCCTGCCTCGGCCGAGCGTGAATACAACCGTCGCGCCGCTTCCAGATCCTCCTCGACGACGAGGGTGCCGAGGTTGTTCATCGCCGGCGCGTGCCCGGCCTCGGCTGCACGCTCGTACCAGCGGCGTGCGACCTCCGGCTCGTCCTCCACAAGCATGACTCCGAGGTTGTACATCGCGTCGACGTCACCGGCTTCGGCTGCCCGCTCGAGCGCCGCCCGGTCTGCGTCAGAGTCCAGCTCGCCATCTCGCATTTCCTTAGTTGTACAGGTCGCCCGAGCTGAAGCTGAGGTTGAGGGTTACGTCACCGCGAGGGCCTTTTCCCTCCGTCAAGAGGGGGCCTAGGTCCATTGTCGCCCCCGATCCCCCTGCCTACTGTGACCGCCGCCACTGCCCTGCCTGCGCCGCGTGCGATGCAGACCGCCAAGCCTGGCTGGTGACAGGGGCTGTTCAAGGTCTACACACACGGAGGACGGAAGTGCAACTTCAATCGACGTTCCATAAGAAGCTGAACGTCGTTGGTGCGGTGGTGCTGGTGATGTTGGGTACGGCCGGCTGGATGTTGTCGCCGGCGCTCGATGTCTCCGACGCGGCCACCGCGCCGACGAACGTCACGGTGACAGACGCAACCGCCGTTGGCGGAACGCAGGCGACGCTGAACGGAACCCTGAATCCGAACGGCGACGCCACCAACTACCAGTTCGAGTACGGGACCACGACCTCATACGGGACCGTCACTCCCCAACAATCGGCCGGAAGCGGAAGCGCCGTCGTCAACGTCAGTCAGGCGATTACCGGCCTGCGGTCGGGCACCGTCTACCACGTCGCTCTGATCGCGACGGACACGGTCACAGGCCAGACGACGACCAGCGGCGACGGAACCTTCACCACGGCGTCAGCGCCGACGGTCCGGACGCCGACCGCGATTGGAGTCAGCTCCAAGACCGCGACGCTCGACGGCAACGTGAACCCGAACGGCTCCAACGTGACCGATTGCCATTTCGAGTTCGGCACGACCCAGCAGTACGGCAACTCGGCGTCGTGCGCTCAGACGGTCGGCGGGGGCACCACTGACGTGCCCGTGTCGAGTGATCTGACCGGCCTGCTGCCCGGGACCGTGTATGACTTCCGGCTGGTGGCGACGAATGGCGTCGACACGTCGGACAGCCTCAATCAGACGTTCACGACCCCGGCGGACGCGCCAACCGTCACGGCCGGTCAGGCGACCTCGTCGACCACCAGCTCGGGCACCGGCGCGACGCTGAACGGCTCGATCAACCCTGGGGGCGCATCGACCACGTATCACTTCAACTACGGCCCCACGGCGAACGACTACACCAGCAGCACGCCCGACGTGACCATTCCAGCGGGAACCACCGACGTCCCCGTTAGCGCTCAGCTGACCGGGCAGCAGCCCGGCGGGACGATCCACTGGCAGCTGGTCGCCGACAACGTCCAGGGCACGATCGCGACGGGCGATCAGTCGCTGACGCTGGCGGCCGCGCCACCGTCGCTCAGTCGTGTTCTCGGCGCCGCGTCAAGCGACACGACCGCGATGCTCAGCGGCTCGGTCGACCCGAACGGTGCGGCCACGAGCTACCAGTTCGACTACGGAACCACGACGAACTACGGCAACAGCACGACGGCGGGTCAGATCCCCGCGGGTCCCAACGCCGTCAACGAGACCGCCACGCTCACCGGGCTGAAGCCGCACACCACCTATCACTTCCGGCTCGAGGCGACGAACACGGCGACCGGGACCAGCGTCACCACGTTCAGCCAGGATCACACGTTCACCACCGACGCGACGCTTCCGTCGGTTCAGACGACGGCGGTCACCAAGATAACCTCCGCCGGCGCGACCCTCAATGGCACGCTCAATCCTGGCGGTGCGGACACAACCTATTTCTTCGAGTACGGCCTCAACACCAACTACGACCAGAGCACGGCCGAGCAGGACGCCGGGTCCGGGAACACGGATACGGGCGTATCGGCCGCTGTGACCGGGTTGCAGCCTGGAGCGACGTATCACTACCGTGTGGTCGCGATCAATTCGGGCGGTGCCAGCTTCGGGCAGGACCAGACGTTCACGGTCGATGCCGCACCGCCATCTCTCAGCGGCACCGGCGGCGACGCGACGGGCGCCACGACCGCATCGTTGCATGGCTTCGTCAACCCGAACGGCGCCGACACCAGCTACCGGTTCGATTACGGAACAACGACGAACTACGGCAGCAGCACGACGGCGACGGACATCGGCTCCGGCATCACCGCGCTGCGGGAGGACGCCTCGCTCGTCGGCCTCGCACCGGGCACGACGTACCACTACCGGCTCGAGGCGACGAACACCGTGAAGGGCGTGACCGACACCACGTTCGGCCAGGACCACGAGTTCACGACGGCGGCGGCTCAGCCGACGCTCACGCAACCCGCGGCGACGTCTGTCACGGCGACCGGCCTGACACTGGGTGGCACGGTCAACCCGAACGGGGCGGACACGGCCTACCACTTCGAGTACGGGTCGTCGGCTGGGAACTACACGAACAGTACGTCCGAGATGGATGCCGGCTCCGGGACCGCGGGGACCAACGTGTCCGCCGACCTGACCGGGCAGCAGCCCGGAGCGACGATCCACTGGCGACTCGTCGCCGAGAACAGCCAGGGCAAGAGCGTCACAGACGACCAGTCCGTGACTCTGCTGAGCGCCGCGCCGTCGGCCGTTACGGGCGCCGGCGTCGCTTCAAGCGACTCTGCGGCGTCGTTGCACGGGTCGGTCAACCCGAACGGCGCGGACACGACCTACCGATTCGACTACGGACTGACGACCAACTACGGCGACAACACGCAGTCGACCGACATCGGTTCGGGAATCAACGCCCTGGACGAGAACGGTTCGATCTCCGGGCTCGCGCCTGACACGACGTACCACTTCCGGATCGAGGCGACGAATACCGCCAACGGGAACACCGTCACCACCTTCGGCGACGACCACACGTTCACGACCCTGCCCGCACCGGCGGCCATCGAGTCGTCAGACGCGGACTCGATCACCTCGACCGGCGCGACGCTGACCGGGACGATCAACCCGAATGGCGACACGACGAGCTACTCATTCGAGTACGGGCTGACGGCCAGCTATGGGCAGGACACGCCTGCCCAGACGATCGGTTCGGGGAACACCTCGACCGACGTGTCGGCTGACATCTCCGGACTGCAGCCCGGCGCGACCTATCACTACCGCCTGGTGACGGACAACGCGGGCGGTGAGAGCTTCGGGCCCGACCGGACGTTCACGGCCGCCACCGCAGCTCCGGAGGTCCGCACCGCGGATGCGGTTGACGTGACGTCGACCACAGCGACGCTGCACGCATCGATCAACCCCAACGGCGCCGATACGGACTTCGGCTTCGACTGGGGCACGTCGGCGGACTACGGTCAGAGCACGACGGACGAGAGCATCGCAGCCGGGACGCAGCCGGTGACGGCGTCGGCCAAGCTCACGGGCCTGACCCCCGGGACGACGTATCACTTCCGGATCAGCGCCGACAACGGCACCGGCAGCAGGCAGCTCGGGCAGGACGTGACGTTCACGACCCCGGCCGCCTCGCCGGTGGTCGACACGCTGGGATCGAACGGAATCACGTCGAACAGCGCCACCCTCACCGGCTCGGTCGATCCGAACGGCGCCGACGCGAGTTACTACTTCGAGTACGGCACCACGACCGACTATGGCCAGCGGACGCCGGAGCAGGATGCCGGCTCGGACACCAGTTCGGTCTCGGCTGAGGCGGCCCTGTTCGATCTCGCTCCGGGCACGACCTACTACTACCGACTCGTCTCGACCAACTCCGCCGGAACCACCCGTGGTGCGGACATGACGTTTGTGACCGCACCGGGCGCTCCGGACGCGACCACCGGGTCGGCTTGGGGTGTTCGGTCTGACTCGGCCCTGTTGTCGGGCACGATCAGCGCTCACGGCGCGGTGACGACCTACCGCTTCGAGTACGGAACGACGCGCGCGTATGGTCTCAGCACCGCGACCGAGACGACCCCACTGGGCGCCTCGGACAGCCAGGGTGAGATCAAGGCGACCGGCCTGAAGCCCGGGACGCTGTACCACTACCGGGTGATCGCAACCAACTCGGTCGGCACGACGACCGGAGACGACGGGGTCTTCATGACCCCGGCCGCCTCGCCGACGATCGTCGGCGATCCGGCGACGCACATCACGGATCATTCCGCGTCTGTCGCCGGCAGCCTGAATTCCGAGGGCGCGCAGACCAGGTGGTGGTTCGAATACGGGACCACCCGCAATTACGGACGCCAGACCGCCCACCAGATCGCTCGATCGGGCGGCGGCAAGAACGTGCGGGTGCACGCGCTGCTCGGCACGCTCCAGCCCGGCACGGTCTACCACTTCCGGTTGGTGACCGCCAACGGCCGGGGGTTCGCCTATGGCCACGATGAGATGGTCAAGACCCTGCGCGCCAAGAGCGGGCTGGGCATGAGGTCGCTGGACGCAATGCCGAGCAGGCGCGGCTGCAAGACGCAGTACCTGGCGCTCGACGACGTCGTCCATGGCCACGTCACCGCCGCGCGTCGTCCGCTGTTGCGCGACTCGCAGTGCAGGACCGGCGACATCGTCGTCAGCGGACGGGTGAGCAAGCTCGCCGACGGAAGCCACGTCAAGGCCGTGTTCAGCGGCTTCGCTCACCGAGTGGTGTCCGCGTCCGTGAAGCAGGGCACCTGGACGGTCGCCGCGACCCTACCCGGCCTGTTCGCCAGCCATCACTGGACGATGGTGGTCAGGTTCGCGGGCAGCACGCATCTGCTCCCGTCATCCGTCACGCATCAGTTCATGCTCGCGACGATGGGCAGTGGCGCGTCGGGCCGGTAGCGACTAGCGACAACCTGACAGTTCTCATCGGTCAAGCTCAGGCCCGCGGTTCGGGCCTGAGCTTGACCTTCGCAGTCGAAGTTCGTCAGACGCGAGCGGAGGAGCCGCGCACCACAAGCTCGACCGGCAGGACCGTCGGCGCCTTGGTCTCGTCAGGATGCTCGATCGCCGCGGCGAGCGCACGCGCAGCCGCCTTGCCGAGGCCGACACGGTCCTGCGCGACCGTCGTCAGCGGCGGCTGGAGAAGCGCGGCGAGCCGGCTGTCGTCGAAGCCGACGAGGGAAATGTCGTCCGGCACGCTCATGCCGGCGTCCCGGACGGCGCCAACGGCGCCGATCGCCATCTCGTCCGAGGCGGCGAACACCGCCGTCGGCGGCTCTGGCAGCGCCAGCAGGGCCAGCATCGCCGCGTGGCCGCTGTCGGCGTAGAAGTCGCCGACCTGCTCGTACTCCGGCGGCGCTGCCAGTCCGAGCGACGCCATCTCGCTGCGGTAGCCCTCCAGCCGCTCGGCGCCCGGTTTGGTATCGACGATCCCGGTGATCGTCGCGATGCGCGTGTGGCCGAGCTCGTGCAGGTGGCGAATGGCAAGCCGGGCGCCACCGACGTTGTCCGACGAGACCCAGGTCGCGCCCGGCGCGACCACCTCGAGGTCGACGGCGACCAGCGGCATGTGGGCCTCGAGAAGCTTCCCGATTTCCGGATCGTTGCGATTGACGCCCCAGATCACGACGCCGTCCACGCGGTGGTGACGCGCGCGGCGAAGGTACTCCCCCTCCAGCTCGACCGCGAACAGCAGCAGGTCGGAGCCGAACGCGTGGATTCCGTGATTGAGGCCGACGAGGACGTCCAGGAAGAACGGGTTGTCGATGTCAGCATGGGCGCCGGTGTTGAGGACGACCCCGATCAGTTGCGAGCGACGGCCGACCAGCGTCCGCGCAGCTGCGCTCGGCGCGTAGTCGAGCTCGCGGGCGGCTGCCAGGACCCTGGCCCGTGTGTCCGGGTGAACGTCGGTGTAGCCGTTGAAGACGCGCGACACGGTCGCGACGGACACGCCGCTGAGCTGGGCCACCTGTCTGATCGTTATCGGCATGGCACCAGTCATTGATACCCGAAATTCGACGTGCAAAGGAGCGCGAAGGCTGATACGCTGGCCGCGCTTCGAAAACGTTTTCGGAGTTTAGCCCATCGACCGCCCAGGAGAGGGGACCGATGAAGAGGTTCTTACTCGGAGGAGCTGCCGCCGCGGCTTCCCTCGTCGTTTTCGCGACCGCCGCCGTCGCCGGAGCGTCGGCTTCGCCGCCCGCCTTGGGGCCCGGAACGCACTTCTACGTGCCGCCGCCCGAACCTGCCGCCCAGCAGCAGATCGGCCAGCTCACGGGCTCCGGCGACAAGGCGGACGCGGCGCTCGTCCGCCAGATGACCTCGACCCCACACGCGGTCTGGATCGACGGCGGCTCCCCGAACTCAGCCCGCGTCACGGCACTGACGACGGTGAATCGCGCCGCCGGCAAGAACCAGATGCCGGTGATCAGCCTGTACAACATCCCGGGCCGCGACTGCAGCGGCTTCTCGGCCGGCGGAGCAACCGACCTGGCGTCGTACGAAGCCTGGATCAATGGCGTCGCTGCGGGTATCGGCAACAAGCCCGCGATCGTGATTCTGGAGCCCGACAGCCTCGGGCTGTTGCCGCAGAGCGACTGCGGTTCGACGACGCTGACGGACGCCGACCGCTTCACGGAGCTGAATTACGCGGTCGACAAGCTCGGCGCCGGCGCGGGTACCCGGGTTTATCTCGACGGCACGCACAGCGCGTGGCTGAACACGGGTGACATCGCACAGCGGCTGGTGAAGGCGGGGGTGCAGCGCGCAGCCGGCTTCTACCTGAACATCTCGAACTACCAGTACGCGTCGAACGAGGTCTCCTACGGGACCTGGATCTCCGACTGCATCACGTACGCGACTCAGGTGGACCCGGGCAACTACGCCGGCTGCCCGAACCAGTACTGGGATGGTGGCCCGGCGACGAGCTTCACCGGCGCCGCCCTGAGCCCCTACCAGGTGTGGCAGGACGTCCCGTACAGCGGTAACCCGGCGGACCTCACGTGGGACACCGCCGGCATCGACTCAAATTGGGCGTCGCTGCTCGGCTCGGTGAACCCGACCACGCACTTCGTCGTCGACACGAGCCGGGACGGCCTGGGACCGTGGAACCCGGTCCCCAAATACGCGAGCACGACGGTCGCACAGGACTGGTGCGACCCACCCGGGCGGGGCAACGGCCCGACACCGACCGCGAACACGGGCAGTCCGCTGGTGGACGCGTTCCTGTGGGTGAAGGTGCCCGGAGAATCCGACGGATCTTGCAACCGGGGGCTGCCGTCGACGACCGACCCCGAATGGGGCAGCATCGTCGACCCGGCCGCGGGCGTGTGGTTCCCGCAGCAGGCGCTGCAGCTCGCACAGCTCGCGA
>Ga0123355_10014420_pt1 | contig 12366 bp, 11 predicted proteins | sample TergutEmb28metaG_3_FD_89872 | JGI IMG/M metagenome (GOLD analysis project Ga0123355, IMG submission 89872) | Embiratermes neotenicus P1 segment gut microbial communities from Petit-Saut dam, French Guiana - Emb289 P1 | ecosystem: Host-associated > Arthropoda: Insects > Digestive system > Gut ...
AAATTAGGAGAAATTTATGGACGATAAATCTACAAATAGAACAAGTATCATAGGCAGCAGCGAGGTGACCATCATCGAAAAAGATATGAAAATGGAAAAAAACGCCGTTTATGAAACAAATATTTTGTTTTGGGATACTAAAGGAAACGATGTATTGGGAGCAACTGCGCTTCCCAAATACGGAGCGTTTATCTCAGAGGAAAAACATCAGCTTTTGAGCGATATTGCAGGAAAAAAGATGCTTGAAATAGGTTGCGGAAGCGGTCATTCTTTGCAATATTTAGGAGAGCGTAAAGCTGGTGAATTGTGGGGTATGGATATATCAGACAAACAACTTGAAAAAACTAAACAGCATTTGGAAATGCACGGACTTTCAGCGAAATTAATTTGTTCACCTATGGAAGAAGATTGCGGGATACCAAAGGATTACTTTGATTTTGTATACTCAATTTATGCAATAGGCTGGACAACTGACCTTGACGGTACTTTCAGTCAGATTGATTCCTATTTGAAAAAAGACGGCATATTTATTTTCAGCTGGTCACACCCGATACACAAATGTGTTGCCACAGAAAATAACACGTTTGTATTCAAAAAATGCTATTTTGACGAATCTTGGTATTCGCTATCTCTTGGCGAATCCATACTTACATTATCAGACCGCAAATTATCAACTTATGTTAATTCACTGGCGAAAGCGGGATTTATAATCGAACAAATGATTGAAGAATCTGATAGTGAAATAATACGAAATGATAACAGCGATTTTGCGAAAAAAGCGCAAATGTTGCCTGTAACTTTTGTAATCAAAGCAAGAAAATTATAAATCTAACTAAGAAAATTAGGAGAAACTTATGATTAACACTATATCTGAGTATTTGAAAGAAAAAAGGTGTATTGTTAAAGAAAACGAGAGTTTAAAAGAATATAACACGTTTAAAATCGGCGGTACTGCGGAGCTTTTAGTCATGCCTGAAGACTGCGAAACATTAGTGGAACTGATTAAACTTATAAAGGCAAACGGCATTGATTATTATATCTTGGGAAATGGAAGCAATGTTTTAATCCGTGATAAGCATTTTGACGGTGTTTTTATTGTTCTGTCATGTATGAACAGAATAGAAGTGCGCGGGGAATATATTTACGCGGACTGCGGCGCAAGTTTGAACAGACTTGCGGGAACTGCGAAAGAGAATTCGCTCTCAGGGCTTGAATTTGCTTATGGTATTCCGGGGACGCTCGGCGGCGCGGTTTATATGAACGCAGGCGCATACGGCGGGCAGATGAGCGATGTTGTATATTCAAGCGAATATTTGGATTTAGATACGCTCGAAGTCAAGACGATAGGCGAGGCGGCTCACGGGTTCAGTTATCGTAAGAGTATATTCGATGAACATAACTTTTTGATATTGTCGTCAGTTTTGAAGCTCCCATATGGGGAGAAATCCGCTATCGAAGCGTTAATGCTTGAAAATATGACGGCGCGAAAAACTAAGCAGCCATTAGAATATCCAAGCGCGGGAAGTGTTTTCAAGCGCGGGGAGAATTATTTCGCGGCGAAACTTATTGAAGACTGCGACCTGAAAGGCGCGTCGGCAGGCGGCGCGGAAGTTTCGGTGAAACATTCAGGATTTATAATCAACAAAGGCGGCGCAAGTTTTGACAACGTTGTAAACCTTATAGAACACGTTAAGTCGGTCGTATTTAAGCAAACAGGTATAACATTGGAATGCGAAGTGAAAATAATATAATAATATGAAGATTTAAGGATACAAATATAACATGGAAATATTAATTTTAACAGGAATGAGCGGCGCGGGGAAAACCCATGCCGGAAAGACATTTGAGGATTTGGGCTGTTACTGCGTTGACAATATGCCTGCGGTTATGATTGCGGAATTCGTGAATATCTATAAGCAGATACCGGATAAAACCCAAACAACTGTGGTTTTCGTCATAGACGTGCGAGGAGAGCGTGAATTTAACACGCTTATTGAGCAGCTTGACCTGATAAAAACAGAGAATGTCTGCCGCTTGGTATTTTTGGACTGCACAGACGACGTGCTTGTCACAAGGTATAAGGAAACGCGCAAAAGTCATCCGTTAATGCTGTCTAAGGGTATGACTATGAGAGAGGCCATCGCCACAGAGCGCGAGCTTTTGAACGAAGCGAAGCAGAAAGCAGATTTCGTGATTGATACCTCTAAAACAACGTTAGGTCAGCTAAAGGAGCGTATAACAGCCATATTCGAGATTTCCGCGCAGCATACAGGTATGTCAGTGAACTGTATGTCATTCGGATTCAAATATGGGATGCCGACGGAAGCCGACTTGGTTTTTGATGTGAGATGTTTCCCGAATCCGTATTATATCGAAAGTTTAAGACCCAAAACAGGGCTTGACTCCGAGGTTGCCGATTATGTTTTATCACACTCTTCGGCTATGGGATTTATAGCGAAGCTGAAAGACATGATAAATTATATGCTGCCGCTGTATGAAAGCGAAGGACGCACAAACGTTGTTATCGCTATCGGTTGCACAGGCGGCAAGCATCGCTCGGTGTGTATGAGCGAGGTTCTCAAAAAGCACCTGCTCGAAAACAGCCGCAACGCGTTCGCAGTCCATCGGGATATAGAGAAAGCATGATGAGGAGATGAGAACATGATAGAAAAGAAAGTGAAGGACAACCGCCAATGTCATATTCAAATCAAGTTAAGCAACTGCTGCTTGAAAGCCAAAAAGAGCGCACGCCATCTTCATGCTGCGCTCTCGCGTTTGAGGCGGGTCAAGCAGAACAAATCATGGATTTCGCCTGCGAAAACTGCAGAAAAGCGTTTTTCGGAGGGCTATTCTTAGCTTGCGGTAGCGCTTCCAATCCGCAAGGCGCGTATCATTTGGAATTCGCCTTAACCGACGAAGCGTTCGCGATGAAAATCCAGACCGTTCTTCAAATGGAAAATATAGCATTCAAATCAGTAAAGCGCAGGAAACATCACGTTTTATATTTAAAATCAAGCGAGCAAATCGAGGATTTCCTGTATTATATAAACGCGGAGAAATTTTCGTTTGATATGATGGACGCGAAAATACTAAAATCCGTGAGGAATAACGCAAATAGGTCACGGAATTTTGAAAGCGCGAACCTTGACAAGATGTCACGCGCGTCGGCGGAGCAGATAGCGGCGATAGAACGCTTGAAATCAAGCGGAGCATTCGATATGCTGACGAAAGAGCTTAAACAAACGGCGCAACTACGGCTTGAAAATATAGAGATGTCATTAGCCGAAATAGGCGAGGCAAGCGAGCCAACTGTTACAAAGTCTGCGATTACGCACAGAATGAGAAAAATCATGAATTTGGCAAAAGCCGGTAAGTAATCTATTGACTTTATGTATAATATTTGGTATAATATAGATTGTGTTTCAAAAAATATAAGGAAAATAAGGAAAATGTGGAGGATTTCGATTAAAGTGAAAAAGTTTATAAAATTTGCGCTTATCGGCGCGCTTATGGCGATTGCATTGATGAGTTTTGTTGGGTGCGGCGACAACGAGGATGGGCCGACAATAGTAAGTGAAGGAAGACCAGACGGGCGAGTAGTGGAAAACGGCGATGTCGTATTTATTGATTTTGCAGGCATGATTGACGGCGTGCCATGTGATTATCTTACCATGGAAAATTTTGCGCTTGAAATAGGCAGCGGAATGCTTATTTTCCCAAGATTTGAGGAACAGATTGTAGGTATGAGAGAAGGGGAAGTCAGAGATACAAACACAACCTTCCCGGAGAATTATCCCGATCCGTCATTCGCCGGGCAAGATGTTGTATTCAGAATAACTCTTCAATCCGTTCAGTCACTGTCAGCAGATGATGCGGTTGAACAAAGCGGCACAATTGTCTTAGAGCTTTACCCTAACTATGCGCCGTTGACCGTTGAGAACTTCGTCGGACTGGTTACACAGGGATTTTATGACGGCATAGTATTTCACCGTATCGTGGACGGATTCATGGCGCAGGGCGGTTGCCCCCAAGGTACGGGAGGCGGCGGGAGCGGTACAAACATCGTATGCGAAACCATAGACAACGGCTGGGCGCAGAACACGCTTGCCCATACGCCGGGCGTGATATCAATGGCACACGCAGGCACGAACACTGGAAGCAGCCAGTTTTTCATCATGTTAGGCAACGCGCCGCACTTGGACGGACGCCATACAGGCTTCGGCAGAGTGGTTGAGGGATTCGAAGAAGTGGTTGAGCAACTCCAGAGCGTACCGAGGACATGGAACGCAATGGGGGAGCTTGCGAGTCCTATACGCCCCGTGACTATCACAAACGCAACGATGGTGGAAGACTCAGAAGACGGCAACCCAAGGGTGCAAATGGAAATAAGCTGGTACAGCTGAATATTCTGAATATTCTTTGTCCCCGCGCATATACTTCTGTAATAATCAAAAGTATATGCGTGGGGATGATTTTATGAAATCCAAAACAAACAAAAAACACGTTCCTGATTCTTCTAACGCAGCAGACATCACTGTTATTGCCGAGAATACACGCATCGACGACGCAGTGATGAACGCAAAAGGCACTGTGAAAATCGACGGCGAATATCACGGGGATATTAACGTCGACGGCGAGCTTATCGTTGGCGCAACCGGATATATTTGCGGTCACGTAAACGCAAGCAGCGCGGATATATACGGCAATATCACGGGCAACGTTGTATGCGGCGACTGGCTGCATATCAAAGCGACAGGGATAATCAAGGGCGATATAACCTGTGACGCGATTTTGGTGGACGAAGGTGCAGTCTTCATCGGCTACAGCAATATGAAAGACCGCGCGTCTGCTGAATCAATCGATTCAATTGATGATATGATTGATATAGAAATGGAGATTGAAACAGAGACAGAGAGCGAAGATGAAACCGTGTTTGAAACGTTAGAAATTTTCACAGGTGCGTAATACAACTTGAAAATAATGATGTGTAGGGCGCGACGACTCGGCGCGCCGCAGAGTTAAACTATGTTTGCTTCTACAGTTCAGATCTCGATGGCAAAGGCGAACATGAAGAAGCAAGTCAGGAATCCCAAGAGAAAATCCCTTGACCTGATGATTGCCACTGCCACTTGTACCTCAGCTCTCGCCGCGAGTTCCTTTAGTTTATGTTTCATGTGTGTTTTCCTCCCAAATTTTGTGTTTGTTGTGTTTTTTTGATATTTTCCCGACTACACGGGCTTAGAGTGAAGCAATGAGAAACACCACCGCTCTAAGCCCCTCCATCGAGAAACAACAAACGCCGAGCAGGGTGAGTTTACCCATACTCGGCGCAAAATCCGATAACACACACTTTTATCACACATTGCCTCTTGACTATTCGCCAAAAATGATGTATAATATAATTGCGATGTTCGGACAGAGTCCGATGTGTATTGGGTGTCTTGGTCACCTTTTATGCAAACCGTAGGGGTGGGTCGAAACACTTCTGCGGTTGCTCGCTTTTATGTTCATTGTTTCTCTCAAACGAAAAAAGTAGAGTGAAAGTAAAAAGATATCGCTACATATATTCTACAGCAAAATTTTACTTTTGTCAAGGGGATTTCTGTTTTTTTCAAAAAAGTTTTAATTTAGTTTGAGAACATAGTATGTTAAAATATTAGGGAGTGTATAAAAAAGGAGCGCGGGGGTTATGTTATGAGCGGTTTAGTAGATTTATTTGCGGGGTTAAACGCAGAGCAGAACGAGGCTGTAAGCTCGACCGAAGGGTATTACAGGATAATCGCCGGGGCAGGATCCGGCAAAACGCGAACGCTTACGAACCGTTTCGCGTATCTTGTGCGTGAGCTTGGCGTGCCGCCGCAGAATATATTATGCGTTACATTCACGAACAAAGCGGCTGCCGAGATGAAATCGCGCATCAAAAAGCTGCTCGGCGAGGAAGTTGACGCGGCGCTTATAACAACTTACCACGGATTCTGCGTTAAAGTCCTGAAAGAGGATATACACAGGCTGTTTTTCCCGTCCAATTTTAAGATACTTGACGGGCGCGCTCAAAAAAGTATAATCGAAGAGATTTACGCGGGATATGATATCAAATTGGACTATGCTACTTTTGAAGAAACGCTCTCATATATCAGCCGCGAGAAAGCGAACGCCAAATATATAGAACAAATGGTCGATCCCGCCTATTCTTTTTCGGCTGATAATGCGCTCACTCTTGAAGAGAAAATATATATAAAATACTTAGAGCATCAGAAAAAAATATACGGCTTGGATTTCAGCGATTTGCTGTATTTCGCGATATATTTGTTCGAACACAACGATGATATCCTCGAGAAATGGAAAACGCGGCTGCATTATATCCAAGTGGACGAGTTTCAGGACACAAGCAAACGCGAGCTTGATATTATCAATATGCTTTGCAGCGGAAACAATAATTTATTCGTAGTCGGCGACCCTGACCAAAATATATACGAATGGCGCAGCTCGGATAACCGTTTCCTTGTGCATTTTGAGAAGAATTACCCAAATGTCAGAACAATTTTTCTGACCCAAAACTACCGTTCGACGCCTGAAATCCTTAATGTTGGGAACGCCTTAATCGCCAAAAATATCAATCGTGTGCCGAAAGATTTGTTCACCGAAAATCCGTCCGGCGCAATAGTCGAACACGCACATTTTAAAGACGATGAGGAAGAATCCAAGTGGCTTGTGGAAAAAATCCGCGATATCGCAAAGCAAAACCGCCAAGATAACCAAGATAATTACAGTGATATCGCCATACTTTACCGTTCGTCGTTTTTGTCGCGATGGGTTGAGCAGACGCTCTATCACGCTGATATCCCGTATCTAATCCACGGAGGCGTAAAGTTTTTCGACCGCATGGAAATCCGCGACAGTATCGCCTTCCTCAAGCTGGTAAACGATTCCGCCGATGATGAGGCGTTTCTGCGCATAGTCAACATCCCAAAGCGGCAAATCGGCAAGACGCGTACAGATTATTTGAAAAACGTACAAAAAGAAATCCAAGCCATGACCCAAAATAAAATGCCGCTGTTCGAGATTTTAAAGCAAGTCCACGCTGAAAGTTTTTTTTCAGGCACAGGCGCGGCGGAGTTTATAGAGATAATAGATTATTTCAAGCGGCAGGTAACAGAATCCGGAGGCATGAAAGTTTCAGAAATATTGAACGGCGTGCTGGAAAGAACGGGCTATAAGGCGTATATAAGCCGCAGCGGCGACATGGAACGCTTTGACAACGTGACCGAGCTTCTCGCCTCAATCAGCGAGTTTGAGATATCAGCGGGTGAAGACGTAAGCCTTACCGCGTATATCCAGCAGCTTGCGGTTATCTCCGATTATGAAAGCGAGCGTGTCAAAAACTGCGTGAAGCTGATGACCGTCCACTCGGCGAAAGGGCTTGAGTTCCCGTATGTGATAATCGCCGGGATGACTGACGGAATTTTCCCGTCGAAACGCACAATTGAAGAACGCCAGATAGACGGGCTTGAAGAAGAGCGCAGGTTATGCTACGTCGCCGTGACGCGGGCAATGCGCGAGTTATATTTTGTCGAATCGGAAAACGGCGCGATGAAACAGCTCCCGTCGAGATTTTTGTATGAAGTAGACGAAACTCATATCAAACGGACAGGAAAAGTACCAGATGAATTAACAAAAAAAGTTGCGCAGAAAGCCGCGCTAATCGGCGCGCAGACTGCGCCGAAAAGATCCCTTGGCTTCAAAATCGCCGATTTTGTGCGGCATAAAGTATTCGGCATCGGCAAAATCACGAGCGAGGACAGCGGCAGTTATTATATCCAGTTCGATGCCTCCGCAAATCCGAAGCCGATAGCAAAAAGCTACACGGGGCTTTCCCCTATCGGCAGTGTCGAGATTGACGTTGATAATACCAATGATAATATCAATGGGAATGTGAATGACGTTGACGTTATCAATGTCCCGCAGGAGGATAGCGGTAATGATAATAGTTATAATTTAGAAAATACCGCGCCGATTGCTCAATCTGCCGAGCCTGAGCCTGAAATTATCGTTCAAGCTACGGAAGAGATAAAACGCAGTTTCCCCGATTTTGTTGATTTTTCTAAGAAATCCGCCGAGTCCGCCCCTATCCCGCCGCCAACCAGTAATTTTAACCGTAAATTGGACAGGATTTTCAAAAAACCGCAACGCGAGCCTGAAACCGATGATATCCCTGAACCTGGATTTACAGAATCCGATATAATCGACATACCGCCGAAGGAAAAGAAAAATGTCACCGTCAGTACGCCGATTGAACTCAAGCCGCCTCCAAAACTTGAACCTGAGCCAAAGCCAACACCAAAACCCGAAATAACTGATAAAATCAGTGAAATCGAAGAATTTCCTGAAGAAGGTGTAACAGATTCTGCGCCTGTATCGCTGTTCAACGCGCCGCCGCAGATATTATTCGACAACGAAGAGCGTGTTAATCTTTGGGACGACCCGAATGTACCTAAAAACGGCTGGGTTTGCGCCGATGTTATTGATCTCGGTGCACCGTTCGGCGAGTGCGCGATGTGCGGCAAAGAAGATATACGCTATGTGCATATCATGCTGCATGATGCTCATCAATCAATCGGCACCGGTTGCGTATGCGCAGGCAAGATGGAAGGCGATATAAATGCTTCCAAAGAACGCGAGAACAGGCTCAAAAATAAAATCGGCAGGTACGCCACGTTCACTAAGCTGGATTTGAAGATGAGCAAAAAAGGCAATCCCTATACCAAATATAAAGATACGGTCATCACTTTCATGGAGCGCGAAAACCGTGATAATAAAGAAAGCGAGCCGATATCGACATGGGCTTTCGTTGAGAACGGTGAGTTCTCGAAAAATTACAAGAGCCTTGAAGAAGCTAAACGCGCCGCTTTCGAGAAAGTGGACGCGCGACGGAGAGGATAATTATAAAAAATTATGACAAACATGATTAATAAAATAGATAAAAACAGGATAATGCAGGCGGCAAGCTGTATGTGCCTTGCGACGACTGCGTTGGTCAACGGATTCGCGCCGCTGCTTTTCGTGACGTTCGAGAGTTATTACGGCATAACCCTTGAAAATCTCGCGGCTTTGATTGCACTGAATTTCTTAACGCAAGTCGCAACGGCATTACTGCTCTCAAAAGTTATAGACGCGCTCGGCTATAAAATATCGAGCGCGATAGCTCTCATAAGCGTTATGCTCGGACTTGCGGGGCTTGCGATACTGCCGGATATTTTGCCGCCGTTTATCGGGCTTTGTATCGCCGTTGGATTTTACGCTCTCGGCAGCGGCATCCTGAACATAACGGTTAATCCTGTCGTCAACCAGTGTATACGCGAAGAATCCTCGCGCAGCCTTTTATTTTCATCATACTGCTGGGGCTTTGTCGTTGTCATTCTTGTTTCCACATTGTTTTTTCATTTATTCGGTACAGAAAACTGGCGGGTATTAGCGTGCTTTTGGGTAATTATCCCGTTAGCCTGCCTGATATTATTCCTGCTCTCACCCATAAAACATCCGCGCGCAATTATGGCTGATATGACCGATAACGCTGATAAACCGCAAAGCAAAATTCCCCTCCGCGAACTGCTCTCGCAAAGGGTATTCCTCGTTGTAGCGCTTGCGATGTTATGCGCAGGCGCGTCTGAACACGCGATGTCGCAATGGGCTTCGATGTTCGCAGAGGTAGGATTGAATGTATCAAAAACAGCGGGGGATTTAGCCGGACCGACTATGTTCGCCGCATTGATGGGAGTTTCACGTCTCTTGCACCCGCTTATATTCCGCCTCACACGCAATAAAATAACCCTTGAGAGATATATGCTCGCAAGCGGGCTATTGTGCGTTGGCGGATATATGCTCGCGGCATTCGCGCCGACGCCTGTGCTCGCTTTTATCGGCTGCGGGCTGTGCGGGTTTGCCGCAGGGATATTCTGGCCCGGCACAATCAGTTTAGCCTCAAAACGTTTCGCGCACGGCGGGACTGCCATGTTCGCGGTATTATCCCTCACGGGAAATATCGGCGGGGCGTCCGGTCCGGCTATCGTAGGCATGATTTTGGACAGAACGGAGTCGTCTTTCTCGGCGGCTTTGTCAATCGTGTCGGTATTCCCGCTGATATTGGCGTTATGTGTGGCGTATTATATGCGGAAGCAAAAAGGGTTGCAATAGAAAATAGAAATAAGAGGCAGATATGACTACGTAAAACAGCGGGGTTCAGCTCGAACCCCGCTGTTGTCTGTTATTCTACCAAATGCCCTAAAAGCGTAATAACAAGCGTGAAATAAATAAGAATGCCTGAAATGTCTTTGACTGATGTGATAATCGGTGCTGAGCCGGCTGCTTGGTCAACATTCAGTTTCGTAAGGATAAACGGAACCAAGAAACCAAGCAATGCAGCCAAAGTCATCGTGAATGTCACGGCAAGCCCTACCGCAAACCCAAACATAATATCCCCTTGCCAAATGGCGGCAATCGCACCCGAAATCAGCCCGCTCACCGCGCCGAGGCTTACTCCAACCCCTACCTCTTTCAACAGATGCTTAAAGAAGCTCTTCATGTGGATATGACCAAGCACCACGCCGCGCGCGAACACGGTTGAAGATTGCGTACCCACATTGCCCCCCATATCCATTATGAGGGGAATGAAGAAAGCGACTGCGGCAATGGACTCAAGAACCTCTTCAAATCCTTCAAGCACGACCGCGGCAAGCATACCCGCGACAATAGTGATGAATAGAAACGGCAGGCGCACTTTCCAAATCGACCACAAACCGCCGTGGATAAGCACTTCGCTCCTGTTTGCTTCTTTGCCGGCTATAAGACCCGCTTGGTTATAGATATCCTCCGTTGTTTCTTCTTCGATAACGTCCATCGCGTCGTCAACCGTTATGATGCCGACAAGCCTGTCTTCTTTATCCACTACAGGGATAGATAATAAGTCCATTTTCTGCAGTGTCCTCGCCACTTCTTCTTGGTCATCATCGGTTGACACTTTCACGGGGTTTTCGCGCATGATACTTTCAACGGTATCCGCCGCGTCCGCTACCAGCAAATCACGCAGGGAAAGAACTCCTTCCAATTTCCGCGCTTCATCGGTGATATAAAGCGTGTAGATAGTTTCTTTTTCCGCGCGCGCGTTTTCCCTGACTTTCTCGAGTGCCTGCGAAGCTGTGATTTTTTTATGCAAGCGCACATACTCGGGAGTCATGATACGTCCTGCTGTTTGCGCTTCATACCCCATCAGCAGGCTTGTTGCTTCGCGCTCTTCGGGTGAAAGAGCCGCAAGCATCCTTTTCGCCACGGCTGCCGGAAGCTCGTCAAGCAGCTTTACTCTGTCATCGGGGTCAAGCTCGGTAATCATCTCAATCGCCTGTTTCTCCGTGAAAGATTTCAGCAGCTGTTCCTGATCCGCCGCTTCAAGCTGCTCGAACACGAACAGAGCGTTGTCTTTCGAAAGCAATCGGTATACAATCGCCTGATTCTCATCGCTGAGTTCCTGCACGATATTGAGCAAATCAAGCTCGCTCGCCTCGTTCAGTAATATTTTCAGCGCATTCATATCTTTTGATTTAAGATTGTCCAACACAACCTCGCGGAAATCCATATCATCAACGATGGTTATGTTTTCGTTAGTATTGCTCATTGGTTTGTACCTCCATATTTTAGTTTAACCGTTTTGGGGTTTAAATATTTGGAAGCACAGTCCATGATCTAATGAACCACTAATTGAACTCCGTTGTTTGGTTTTTTTCGCGAAACGAAACGGAGCAGAAATTCCGCCTCACGATTACTTCTCAAATTACTTCGTCGCTGCAGTCCGTCAGGTTCGGGACTGCTCTTACTTCCGGATTCCATCTCGTTTCCACCTCGCTTTTAATTTTAAAATATGTTTGCTTTTGGTTTATTTTCATCGTATGCGGATAATGCTCCGCAACGACCTGTTATATTATACATGATTATTTTCACTTTGTCAACCGTTTGTACAACATTTTTCCGTCCTTTCGTACTATAATATGCGTAAAATGATAAAAAGTTTAGGAGCTGAAATTAAGACTATGGCAAGAAAAACAATCGCGGAAACCATAGGAGCGATAAAACACGGCAGGACTTTAGTATCGGACGGCGCATGGGGTACGCTTTTACAGCGGAAAGGTCTGAAAGCGGGCGAATGTCCCGAACTTTGGTGCATTGACAGGCCTGCGGATGTAAGAGGTATCGCTGCAGATTTTCTTAAAGCGGGCGCGGATATGGTGCAGACGAACAGTTTCGGGGGTACATCGTTTAAGCTCGCTCATTACGGTCTCGCCGATAAGGCAGCGGATATAAACGAAGCGGCGGCGCGGC
>Ga0123355_10014421_pt1 | contig 12366 bp, 6 predicted proteins | sample TergutEmb28metaG_3_FD_89872 | JGI IMG/M metagenome (GOLD analysis project Ga0123355, IMG submission 89872) | Embiratermes neotenicus P1 segment gut microbial communities from Petit-Saut dam, French Guiana - Emb289 P1 | ecosystem: Host-associated > Arthropoda: Insects > Digestive system > Gut ...
CTGGATTGGGCTGGCCCAGGATAGAGACAGGTGGCGGACGCTTGTGAGTGCGGTAATGAACCATCGGGTTCCGTGAAATGCGGGGAATTTCTTGACTAGCTGCAAACCAGTTAGCTTCTCAAGGACTCTGCACCATGGAGTAAGTAAGTAAGTAAGTAAGTAAGTAAGTAGTGTCATAACGCAGTTTGCAATTCTCGCCGCTGGCGAGCAGCTGTGTCGTCGTTTCAATCATAGAAAATTGTAGCACTTTAAAACCTTTAAAAGATTCTCCTAAAAAATCACAAATTTTGAGTTGCTACCCTTGTCGCAAACGAGCGATATGTCACTACACAACATCACGCCAGGGGACTAACAGTCACAAACGGACCACCGCGGACTGTCAGCTGGTACTGAATCTCATTACCTGGGCGGATTCCTACGCAGGCTGGTTCGGAGCCAAGTGTTACGTGTCAGACCGAGGTGCGACGTCGGACTGCGGCATCCTGTGCTGACTCCGTCCCTGAAAGAGTCAAAACGCTGTGTAGCATAGCGACTTGCTCTGGTGCAACGGGGGTCGGCCACTTCCCTACACTTTACCCTAGTCCAGCCGTCTTGGCACTATGTTCACACGCATGTAGTTTGTGATAACTAAGAGAGAAACTTTGCTAACGACATGCGCTTTTGGCTGGTTGACAATGGCTAAACTGCCGTGTAAGGGAACACAACAGTATGTTCGGAATGGAAAGCATCCAGGGCCGACACCTTCACGATCCACAGAACTCCTATCCTTATGAGCCTTACGCGGGATAGACGAAACGTGAAATACTTGATATAAAGTGGGGGAAGCAAGAAAAGAAAGAAAGACGGCGACAGTGATGAATAAATCATGGCAGAGTGAAAATGTGGTGGGAAACAATGACACAGTGAAAGGAAGACGGGCAAAAGAAAAAATAAGGAAGAAACGAAAATATGAAGAGCAAGAAAAAGAAAGAAATAAAGACAAAAGGGAAAAAAGAAAAGGGATACAAAAAAATAAACGAAAAAGATGGGATGGGGCAAAGAGGAAGAAACAAATATATAAAAACATAGAGTATATTACTAAGAGATGAAAATCCCTGGACTTCCGCGCGTTAGGTTTAGTATTATAAAACATTATAATATTATAAATTTGTATATAATAATTATATATAATATTATAAAATAGACTACTCAGAACCTTACGGAAATCCACACGTTGTACAGAAATAAACCTGTATCATACGACTCATTATTATGCTACTCTGTCCTGCCTCATGAAATTTCCATCCTCTCACAAATTACAAATACCCTGCTTTATCCATATTTGTCGGAATGTGATACACGATGTGCAGAAAACTGCCACACGTCCTGTACCGAATGAAGACTCGCCTTAAGACTAAAATAGCTACACCTGACAACTAATTTATTATAAAGATCAGTTACAGCTGAATCCAACCATGTTCCTTTCGGGAAACAGTTATCTACAAAACACAACAAGCAGCCACGCATCAAACTCGAAGACTGTGCTGTTTTCAAACGAGATGACTTACCCAATATTGCCTGGCGTGTCTTCCAAGTCCAGCTCCACCCCTTCGCCGTAACATTCATAATTTTCACCGTCGGACATGCTTGAACACTGACTGCACCATGCAAACAACAAACAAACAAACTGCTACAACATACAACAGCCGATATGTGGCACAGTGAATACATGAACAGTGGCAGTAAAAACATGGTCCATTTGAATAGGTGAAACTGGACGTTCAGTATCAAAGAAAGCAAGAAAATATTGCTTTGTCAACAACAGCCAATATAATAATGATACAATTGAAGTTGAAATATCTACATCAAATTTATACAGCGAGATTTCTGTGGAGCGTGACGTCGCTCGGCCCCCCAGGGCAGGACTTGCGCCAGGATGGTCTTACCAAATACCGTGCCTCTATAGAAACCTCGCTGTAGCAAGAGAACCCGATGGTGCACGTCTCTAGCCAGTGAACACAATTCTATGCCAGTTCCTGCGCCCACAGCTTGACATCCAACTTTCTATACGCTCTTTATAACAAACTTCCACATACTTCTCGGTCTCCCGAGTGACCATTTCCAAGTACACACTCTGCACACTTCGTGTCTCCTTGCTTGACATTTTTATCCAAGCCTGTTTTCATGTCTATCCATTAAACAGCCACAACTGCTGAAGAAAAAGCTATTCGCCAGTATCAATTAGATGTTGCACTGCACTGCATGGCCAGTGGTACTGTTATTAACCTGCATATGAAAATTATTGTTCCCGGTTTGCATTTGCGTAAATGCCGAACACATACTGGAAGGCCTAATACTTCACGCAAACAAGAAAATATTTTCGCATTATGAGACGCTTTAATGAAGGTGGTTAAATTTTGACTGACTTTGGCAAAGACATTCCCACGTTATTCCCCGATGATTATTTCAGAGATGACTGAAAATGTCCAAGAAATGTTACTGAAACATGTCGAAGTGGTGTAATAATAACACTAATGAAAAATGAGGAAAGGAATTTTTTACACAATGTCTATTTTATTACATACACATTTACTTAAAAGTTTAGGTATAATCTATAAAACTAATCTAGAAAATAATACAAAACCGAATTTTTGATACACATAACTGACATGCATAACGTCAAGTAAACTTGATCCATGCAACAAGATAAATCTGTAACAAAAACCGATGTGATGCATCTGCCTTACCTCTTTCCATTCATGTCCGGAGATGCACTATCACCTAAAGCAGAATCCACGTCATCAGTCGTAATGATACTATGAGGACTGCCTGGAGATTCCTCCTCTCTGCTACCAGATGTCAGAACAAAGCTAGGTGGCGGTAGAGGTGACTGCTGCTTCCCCACGTTGGGCGCCACTAACTGCTCGTGCTGCTGCGGTTCATACAAGCTCGGCGCCATCATTGTATCGCTGCGAACTGCAAATACATTTATTTATTTTATTTATTTGGTTTATTTATTGCCCCAATGAGAATCGGGACCAAAATTAAGTCCACGATATTAAGTTCGGTTCATATTTTCCATACAATATTTAATTCCAAACCGCATGCTGATTTATATTTACATATATGCCAACCTAGGGACAGTTTTTAAAACAGCGCATAGAGATTTTTATAGCATAAGGTTCAAATTCAAATTGATTGACTTCTGGTTATTTGAAGGCATTATTTCAACTAACGGGAAATGAGAAGAACTGCGAAAACCCCATCAGGGTATACGCTAGACCTCGCCATACAGAATGTTACCGCTACTACCACATGCACTTCTGTAGAACTTGATCGCTACGTTTCAGTCATTTCCCCAGAAACACAGTTACACAGTTTATCACTCCGGCCCACAGCACGTGACGTCAACCCACGAAGCGTGATTCATGCCTCACACATTGCGGAACATCCTCGTCCCAGACCTGTCACAAGTATCGTGGGCGTACAGACAACAGAATCGCCTGGGTGGAGATAATTAACATAACTTATACGTTACAGGTGCGACACATTGACGTGATTCATCGCAGAACTTCGCCCGATCTGGCGAATTTTTCTGTCCCTCGACTTGGGAAATTCGGGAACAACGAACACCGATAACAGAAAAACATTGGCAACAATACTAGTCAGGGAAAGCGCCATAATCCTGTATCAGATATGGTCTGGAGCGCACCTGACCGCCTTACACGGCTGCGGTCTATGGCGACTGAAGGATCGAAACCCGCTTGAGACATGGAGAGGTCTGTGCGACTCCGCTACGAAAAAATAATCCGTTCCTTCGGAATTAATCCAAATTATCAATGACCCATGTGTCAATTCGGAAGATAAAAAACACGAATACATCCGAATCATGATACCTCACTTTAGTGACAGTATACGGAATGGACAGCTCTATTAACAATTTTTGCATCATTCTCGGTAAGATATACTCACTTATTAGTGTGTTTATGATTCAATGACGATTAAATCATGAATGTTTAGATTGGACAGGACTGTGTTACGTCCCGAAAAGATAAATGCATACAGAATTTTCGCGGAGAAACCTGAATGAAAGAGACTTTTGGAAAACCTAAGTGTAGATGGGATATTAAAACGGACCTCAAAAGAGACAGGACAGGAGAGCGTGGGTTACATTCATGTGGCTCGGGAGACGGATGCATTATTTCAGTTCGTTACAACAATCTTTCAATCGTTCGACACTAAAGAAACTGATATACTCGCAGAGTCATTAAATAGATCATATGGAATGCAAAGTCTCTCTACAACTGTGTTAAGCACGTCGTATGTTTCCCATACTGCAAAAGAGGGGCGTGGAATGTCGACAAGATGGTTGCAGGATGTAGGATCTGTATGTTCACGTATTTCTGACACCACACCAGATGCCGTCTTGACCCCTAACCCCCGTTTCTCTATAGCGATGTCCGTTACGTGTATGTGCCGTCTGGCTTGGTGTCTGATTTATGGTATTCACGTGGCGAGAAACAGGCGTCTTCCTAAAAGTAATTCCATGTGACATTCTAAAACTGTTTCTGTTTCAGACAATCTTCATGGTAGAGTGCCTTTCTTGAGCAGCTGGTACATAAGCAGCCACTCACTAGGACGTCTATCTTGCCTGCGCCCATCCTTCCTCATGTAACACCTCGAGAAACACTGTACCAAGTTTCATGAAATTTCACGTAGGGGGAACTCTACAATTCGTCGACATGGTCCGATTTTTATTAAAGGCGACCAACAATTACAGGCAATTTACGTGAATACCTACAGGCTTTGTGAAAAAAATGTTACAAGCAAAAGCGGTATAGAAAACTGAAACACATGCTGTGGGCCCAAAAGTGAAACGCGCTGTATGCCCAAAATTTAAACACAAGTTATATGCCCAAAAATGAAACACGTGTTGTATGCCCAAAATTGAAACACGTGATGTATGCCCCAAAAATGAAACACGCGTTGTATGCCCAAAAATGAAACACGTGATGTATGTCCAAAACTGAAACACATGTTGCAAGCCCAAAACAATTCTTCGTTAAGTCGTAAAAGGTTCGTGAAAAATTAAAGGTAACACAGCCAACACGCCACAACTGCAATACGCGCACACTTCCTGACTTGTTTTCAATCAGCCTACCAGGTTATACGGTTTCAAATCTAAATTTTAATTTTTTTCCTGAGACCGGTGCAACGTCCTCTTTGACGTACATCCAGTGGGGTCAATCAAAATTGTGATCCATACCGAGGTTTCGAAACGTGCTGTGTATTGGATTTCCCAGCGTAATTAATGTGATTCATCGCAGTAATTAACGGGTGCCTCTAGATTATTACGTGGTCGTTTGAACAGTGTGAGGTTTAACGAACCGAACTTAATTAGTGTTTGTTTGTGTGTTATATGCAACTGGGACGTTACATGCCAATACGCGCTCTCACATTCAGTTATTTGCCACACGGTACGGATACCGCATCTTGTAGAGATGAGCACAAGGCCACACTCAAAGGAAGGCTCGGGTTCAGCTGTCATGCTTACAGTCTTCCAAGGCTCCTTCACATTTCAGCTTTCGCCATGGATTTCACATACATTCACAAGGTTCAATCCTACAGTATGGCAGGCCAATCAGTCAGCATCAAACGGTACAGCACAGAACACCATACAGATCCGAACCTACTCTTCACGAAGTAGTTTTTTAAATATATTTCACTCCCGAAAGAGAGAAACGTAACGAGCCGAGCAACATGACAGCAGTGACCACGCCATTTATTGAGAAATACAGCGTGGACTTCGCTACACAGGTCCAGTACTTGGCAACGCTACATTTTGCCTCAAGCTCCAACTGCTGCCACCACGACTGTGATTAGTTCTTTATTATTAAATGAGTTATTATGCAATGTCGCGTAACTCTTCGGCCCTGGAGTACACCCAAAATAATTCGCACTGCCTATCGCATACCTAAAAATCGTCTTTTATCTCATTACACATGCTCCGTGTCGAATAAATGCTCAAAATAAAGTTATGCATATTTAGGTAAAGGTACAAGTAAAGTTCGCCCTGTAATATACCATGAAGGCACAGATTAGGAGTAGAGGTACGGTGGTTAACTTAACGCCCTGGCCGCTTTACCCCCCGGAAATGACCCGGTACCCATTGTATAGGGGGCTAGGTGGGCCCCACGGCCGGTCTGGACGGGTGCGGAAACCCCCCCCCCCGGACCGACCAGCCCGTATCGATTCACTATACCGACTGAGCTAAACCGGCCCACGTTGTAGATATTACCAAGGTCTTAATTTTTGTCACGTGCTCCTTTTCCGACCACGATTTAATTTTACGAAATTGTATAGTTTTCCCAAGCCGGCCCCAGTGACCGCGCGGCCTAAAGCGTACGTCTGCGGCCGATCGCCTGATTAGATTGTTGGTTCGAGTTCCGCTGAGGCATGGATGTGTCTCTTGTGAGTGTCGTGTATTGTCAGGCAGATGTCTCAGCGACGAGCCGATCACTCGTCTAGAGCAGTCCTACCGAATGTGGTGTGTCGTGTGTGATCTAGAAATATGAACAAGGAGGCCACAGCCCGCGTTTCGACGCAGCAGCGCCACCAAAAAAAAAAAAGTTTTCCTTAACGACGCTCTCCCAATTACGTGCGCTACACAGCAGATTTCATGTTCAATATGCCATGTCAGCTGGAAAAGCAGTCACTAGAAGCGACTGAATACTAACTACCCTAACTTTAGGAATCCATGTTTATCCTTGGAGCAACGGAGGGATCCAACCTTTAGATGTTACACAGACCAAGCTGTTGACAGCATCATTAACCCGTGAATAAATAAATAAATAAATAAATAAATACATACATAAATAAATGAAACGAATCTTAAACGTCTTAATCATGCAAAAGAACCAATACATTCCATTAATATTAATAATTGTCCAACGAGATGCAACACAAAGCAGTCTATTTATTATTCTGCAAGTTCACTCTACATGGTTCGGGTGTCAACCACACCCATCATCAGGAGTACACAAAACTGTAACTACAGCCTCCGGTAGTGGTCATATTCTTTGTGCAGCTACCTCCCTCCATCGTGGCCAAGCTACACTCAACATCAACAGTACACAAAACTGTAACTACAGCCTCTGTTACTGGTCATATTCTTTGTGCAGCTACCTCCCTGCAACGTGGCCAAACTAGTTTGGCCACGTTGCAGGGAGGTAGCGGCACAGTACCGGAGGCTGGAGTTACATTTTTGTGTACTCCTGATGATGGGCGTGGTTGACACCCGAAACATGTACAGTGAATTTATCTCAGTAATTAACCAACGTGATGCACAAAATTTTTGTTTTACAGTAAGTTTATTTCATGCCTCTGCATGTTTCGAGCACCATGTGCTCATCATCAGGAGGTCAAAATTGCATTACACAGCCTCTGGTATCATCACACCTATAGGTGGCCGTCTCAACCTGTTCACGAGACGACCACCTATAGGTGTGATGATACCAGAGGCTGTGTAATGCAATTTTGACCTCCTGATGATGAGCACATGTGCTCGAAACAAGTAGAGGCATGAAATAAACTTATTGTAAAACAAAAATTTTGTGCATCACGTTGGTTAATTACTGAGATAAATATACTGAGATGCACGGTCAGCAAAACGTCAAAAAATGTACAGTTAACTTGCAGAATAATAAACAGACGGTGTTGTGTTGCATCACGTTGGACAATTATTAATACAGCTCAGCGATACACGGAACCATAAACATAAACATAAAATAATGTCATTAAGTACACAAAAATAATGCCTGCTATAAAACACAGTTTCGTTCAGGTCTATTAACTTGTACTAAAATATCCGATTCGGTGTCACGTGAAAAGACAAAAATTAAACATTAACAAAAGGTGAATCTCCCTGCGAACATCATGAAGGCATAAGGTCCACAGGCCAGGCCTAGCGGGAAGTGTAATTGGTAAGCATTGCGTACCCTTCCGCTAGACCCGATCTCCAGATCAGGATTCGCGACTAGCATATGGAACGGACGTACCACTCCACTCTTTCTCATCGTCTGCACTAAATGGCGGCACAGGCCTGTTCACGCCCGCGGAAAGAGCCCCCGGCAGTCATTTAAATAAGGCTGGATGGGCGTCAACACTCTCCGGGCGCTAGAGGACGAAAAGTGCCTCTATAAAGGCTCTACATACAGACACACAAAACTGCGAAATACGCATTTGGAGACTGTGTGCCGAATGATAGACCATAACAGCTAGAGACAACATGTAGTGTCTACACTACAGGTATTCCGTGAAAGATGACGCGCTTTTATTCGGGGCGTGAATCACTGCTATGACGTCAGCCACGTACCTCGAGGGAAGAATGTGACATCAACGCAAAAAATGAAAGAAAAACGTCAGCAACCGTAGGACTGTTTATTTTGTGTATACCACGTATTTCACCCTAGATGTAGATAGGACATACCTGGATCTGCAAACAACAGCTGCAACACTGACATTCACCTAATGGAGTTGTCTGATTTTGAACTGGTTAGGTTCCGCCTGTCAACTGACAGGCACACGAAGTACACATAGGCAGCTGCCAGATCCAGATAACACAGCCATCTGGATATCTGTTCGTAAGGGCCACCTTTTATCAGCTATCACAGCCTACATCAAAGTGCACAATGACTTTCGGCGTGAATCACTAAAGTTCCGCGCACAGTTTCCTTCCCTCAAAACCGACTTCTTTTTACCAAGACACAAATTATATTACAGTCCAACTCGGTTATAACGTTAAAGTAGGGACCGGATAAATTGTGTCGTCATACACGAGGGTCGCTTAAAGCGAGGCACATGTTACAAGAGAAAGAGAGTTATTTCAAGACAAAATGCAGACCTACAGGAATATCACTTAACGTTCACGCTGTGAACCACTTCAAATTTAAACACAACTACAATGTACACTTACTTACTCCATGGTGCAGAGTCCTTCTTGAGAAGCTAACTGGTTTGCAGCTAGTCAAGAAATTCCCCACATTTCACGGAACCCGAAGGTTCCTTACCGCACTCACAACCGTCCGCCACCTGTATCTATCCTGGGCCAGCCCAATCCAGTCCATATACCCACATCCCACCTCCTGGAGATTCATCCTAATATTATCCACTCGTCTATGCCTAGGTCTCCCCAGTGATCTCTTTCCCTCCGGTTTCCCCACCAAGACCCTATATACCGCCCTCTCCTCACCCATACGCGCCACATGCCCAGCCCATCTCATTCTTCTCGATTTTATCACCCGCACAATATTGGGTGAGGAGTACAAATCATTTAACTCCTCGTTATGCAATCTCCTCATTCCCCCGTTACCTCGTCCCACCTAGGTCCAAATATTCTCCTCAACACCATGTTCTCCAACACCCTCGGCTTCCTTTCCTCCCTCAATGTCAGCGACCAAGTTTCACACCCATACAAAACAACAGGCAAAATTATAAGTACAATGTATAAACAATAAAAATTTAAAATCAGTCCCATTACAGGCCCGAGGTGCCCAGAGGGTTCCAGGAAGTTAAGGTTCCCAGATTACGTGACAATGGGCCAGGATGGTGGTAAGGTTGTCAGCCTTACGCACCGCCCGTTTTTACGCCCAGGAAATACTCCTGGTACTCATTTCTGTTAGAGGCTGAGTCGACCCCAGGGCCATAGCGCGATCGGAAGGATTTTATGTCAATGAAAAATTCCAATGAACGTAATAAAAATTACTAGTCTATAATTATAAATTGTAAATTGTAAAATGTAAATACATTACATTTAGTTTGTCGGCGCGTGGGTGAGTGATTAGTTGGTAGTTACGCCAGATGGTAGCTGTCGTTATGAACCAGTCAAGAAATACCTATGCTTCGGTCGGTATTGCAGTGTACGTGATTTCACAATATCTCTGTAATGCTGAGTAAAGGTAAAGGCACAGAGATGGGACGTAGAGGTATAGCTCTACTCCTTCTTTAACCTCGGTGTTAGATAGGGGTGGGTGGTCAACGACACCCTCCGGGCGCTTTACCCTCGGGGAAAAGAACTCCGTACCCACTGTACAAGAGGCTGGGTGGGCCCCAGTGCCGGTCTGGACAGATACGGAAAGTATCGCCCTCACCGTCGAGCATGTAGCGAGACGCTATACCGACTGAACTATCCCGGCCCGCGTAAGGCTGAAGTACACAGAATTATTTATCTTAATACAGAGTACTGCTAAGCGAGCCCTATCGTTCTTAGCTACGCAGCAACAGCAACGAGTCCGACGTTAAAAAATACACTTTCTGTACATACGAACGGTCCTATTGCAGGGCTGTCTGTGGAAATCAGCGCGAGAGATCCCGTGGATTAGCGCGTGAATATTATGTTTATTTTTGTGAACTGAGCCACAAGACTCCAATTCACACCCTCCGACAATATTTCTCGAAAACCAGGTTCCCACGGCTGGTATACCTAACAAACATGTCACTTGTGGACACTTGCCACGTCGTGCGATCGATGCACTGTACAAACACTGATCACTTGTCCGCGCCCCGCCGTCCGTCGGTAAATGTGCCGGAAGTGATAACCAATGTCGTACGAACGACTATTATAAAAGGTCAGGTGTTTGGCTGCGTTAGCCGCACCTGGCAGCCGTGGGAAGTGCGAATAATATTTATTTGGCTCCCCATAAAATGCACGATTATTGCCAAAATTGTCAAATACACGAGTAGTGGGAAAACGGCTTAAGAATCATTGTAATCTCAAACTCCGCTTCACATGTGAGTCTTCAAAGTTCTCTTGTCCCTACAAGTCTTTAACCTAAATTTTGTTAAGGCAAGAAATTCAGTCTACAGGGCCTTCGAATTGACCTCCAATATGAAATTTCAACAAAATCTGTCAAATGGAATGGAATATGAAGACTTCCATGCTAAATATAAAGATGAATGTAGGAAGAACTTCATTTGTTTTATCGTTTTATGAACCAGTCCCAATGACTGCACATCCCACTACAAACAGACGCCCTGTTACCGCCTGGTACCACAGGGTCAACAGTATCTGCCCCACACCCACCGACCGACCGTCCTTCAAGCGGCCATCTGCAGTCAGAACCGAAATATACACATAGACAACGCATCACAAATGAACAGAATTGCAAAAGAATTTCATTGCTGGCTGTGGATTATCTCTGTTTGTGGCAGCAGCAGCAGCAGCAGCAGAAGGAAGGAAGGAAGAAAGAAAGAAAAGAAAAGAAAAGAAAAAAAGAATGAAAGAAAGAACGGAAGAAAGGAAGAAAGAAAGGAAGAAAGGAAGAACGGAAGGAAGCACGCAAGAAAGGAAGGAAGGAAGAACGGAAGAAAGAAAGTAAGCAAGCAAGAAAGGAAGAAAGAACGGAAGAAAGAAAGCAAGCAGGAAAGGAAGAACGGAAGAAAGAAAGCAAGTAAGCAAGAAAGGAAGGAAGAACGGAAGAAAGAAAGCAAGCGAGAAAGGAAGGAAGAACGGAAGAAAGAAAGAAAGAAGAAAGAAAAAATGTCACTCCTAGCTAGCTAGCTAACCACCCAACTAACCAACTAACTAAATTAACTCTTTCAGCAGTGCTTGCAGCAAATGTTCCCTCAGTTAGTCAAGAAAACCCCCACATTTTATGGAACCCGCACGTTCATTCCCGCGTCCACAACAGCCTGCCACTTGGCCCTACCTTGAGCCCAATAGATCTCATTTCGAATTCCGGCAGTGGAAACAGATTTTTCTGTTGTCCGCAACGTCCGGACGGACTCTTGGGACCACCCAATTCCCAATAGGTACCGGGGTTCTTTCCCCCCCGTGGGGGGGGGGCAGAGCAGTTGGCGCGTGATGCTGACCACTCACCTCCATCTAGAACTGCGGTTAAGGAAGAGTGCGCCTATATTTCTACTTCCCATACATGCCTTCACGGCACATACAGGAACAGGTTTGCCATTACTTTTACAATTATCTGTTGCTTGCGTCGTACCAAAGGACCAAAGCCCAAGGCTTTATGAAATATTTCGTAACACATTAAGTAGTCACAGCGAAGAGTTTTCAGCCACTCGCCCAACCCCCCAAACGGAAGGAACACCCTTGTCAGCTGTCCGCGACTACTTTTTCAATACACTCGCGGCTACCCTCCACATCGGGACACGGTCTCCTCCATCCGTAAGCAGACGAGCACCACATCGCGGTAACACGTGAATTCATCGGGCCTTAGAAAAAGGCATTTGTCTTGTGTGTATTGTTGTTAGTTGTCTTGTGTGTGTTGTTGTAGTTGTCTTGTGTGTATTGTTGTCATCTTATGTGTATTTGTTGTACTATGTGTGTATTGCTGTTTTTACTTTAGATGCCGGACTGCTGGCTAGAAGTCA
>Ga0123355_10014424_pt1 | contig 12365 bp, 14 predicted proteins | sample TergutEmb28metaG_3_FD_89872 | JGI IMG/M metagenome (GOLD analysis project Ga0123355, IMG submission 89872) | Embiratermes neotenicus P1 segment gut microbial communities from Petit-Saut dam, French Guiana - Emb289 P1 | ecosystem: Host-associated > Arthropoda: Insects > Digestive system > Gut ...
ACCATAACGACAAGTAGACTCATTGCTAAACCAAGCTTTACCATTTTCGACTTAAAATTGCTCATTGCTTTCTCCTCCATTAAATTAGTTTTGGTGAATATTTCTTATTGTTTGTAGTTGTGATCTTGTCAAAAAGTCATTGTCGTATGCCTGTTGAACGCTATAAAAACTCCCCTCTCGCCATGCAATAAAAACATTAGCTGTTGGAAATACAAAATTAATTTCTGATATGGTCACGGTCGTAACTATATCCCCAGGAATAAATTCTGTACTCGCCATCAAAACAACAGAAGTACCCTCGTATGTACCAAAATAAACTTCGACAGACACTGTCTCTACGCTAACACTATGTTTATCCGCAAACGATTGTCTTATTTGTAATTCTAACGATGTGTCAATGACAGGAGCATTCCCGCCATTGTTTCTACCACACGCTACTAGAATGACCGATGCCAATACGATCACCAACGATAGTGTAAGTAACTTAGCCACTAGCTTCATATCATTTTACCTCCTTTCTATGGAATTTTACTATCCATATTTAATATGGTATCACATCACATCAAAATTGTGCAACTATTTTCACATTCTTTTACGGCTTACAAGTGTGCCGTTTTTACGACATGCTGTTTTGACATGAAAGTTAGTGAAGCCGTGGCTCTAAGAATAAAAGAATTGCTTGAAGAACGCAAGATGACCCTATATAAACTTGAAAAGGAGTCGGGTGTTTTGCATGGTACGATGAGCAATATCCTATACGGCAGAAATAAGGGAGTCACACTTGGCATTATCATTCAAATATCCAAGGGATTCGGAATCCGCTATCAAGAATTTTTGAATTCTCCGTTGTTAATGGAAGAAAACCTTGATATAGAATAACAAACGGCTATTGGAAATCTAACAGCCATTTCTATTAATGTTGCTTGGCTATAGATTGTCGCTTCGTGAGGCGCTTCGCGCAAGTGAAACTCAGAACCATTTACGCTTGCTCTAGATTGTTGTTTTACTAAAAAGATAGCACCACTAATAATCAAAGCAACCGAAACAAACATGGTTACAAGGCCTATATCTCCTAATGGCAATTCACTTCAAATTCTCGGGATTCAGGCCTTCCAACTCCTTTATCATAAAGCGCCCATCTTTTCGTATCAACACATCATCAAAGTAAATCTCTCCCCCGCCGAATTCTGGTTCGTGCGATTGAACAATATCCCAGTGTATCTGACTTTCATTACCATTAGATGCATCAGGATAACACGACCCAAGCGCAAAATGTATACTGCCCCGCATCTTTTCGTCAAACAAAGTATCATACATAGGCTTTGATATATGCGGGTTCACACCAAAGGCAAATTCACCGATGTACCTTGCCCCCTCGTCGCTGTCAAGTTCGTTCTCAAGCGCCTTGGTATTACTTGACTTTGCACTGACGACTTTCCCGTCTTTGAACTCAAGTGTCACATCATTGTGCACAACCCCCTTACAGAGTGACGGAATATTAAAAAGAATCTTTCCATTGACACTGTTTTTGATTGGTGATGTAAAAATCTCGCCGTCTGGGATATTGTGACGACCACTGCATATGACCGCTTTTTGTCCTTTAATGGAAAAACTCAAATCTGTGTCTTGTGCAACGATTCTGACCTTGTCTGTTTTTTCGATAAGGTCTTTAAGTGGCTGCATAGCCTTTTCCATTTTTTCATAATCAAGGTTACACACATCAAAATAAAAGTTTGAGAAATTCTCAAGCGAAGTCTGGGCAAGTTGCGCCATCGAAGCATTCGGGTAACGCAAAATGACCCAGTTGGTCTTTTTCACACGAATGTCCTTGTGAATTGGCTTTGCGTAATGTTTGGTATGAATATTTTTTTTCTCCACTGGAACATCGGCACTTTCAAACACATTATTGGAAACCCCAATTCCAATATATGCTTGTGCATCTTCAAACAAAGGCTTGGCATATTTGCATGCAAGTTTACTTTGTTCTTCGGAAAGCCCCATCATAACTTCACGCGAAATTTGCTCGTTCGACAACCGCACAAACGGATATGCCCCAATTTCATAGCACCGCTTTACAAGTGCGATGATTAAATCCTTCGCGTTCTCCGACCCTTCGATAATAAGGGTTTGCCCCTTTTTCAACTGACACGAATGTGACAGCAAATTCTTTGCAAGTTGAGTTACTCTTAAATCGTTCATGAATTGATAATATCATGGTTTTTTTGTTTGACATAACTTTTTCTATCAAATATACTAGAGATAAACTTTTAAGAAATTCTAAACGAAACACCTATCATCGAAACGCGAAAGAACGAAATCTGCGGTGGAGGTGTTTTTTAATGAAAAGACAAAGGGGCGAGTTGCGACAAAACGCACAAAATGCAAAGATGCGACTGGCAAATGGCTTTTGGAATGATAAAGAAAAAAGCAAGGCTGAAATCTTGAAAAAGGCAACCGACACAAGTACTGCTCTGCATGTTTTTTCTCACACTATCCGTGCACAATTGGGAACTCGTGACGAAGAATTTGAAGCGTTCTATGCCATAGCACTCCCCCACCTCATAAAAGGCACTACGAACCTGCATAGAGTACTTTTAAATCAAGAACATATAGAAAATCTTTCAACAGAAAATAAAGAAAGGTACATCTTCAGTTTAACTCGCAAGATTCAAAGATGCGTAGAGAGATACAATAGCGAAAAATTACTCGCAGTCGGTGAGTAAATATGGTAATATGAACCATGAAAGAACTAAACGAGTCGCAACGAAAATTCATTGGATATATAACTTCACAAGATTTTTTAAACGACTGTGACGAAGAACCACATCCATCGGTCATCAAATTCATTAATGACTATAAACCATCAAAGGACGGAAACGAAATCGACGACCACATTTTTTCACTAATCGCCGATAGGTATACGCTTGGCGAAATCAATACAAAAGGCATGGGTTCGGAAACTAAACGAGATATTACTCTTCATTTAATCGGCAACAAAGGTATTGAACGAAATAATCTTAATCGGAATATGAGCGACCTAAACCAAAGTGCAGAAACAGCAGAAACCAGAAACGAAAGAACACGTGAACAAATAAAATCCTTTGAAACATCAAAGAAAAATATTGAACAAGAAAACGAAACGAGAATGGAGAAATCAAACGAAATTCTCGACAACACAGAAAATCTCACAGATATGCAAAAACATGCACTGACACTGGGATTGCCGCCAGACATTGGCGAGACCATAACAAATGCAAACCCGATACAACTGATGAAAGGTGTAATCGAAGAACACGAAATCGGCGGGGTCAACTTCAAATTCAAATACAGAAAGACAAGTGCAGGACCAATTTTCACATGGTCGTTTGACGATACACTTACCGGAGATTTTGATGTAGATTCAATGGACCAAGAAGAAACAGCGGACTACTCCAGCGACATGTTGAAACGGAAAATGTGTGCGATCATTGACGGTTATGTTAATGGTACAAACCGCACTCATTCAATTACAAAAAAACAAAAAGGCATGAACAACACTCTCGCACGCGGTATAAACCAGGCAAACTACGTCCAAGGAGACATAGATCATCTGTCATATGTTAACCGAACTCGACTCTCCCCTCACCTAGCCGCAGAACGCGAAAGCAGACAACAAATCCTGAGACAACGGGCTGGAACATTGCTGCATATGACGAAAAATAATCAATTCACTAGACAAGTTGATGAAATACAAGTATAATACCAGCTATGAACACAAATACCCAACAACAAGAAGAAACACTTGAAAAAAAGCGAAAGAAAAAAAGAGTACGTCGAATAATCTATTGGTCAATTGTTGCCCTTCTGGTATTGGCACTTTTTACATTAGGCCCAATTGCATATGCTATTGATCCCGACAGCAGATTTACGCAAATTGCACTCGACAATACTATCAATATAATGTCGATTGCCGACTATTTCACGGCAAATGTCGAGACCGTAATCCGGGCTGTAACGGCACTCTTTGTAGCTATTTTGGCGATTAAACTCATTTGGATTATTACCAAATGGCTCTCAAAAGGTAAAAGTAATCGTACAAGAACAATCATTACACTTCTCTACTCTTTCACAAAATACATCGTTATCGTTGTCACACTTTTCACTATACTTGGCATCTTTGGTGTAGCGGGCGAAGCACTTCTTGCTGGTGCTGGTATAATCGGTCTTATAATTGCGTTCGGCATGCAAAGCCTTCTCGGTGACATCATCGCGGGACTTTTCATCGTTTTTGAAAATTCTTTCGAAGTCGGCGACATCATTACGTTTTCGGGTAACCGAGGCGAAGTATTGCAAATCGGTATCCGCACAACAAAAATTCGCGGAATTGACGGCAATGTGACAGTCATCAACAACTCCGAAATGCGTGTCCTTATTAACATGACCCAATTCAAATCGGTAGCAGTATGTGATGTGACAATCGGTTACAACGAAAACTTGGACAAAGTCGAAAAGCTTATTCAAAATTCTCTTCAATCTATCGCGTCTAAACTCGACGCTATTACCGGCGACATTGCATACAAAGGTCCAGCAGAATTTAATGCAAGCGGTATTGTTTTGCGAACTATCGCAGAATGTAGTGAAGGCGCTCGACTTCAACTCACTCGTGACCTGAACCGAGAAATCAAACTTCTCTTCGATAAAAATAACATTAAATTTGCGGTACCGAATGTGGTGGTGAATACTGCGACGGCAAAGAAGTAAACTTTGAAAAGAATCTGTAACCCATTTTATATCGCAACAAATTTCTCAATTCGTCTACCCTGCTATCCGTTATGTCTTTTTTCAACAAAGGCCAAATCTGTGCTTTTGTTAGGTATATATAAAAACAATCTTCTGCTTCATGTATTTTGACAATCAATTCATACCTTACAGCTGTGTTTGAATTAACACCCGCCCCAGTCGACGAAACATACAACCCTTCGTTCGTGAATTTATAATGATTTTGTACGCCTACCATGTTTTTCTGCATTGACACCGCAATTATCGGCACAAAAATCACGATGGCAGACATTACCAAGGCTAAGGATGTGAATACAATCGCCAATACAATATCGCCCATAAAGAACAAAAAGACAGAGCAAATTATTATTACAACTATGCACACAATAAACCATGCGACACTAGATTTGGTCTTGAAAATATTAAATCTTACTGCCTTGCGATGCACATCTGCAGTCAATGTTGTTGTTCCTGTAATTTCCATCATCTGATGGATAATATCATACACGATAAGAGCAGTCAACTTTGATTTTTATTTATTGAATTAAAAAACTTCTCAACATAAGATTCAAGTATGTATCCATATTTTTACCTATGAATTCACACGCAGGAATACAAGGCTAGGCTCGTCATTATCACCGCTGTCAAAGAAAATCGTCAAAATGCTGCCACCGTAGGTGATATTAAAACGTGCTTGATTAAATGCTAGCGGTAATCCTTGGGGTGTGTGCACAGTTAGCCTATTATCCGCCAGTTGATTCACAATCCCTGAACTTGTTCTTATATCAGAACCATCAAAAACTATCGTTGCAAGAATTCCATCATCTGTCGAGGTAAACAATAATGCGGTTATTCTGTGAAAGTCAAGATGATCTTCATCATAAAGGTCGCCGCCGAAGAAAAATCTGTCAAGATTACTGCTTGAAACCCTTATCCAACTGCCCTCAAGTGGGTGTGACTCCTGCGTTGTTTCGCCACCGCAACCTACAAGCAAAAATGCCATCGGCACGATTACCACAAACGCAAGCAAACTAAAAATAATCTTTTTCATATTGATATTATATCACTTACTAAAAAAACCGCAATCAACTTACTCGGCTTTTTCATTTTCTCGACGTATGAAACCTGCAAAACCTTTTATTGAAATATAAACATTTTGCGAAAGTTCAAACGCCTACGGTCGTGGTGGAGCATACCATTTTATATTAGAACCGTCAACTATCATTGTGTGCCGTGGCATGGTTGGGATATTTATCGGCTAATTGCTGTTTAGCCAAGTTGATTAATCTGTCATAGTCTGCACATTTTTCTTTCATTTCTCTTTCATGCTTTCTGTTCAAAAGCTTAACCATTTTCGCTTTTGCTTCTTCTTGTTCGGCAATTATTCTTTCCAACTTTTCTTTGTCATTCAATCTCATGTTTGCCCATTGAATAGCATCAGGTAAAATTGCTTTGGCAAAGTTTTTAATCATTTGCCTCTCACTTGCTTCCAACTCAGGAGTTCTTCGCATGAAAATCTTTTTACGTTCTTTTTTATCTATCTCACCTTTCTGCGGTAGATGTCCTTGAACACCTACCATAATAAAATTTTTGTTTTTAATATCTGTTGACACTTTCTGCAAATATACTGGATGTGGAAAAATTTTCTCACCAGTATTTGTTATTACAAATTCGTCAGATGCATCGTAGTAATTGTCGTCGCTGCCTACTTTGACTTCCATAATCCCCTCACTTCTTCGTCTTGATATTTTGCTTTTCTACTGTATCGACGAATTTATCAAAATCGCTTTGAAATAATGCGTCTTGAATTGGTTTATATTTTTCGTATTCGGACTCGGCAAACTCTTTTGCAACTTCTGCGGATATTTTACCGAGGTTAGTCAAAAGGTCACGCTCGTTGAATTTCAAAAAGGCATTGAGTTTTTGCTCCCAGTCATTCATCGTCATTGGCATTTTTCGTTTGGCTTGGTCTATTGCGTAGAGGACATACATTTCAACAATTCTATTAAGTCCTGATAGTTCTTCTTTGTTTAAATAATTTTTCGCTATTGATACATCGCTTTTAAGAATTTTCCCCTCAGGAGAACGTTTCCAACTTGTCAAACCCATGTGTGGTTTTTCAGCATCGGCACGAGAATGAACGATTTCGGCAGCAGTTTTATTCGTAATAGCAAAGTGTAATTTGTTCTGCGCATGGGCATAGAAATTGTTTGCCTGTTCGCTTTCCTTTACATAGTCTATTGCAGTTGCATAAATGTCGGTAATTTTTTGATAGAACCTGCGCTCACTTGTACGGATTTCTTGCAACTCTTCAAGTAAATCCTCATAGTATTGGTCATCTAAAATCGCACCATTAATCAATCGTTCTTTGTCTAAGACCCAACCATGAGTTGTAAACTTTTTTAAAATCTTTGTTGCCCATTGTCTAAATCGCTTTGCTTGTTCACTGTTAACACGATACCCAACAGATATAATCGTTTCAAGGTTATAAAAAGTCGTTTTATAATTTTTGCCATCATCAGCAGTTACCGAGAAATCCTCGGCAACTGAGCTTTTGTTAAGTTCACCATCATTAAAAATGTTTTTCAGGTGCAAACCGATATTATCAGTAGAACAATCATAAAGTCGTGCCATAAGTTTTTGACTTAGCCAAATATTTTCATCTTTGTATAAGACACTAATTCCATCTTTGTTTGCTTTTTGCGTGAACACTAAAAAGTCACTTGACGTTGTCTTTATTGCAAGTTGTTTTTCTTTTATCATTTTGCCTCCTTGGGTTTTAATTCACTTGGAATAGGTTTCATGTTTTTACAAACACCAGACCTAAAATTAGTACATCCATAAAAATAATCTTTGTTTTTGCGATTTTCGGTCACTATCATATATCCATCTTCGCAGTCAGGACATTTGAATATATCGGCAAAACATTGCTTGCTATTTGTCATAAAGTCGCAAATTTCAGGGTCGTTGGTGCACATATAAAGTGGAATACCAAATCTGTTGTTAGGTTGATATTTGAGTTTTGCTTTGCACAACGGACAACGCATCTTGTCACATTCTTTAATTTCCAAACTTAATTGTTCACTATGTTTTATTTTGTAATCGTCAATCAATTCAAGTATGAACCTTGATGGCTTGTTAGACGGGGTCACTAGAAACACTTTATTTTTTGTTCTTGTTAGTGCGACATAAAACAATCGTCTTTCTTCTGCGTATGGAACGGATAAATCCTGTGTCGTTACAAGTTTCAACACAGGATCATCGTCAAGTTGGCTTGGGAATCCAAAGGTTGCCTCCATCATGTTTATAACTACGACATTATCATAGCCAAGACCTTTGGAACTGTGAGCAGTCAAACAGTCAATTTTGACATTCTTGTTTTTCGCCCAAACGATACTATCGCCTTTGCCCTCGACAAAATTAGGAACGTGATTTTTGATTGAACCTTTCTTATTTGTTATTCTGTCTTTTTCATAGTTGAATCTTGTTATGAAAAGGATGGTACTTTTTTCACCATATTGCTGAACAATTTTTCCAACAATTTCGTCAAGAACATTTATCCAATTTATTAAGGCAGATTGTGTGCCGTCATATTCAACAATTTCAATAGGGTTTTGTATTCGCTTTGGCGAAATCAATCGCTTTGTTATTTGTGTAGGATTTTTTTGAATGAAACCGCCTGCTATATCAATTAGTTCTTGCGAATTTCTATAAGTGTGATTTATCTGCATTTCTATGCCATGACCCATTAGTTCAAGGAATCGTTGGAACAAAGTAATATCAGAGCCAGCGAAAGCGAAGATTGATTGCCAGTCATCGCCAACCGCTACAATCTTTGCGCCTGTGATGTTTGCAAGTGTCTTAGTCAAATTGAATCGCTGTCTTGCTATGTCTTGGAACTCGTCAATTATTATATAACGATAGAGCAAGTGTATTTTCTTTTCCTCTGCCTCACGCAACATAAGTTCGGCATTGTTTATCATATCCGCAAAGTCAACAGAGTTTTTGCTTGCAAGTTGTTCTTGATAATAGTTGTAGATTGTTTCGGCTATATCCAAGAATAAACTTGTGCGGACATTGTCATGTTTTTGTCGCAGTAGTTTGAATCCGTCTTTATCATATCCACATTCTTTGTATCGATTTATAAAGTCCAAAATCAAATAGCCAAAACGGAACACATACTTTTCTTTTGACATCACAATAAGTTTTTTATAAACTTCTTCATCACTACGCTTGGTAACTGTAATACCAAACCTTTCAAGTTGTTCTTTCAGGTGTTCCATCAAACTGCGTCTATCGTTATAACTTGAAAATGTTTCAATCAAGGTCGTGCCATTGTCTTTATGTAATTTTCTTTTGAACAGGATAGAGTTTTTATATTTTTGCAAATCAGCACTTGTGAAACGATTGCTTAAGAAGTTTTCAGAAATGCCAAAATGCTCTATATAAAATGTTTTGCCGTTTTGTGTGATCGTGAAGTCAGGTTGATAAGGTCTGCCTTTGCTATTTTTGTAATTTGAATATGGTTGTTCGTATTCATATTCAATGCCATGTAGATATAAAAAGTTTGCAATTTGAACTTCTTGGTCGGATCTAACGTATTCGCCTGTAATTGTTCGCTTTTGCCCTCTACGCGTATCAACAAATTCACGTATATATTCACCTGCGTTACTTTTCATGGTTTGAAAATCGTTGTCTGCTTTGTATTGAAAATACGAGTTAAGGTTTTCAAAATTCAACGCCTCCTCAGGTATATTCAAGTAATAACCCAAGAAAAGCATAATCTTGCGTAGTAATTCCTTGTCATTAAAAACGTGTTGCTCTAAACAACGGAAAACATAATTTGCCGCCGAGTATTCCACGGTTGGGGGTTGAGCGCTACTTTTCAAAATATCATACCCAAATTTGTGGAATGTAATGATGTTCGCAGGGATGCCAAGTTTGTCATTTATCCTCTCTTTCAGTTCGCCAATCGCTTTATTTGTGTATGAGATAACAACGATGTCCTGTGGGGCAACACCTTTGACCTCGACAAGGTATTTGACCTTTGCAGCCATTGTGGTTGTTTTTCCTGCACCAGCACCTGCGATAAGTAAACAATAATCCTCGTCAGCAATAATGGCACGTCTTTGCTCATTATCAAGCATTACGTTCGCATCAACGGTTTTCAAGATATTGTCAAAATACTTTTTGTGGAATTCAAGGTTGTGAAAAATAAATTTTTCATTATGTGCCTTGCTTAGTTCTGTAATATTTTCATATATCGTTATCAACTCTTGTGCTTGTCGCAAATCAGAACTTGCGACACTATTACTTGCTAATAGACATTTAATATGGGTATAGTCGGCTTCATAGTCCGCTTTGAATTTATCAATCATACTTTTACTTATATAATTGCTAAATGCAAAGAACTCGGACTTAATTTTCGAGAACAATATCAAAGTGTTTGTTAGGTTTGGTTTTTCGCTTGGTGTGACAGTTTCTGTCACTGACTTTGTTGTTTCTTGTGATTCGTTGTAAAAACCATGAACATATTTCTTGATAAACTCTTGACCTTGTTCGTTCAGATAAATCTTTTCTCTTATACCTTCTTTTGTTGGAATACCTATGAATCCATTTTGGCGCCCTTTTTCTGCGGTAGAGTGACGCGTTACACCTTCAATCAATTCGCCTACGATGTAACCATCATCACGCAGAGATGCAATGATTTGAGATTGTTGAAACATAGGAATAGTCTTTTGGAATTGCATTGTCTTGGTAATTGTGAAAAGCGGTGTGCAGTTAGTCAAATCAATGCCGTCTGTCATTGACAACTTTGTTGCATTCGCTTTCTTTGGTGATATTCTTTCTTGTGTTGGAATTTTGACTCCTACTTGCTTGCCCGTCGTGATATGTGCCGAATATATAACCATACTAACTAGCGACCTTTCTCTTAATTTTTCGAAGGCACTATCTTGCACTAATTTAACTCTTTCTTCGGTGATTCCAAATGTCTTGCATATTTCATCAAGTGGCATTTCTCTTACAGAAACAAGACCATATTTCAAGATAATAATATTTGCTTGCTCGTATGTCAAAGCACCACGCATGCTATGAATTACATCATCAAGAAAAACAGAAATCTTACTTGTAAAAATTTCAATCTCTTCTCTAGAAAAGTCTTGTGACTGCAAAAGACTTCCAACTTTGATGTTCCTTACATCAGGATAAATATCCGCCAAAAGTTTATTTAGCAAGTTCATCCGTGTTTGTAATTCTTCATTCATCATACAAGAGATTATATCATGCAAAGGAACAGAAATCCAGTAGAAGATATACTAAAACGGCATATTTTTTACTTCATCATCCGAGAGAATTCGCATCCCAGCCTGCTCGCAGATTTGTGGTAGTGGTTTGAAAAGTGGGTTGCCTGTTGGGGTGTCAGAGTTGCATTTTTCGATGTCGGATTGGCTGTTAAAATCGTAGACATTGTGTATTCTTCGCATGAGTGCTTGCCACGTGTCTGGCTTTTCGATTTGGATGTTTGGATATTGTTTGTGCAAGGGTTCGTTTGATAAGAAATATATCTTTGTGTAACAAGCCATTTTATTTTTGAATCGACATGGCAGTTTGTATGGGCGAATGTCAAGAGCGCGCAATAATTGAGTTATTAGGCAGCCAGCCGTCAGTCAATAAAAGGAATGAAATGGAAAAAGCAGTAATCTACGCAAGGTACAGTAGCGAAAGACAAACGGAGCAAAGCATAGAGGGACAGCTCAAAATATGCCAGGAGTACGCAGAAAGGGCGAATATCGCGATTGTAGGCGAATACATAGACCGTGCAATCAGCGGAACTCATGACCGCCGACCAGAGTTTCAAAAAATGCTAGAACACGCCAAGGGCAAAGACAAGCCGTTTAGCGTGATATTGGTTTATAAGTTAGACCGATTTAGCCGTGATAAATACGAAAGCGTGGTACACAAAAAAGAATTGAAAGCAAATGGCGTTGCAGTTGTTAGTGCAACCGAGTTAATCAGCAACACGCCCGAAGGCATTTTGCTTGAAAGTGTAATCGAAGGGTATAACCAATTTTATAGTGCCGAGTTGTCACAGAAAATCAAACGTGGAAATAGACGAGAACCTATACCAAGAAATCAGAAACATAAATAGAGAGCAAGACACGACAAACAAAAGAGAACAAAGAAAAAAGCAGTCCATAGAAACCGCACTTGAATATGGACTTGTTGGAACTTGCGATCCTACGCAGGAAGAAAAAGAATTTGACAGATTGTGGGGCGAGAGATTGATTGCCTTACCCCATGCCCTTGCGACCTTAAATGAAAGACAAAAAGACCTTGTTCGCAGGGTCTTTTTTCGTAAAGAGAGTTTGCAAGATATAGCAGCAGACTTGGGGATTAAATATCAGTCCGTCCAAGACCAATTAAAAGTCATTTATAAAAATCTGAAAAAACTTTTTGAAAAGTGACCTGTATAACCCTGTTTTTTGTCCTTATGGTATCCATGTATATATCGTTTGCCATTTTTGACACTCAATGTTAAGTTAATCATATAGTTTCGCCGAAAAATTAAGGAGCAAAAATGCAAAACGTTTACACGATAAAAGACA